>Ga0209211_10010012_pt1 | contig 12464 bp, 13 predicted proteins | sample RifGroA2_FD_183992 | JGI IMG/M metagenome (GOLD analysis project Ga0209211, IMG submission 183992) | Groundwater microbial communities from Rifle, Colorado, USA - Groundwater A2 (SPAdes) (version 2) | ecosystem: Environmental > Aquatic > Deep subsurface > Groundwater | place: Rifle, Colorado... | reverse complement strand
CGGCCGTTACGGCCGAGATAGAGAATTATTCGGTGAAGGCGGTCCCCATACGCTCGCTTCCCAATCCGCCCGCGGCGGTAAAATCCTTTAAGAAGACGTACGCCGATTATCTCAATTCCAAATTGCCCGCCGCCGCCATAATGGCCAGGCTGCCGGGCCCGGTGGTGGTTGACTTTATGCATGGAGTAGGGGCCGAATTTGAGGAAGAGATCTTCAGTTCCAAGAACATAATAAAGCTCCGGGCCGTACGGGATCCCTTTTTCGGCGGTGTGGCGCCGGAGCCGGTTGAAAAAAACCTGGCCCCGTTGATGGAAGCCGTAAAGAAGCACAAAGCATTTTTCGGAGTGGCTCTTGACGGGGACGCCGACCGCTTCGCTCTGGTGTCCGACAAGGGCCAGTACATGACGCCCTGCCAGATAGCGCCAATGCTTTTTGAGTATCTGCTTGGACGGAACAACCTGAAGGGCAAGCTTACTCAGGCCGTTTCGGTTGGATACCTTACCAGGCGCATCGCCAAGGCGCACAATCTGCCGTTTGAGGAGACGCCGGTGGGCTTCAAGTACATAGCCGAGAAAATGCTCACCGAGGACGTGTCCTTCGGAGTTGAGGAATCGGGCGGCTACGCGTGGAAGGGGAATCTGCCCGAACGCGACGGGCTGCTTACCGCCCTGATGTTCATGGAGATGGCCGTTAAGACCAAAAAAACCGTTTCCGCGCTGTATAAAGACATAGAGGCTAAATACGGCAAATCGTTCTTTGTAAGGCGGGACTTCGCGCTTGAGAAGCCTGTCATGAACAAACATTCTTTTGCAGTAAAGCTTAAAAAGAAGCTGCCTAAAACCCTTTTCGGCAAAAAGATAGCCGGTACCAGCACAATGGACGGGCTTAAGATAGTGCTGGAAGACGACAGCTGGCTCCTGATGCGCCCCTCCGGCACCGAGCCTCTGCTGCGCACCTACTCCGAAACGGATAACCCGGAGAACACCAAAAAATTTCTGGAGCTTGCTTCAAAGCTTTGCTTGACACAGTGACAGATGTAAAAAAAATAAACGGGAGGACGTATGGACTTCAAAGGGAGACGGCTGGTGAGTTCGGAATCGGTGACCGAGGGACATCCTGACAAGGTGTGCGATCAGATTTCGGACGCGGTGCTTGATGAAATACTGAGAAAGGACCCGGCGGGCCGCGTTGCCTGCGAAACTTTTATTACCCGGGGGCTGGTGGTGGTGGGGGGGGAAATTACCACTAAAACCTATGTTGACGTTGACACTCTGGCGCGCCGGGTGATCAAGGATATAGGGTATACGCATTCCAAATACGGGTTCAATTACGAGACCTGCGCGGTCGTAAACGTTATAGGCCGGCAGTCACCCGATATCTCCCAGGGGGTTGACACCGGCGGAGCCGGAGACCAGGGCCTTATGATAGGCTACGCGTGCGACGAAACCCCGGAATTCATGCCGATGCCGCTGGTTCTCGCCCATCGCCTGACCATGCGCCTTGCGGAAGTGAGGAAGAAAGGCATCCTGGGCTATCTTGGCCCCGACGGCAAATCGCAGGTTACCGTGGAGTATCTTAACGGCAGGCCCCACCGTATTGAGACGGTCGTGCTTTCCTCACAGCATACCGACGAGATCCTTGACAAGACGGGAATGCACATAACCGAGGCGTCCAAGCGCGAAATAATTGAGACGGTCGCCATGCCCATGCTTGACAGGAAGCTGCTGACCAAAGACACGCGCTTCCTGATCAACCCCACCGGAAAGTTCCTGGTGGGCGGTCCGCAGTCGGACACCGGCGTTACAGGCAGGAAGATCATAGTGGACACTTACGGCGGCGTGGCGCCTCACGGAGGCGGCGCGTTCTCGGGAAAGGACTCCACCAAGGTGGACCGTTCAGCCGCTTACATGGCCCGCTATGTGGCTAAAAACATCGTCGCCGCGGGCCTGGCCCGTGAATGCACCCTGCAGGTCGCCTATGCCATCGGGGTCGCGGAGCCCGTTGGTTTATACGCCGACACCCGCGGTACGGGAGTCCTTCCGGACGACAAGCTTTCAAAACTGGTCCTGGAATCGTTTGACTTCACACCCCGCGGCATGATAAAGAACCTTAAGCTGCGCGAGCCGGTTTTCAGAAAAACGGCTGCCTACGGGCATTTCGGGCGCTCGGACGTCAGGTTTGAGTGGGAAAAAACCAACGCCGTGGACATGCTCAAAAAAAAAGCCGCGGGCGGGGCTAAAGCCAGGGTAGCGGTAAAGGCTTAGAATGCTCAAAAAAGCGGTCTCTTTCGCGGCGCTGCTCCTTTTGTTCTCGGCGTCGGCCCGCGCTCAGGCGCGGGTAGCCGCCGTTTCTTGGGAGGCTTCGGCGCCGAAAGCGAAAATGTGGACTCCGTTCGCTCCTATAACGGAACTCAAACTTGCGCCCGACAGGAAGCTGAAGGATAAGTTGCGCGCGGTTTTTACCGTGCGCAACTTATCCGGCGCCGCCGTGGAAGGGCTGGTGCTGCGCTATTCCCTGCGGCTGCGCCTGGTTAAAGAGGGGGAGGCCCCTGAGAAAGGGGTATGGGCGGTTCCTTTCCGCGTTGAAGAGGTGCGGCTTGCCAAGGTGCCGGCTGGGGAGGCAAGGCAGGTGCGCGCCATGCGGTTTGAACTTAACGAACAGATAAAAAAGCTTTCCGGCACCGGGTTATGGTTTGACGCTATCAAACTGGAAGTCATGGTTGAGCCGCGGCGTGGAGAAGACCTTTCCGCAATAATCAGCGAGTCTATCCTTCCGGCAACCACGGCGATCGGTGATAAATAGCGCTGTCCCGCGCCCGGCGGCCCCGTATGCTTGACATTAAATTCCTGCGGTCCAATCCTGAAAAAGCCAAAAACTCCCTTAAAGACCGGGGCGGCCGTTGTTTGCCCCAGCTTGAACTGATCAATGAAACGGACGCGCGTTGGCGCGCCCTTCTCTCCGAAACGGAGGACCTGCGCTCGCGGCGCAACGCGGTTTCCCAGAAGATACAGGAGTTTAAAATAGCCGGGAACGAGCCTGAAGCGGTGAAGGCCATGGCCGGAGCCAATGAGATCAAGGAGGCTATAAAGCAAAAAGAGGAAAAACTTTCCCTCCTTGAAAAAGAGCTGAACGCCCTGCTTTTGGGGATCCCTAACCTTCCCCATGAAAGCGTGGCCAAAGGCGCCGGCCCTCAGGACAACAAAGAATTGTTTGAGGACGTCTCTAACCGCCGCGAATTTCCTTTTAAGCCTCTTGATCATCATTCCATCGGAGAGGCGCTGGGTATCCTTGATTTTGAAGCCGCCACCAGGCTTTCGGGCGCGCGTTTCGCGCTGCTGAAAGCGGCCGGAGCCCGTCTTGAGAGGGCGATAATTTCGCTTATGCTGGATACTCATACCCTTGAGAACGGATATACCGAGGTTTTTCCGCCGTTCCTTGTTAACGCCGAAACCATGACGGGTACGGGGCAGCTTCCTAAATTTGAGGAGGAGCTTTACAAAACGGCGGAGGACCCGCCGATGTACCTTATTCCCACGGCGGAAGTGCCGCTTACCAACATATCCAGGGGGGAAATGCTGAAAGAGGCTGTTCTTCCTCTGAAATATACCGCCTTTACCGCCTGTTTCAGGCGGGAAGCCGGCTCTTACGGCAAAGATACCCGCGGGCTTATACGCAATCATCAATTTAACAAAGTGGAACTGGTGTGGCTTACCAAACCGGAAGAGTCTATGGACGCTCTGCTTAAACTGCGCGCCGACGCGGAAAAAATACTGCGCATACTGAAACTGCCCTACAGGGTGCTGGAACTTTGCACCGGGGACATGGGATTCTCCTCGGCTAAAACATATGATCTGGAAGTCTGGATGCCGGGAGAGAACAAGTTCAGGGAGATATCCTCCTGCTCCAACTGCCTGGATTTCCAGGCTAGGCGCATGAACACCCGCTTTAAGCGCTCCGACGGAAAAAGGACGGAGTTCGTGCATACGCTCAACGGTTCCGGACTTGCGGTAGGACGCACTTTCGCGGCTGTTCTGGAAAACTACCAGAACGCGGACGGTTCGGTCACCGTGCCGGAGGCCCTTCGCGGATACATGGGCATGGACGTTATAAAACCATGAGAAGTTTTTTTATAATTCCGCTGCTGATGGCGTGCACCGCCGCCGCTGCGCCTAAAATAGCCGAGCCCCTGGTTCCGGAACTGCGGGAGCTTTCCAAAAAGGGAATAGACGCCATTTACGCGGTGGACATAGAAACCGCGCGCGCGGTTTTTGAGGAGGCGGTAAAAAAATTCCCGGAACATCCGTTCCCCCATTTCGGCGTGGCCATGGCCAAGTGGGCCGCGCTGGAATATCTTGAAGACGAATCAGATCCAAAACTGGGAAAAGAATATTCAAAGCTCACCGATAATGCCATAGAGGTGGGGCTCAAACGGCTTAAAACCCATAGAGGAGACGCCAACGCGCATCTGTGCCTTGGCGGCATGTACGGGCTGAGGGCCCGCCTGGCCGTTTTGCAGCATCGCTGGTTCTCCGCATATTTTGACGGCAGAAAGGCGCTTTCCCATACCAGGAAAGCCCTTGAAATAGATCCTCAGCTTTATGACGCCTATCTGGGGCTGGGAATGTACGAGTACTACGCCGGAACTCTGCCCGGCGCGATAAAGCTGCTGGCTAAACTTCTAATAAGCGGCAACGCCAAAAAAGGCATAGAGCTCCTCACCCTCTGCAAGGAGAAAGGCTATTTCAACGCTCTGGGCGCCAAGCTGCTTCTGGTGGAGATCTATACCCAGCCCGGCAGCAAATACGCAGATCCCGCCACGGCGGTCAAATGGTCGCGCGAGCTGCGCTTGGCTTACCCAGGACATCCGCAGATGCATTTTGTTGAAATAGTTTCTCTTTATGAGAATAAACAATACGAGGAGTCCCGGCGCGAGGCGTTTGAATACCTCAAGGCGGTCCACGAAGGCCGGCCGGCCTACCGAAAACGCTATCTGCCCCGCGTGCTTACGGCCATAGGAACCACCTACATGGTTGAAAAAAAATACGACGAGGCCGCTGATTATTTCGCGAAAGCGGCCGCCACGCTTAAGGACGATCCCGCCGTGCACCCGGCCCGCTGGGGAGTGTGGGCCATAGTGCGGCTTGGGAACGTGTATGACCTGAAGGGCGAGCGCGCCAAAGCAGTCGGGTTATATAGGGAGGCGAAGGCGTATCCGGATGAGTGGGGATTTTCCGAGTCCATACATAACTACCTTAAAAAACCTTTCCATGAGGCGGAGCTGCCGGGCGCGCTTCCTCCGCCCTGAGTAGCGGTCAGCGGACAGGCTCCTGGCGCCCTATGATCCTTCTCCTCCGATCTCTTGCCTCTGAATTATGGAACTTTCAACGATAATATTTCTGCTTCTGGCCATAGTGGCCTGGGGTTTCGGCGCCTTTTTTGACAAGATGTCGCTGAAATATCTGGACGCCTCAGGGGCTTTCTATATCAGAACGCTGTTGATGCTGGTGCTTTTTGTCCCTTTCCTTCTTTGGAAATATTCTCCGTTGCGGGAGGCGCTGGCTTCGGCGGGGAGGCTGGCCACGGCGTTTGTCCTTGCAAGCGTGCTGGTTACCATGGGAGGGGTGTTTTTTTATTTGAAGGCCATGAGCGGGGGGGAGGCCTCAAAGATAGTGCCGTTGAGCTCCACTTACCCGTTCATCACTTTCCTTCTGGCTTTAATTTTTCTGGGGGAGAGCTTTACCCTGAACAAATTTATAGGCACGCTCCTTATTTCCGGGGGGATCTATTTCATTTCCAAATGACCAACAGGGAATTTGAAAAACTGGCGGCTTCCGCCCTGGGGCGTCTGCCGCCTTTTTTCAGGGAGAAGCTGGACAACGTGGTGGTGGCGGTCAAGGCAGCTCCGCCGGCCGGGCATGTGCGCCGCTTCGGAAAGGGCCTGCTGGGGCTTTACGAGGGGGTTCCTCTTTTGAACCGGGGCCAGGCTTACAGCGGCTGCATGCCGGACAAAATAACGCTTTTCCGGAAAAATCTGGAGGCGGCGGGCGCGGGAGAGGGTGGGCTTAAAAAACTTGTGCGTCAAACAGTTATGCACGAAATAGCCCACCATTTCGGCATTACCGACGAGGAACTTCGCCGAAAGGGGCTTTATTAATCCAGGTAAAGTCAAACACAGGGGAACGGAACATGGAAAAAACATGGCGTTTCAAAGATGAGTGGCTGGTAAAAGTTGCGGCGACTATACAGGGGGTTACTCCCTCCCTGTTCACGGCTGAGAAATCGGTTCAGTTCGGAGAGTCCCAGTCTGAATCAAAAGTGCTTCGCAGGCCGTTGAGCACTTCGGGGCTTGAGGTTATTATGCCGAGCTCCCGGTTCCTGTCCAGAGAAGCGCGTGAAAAGTTCTGCGAGCCCACATAGGTCTCTTTTTTAGTTAACAGTCTGCTGAAAAACCCTACTCGGAGGGATTTTGAGCAGATTTTGAGCCGAGCCGAAGCGACGCGAAACGAGCACCCCCGACGGAGGGTGTAAGTTGAGCGACGCAAAGGCGCAGGCCAAAAGCGGCCAAAAAACCCCGAAAGGGGGTTTTTCAGCAGACTGTTAATACGGCAGGCGCAGTATTTTTTCAGACAAACCCGCGCGTGGTTTTGCCATCACATCACCAAGGTTGATTTTGCGGCCATTTTCAAAAATAATTTCTTTTTTCCCCAGGTCGTAAACATAAGACCATTTTGTCACGAAATTACCCACCGAAACTTTTAAGGAGGAAAGGGAGGAAAACACCGCCGCCAGGTCATGGGATCCGCCGGTTGAGAGGAAATAGGACGCTCTGGCGAATCTGGCCAGCGGAGACGGGCCTGACAGTTCCCTGTTTCCCCCGAATCCCTGAAACGCGGGAAGCGAGTCTACTCCTTTTTTATACGGTATATTAGTCAATACCTGGTATGGCAGTTCCTTTGAGGTGTATAAAATCATTTTTCCGTTCAGATACTCCAGAACGAAACATCCGGACGGGTCGCAGCCCATATAATGGATGGGCTCTTGCTTTTTGCTTATTTTCAGGGAGGAGGCATTGGCCGCGACTTCCCGTACTGAACCGTAGCGGTCAAGATTGTAAGTTATCCATTCCACTTCGTTCAGCGCGGCGTCCTGCGACTGGCCGTAGTCGGTTTCGCGCAGCCATACCGCTTCTATGGCAAGCCCCTTCTCATTGATGCCGCCGATGGAGTAGTTGTCGTTTCCTGTGCTGTCCAGGTGCCAGGTTATGCTGGCAAGCCTTGATTTCCAGGAAAAACCGCTGTCTGCCGTCCTTGACAGCCCCGGCGCTGAAAAAAGCAGATAGCCGTTGCCGTCGCTCCAGTCAAAATTCCTGGCCATTAACCGGGTGTTGTTATTTGGCGTTGAAAACACGCTGCAGCTTTGGACGTATCGCGGGGTGAAAAGGAAAAATGAAAGAACAACCGCATAAAGGACGCTTTTTTTCATAACAGTCCTCCACTTTCACAGCGCTTTCCAGCACATAATTGCATAAATAGGATAATCGCTCATTCCGGACTTGTCAAGGGTCCGGAATATCCCAAATCCTCCCACACATAACAGGATTTGGGACCTCCGGGACTATGTGAGAAATCAATTAACCCGATAAAAAGCAACCGACACTTAGTAACAAGAACGGTAGTTCGGCGGGTTATTTTAGCTTTGTAATTATTCCCCGGCGCGTGTAGCCGGACGCGCCGGTTATTTTCACCTTTGCAAAATCCCCCGCGTTTAAACCCGTAATTGTTCGTTTTACATTTTGCATTTTGCACTTTGCACTTTGCACTATCTCCACCTTCCCGTCAATATCGGGGGCGTCGCGGTAGGTGCGGCCGAAAATATGGGAATCCATCAGGACCCTGAATGATTTTCCTTTAAGCCCGGCGTTTACATCGTCTATAACCTCGCTTTGGGTGCTTATCAGGGAATTAAAACGCTCGGTTTTAAGCTCGTCGGCCACCTGTTCCGGAAAGGAAGAGGCAGAGGTGCCGGGTTCAGGCGAATATTTAAACACGCCTAGGTTGTCAAAGCGGGTTTCCCTTACGAATTTTTCAAGCCTGGAGAAATCTTTGACGGTTTCTCCTGGGAATCCGATTATGAAATTGGTGCGCAGCGCTATGTCGGGCACCAAAGCGCGGATCGTGTCGATTTTTCTCCGTATGGACCGTTCGGTGGAGCGGCGGTTCATACTCTTCAGGATTTCTCCGGAGATATGCTGAAGCGGCATATCAAGATAATGGCAGATAACGCCCGAGTTGCGTATTAAAACCAAAATATTCCTTGCGAGCCTTTCAGGGTACACGTACATTAATCGCAGCCATTCAAGGCCCTTCGTTCTTTCCAGGTTCCTCAGTAATTCGTACAGCATTGGCCTGCCGTAAAGGTCGGTACCGTAGGAAGTGGTGTCCTGTGCTATAAGGGAAATTTCTTTGGCGCCGCTTGAAACCAGCTTTTGAGCCTCTTCAGCTATGGACTCCAGCGGTTTTGAGCGGAAGCGTCCGCGCAGGGAGGGTATCAGGCAATAGGAGCAGTGGTTATCGCAGCCGTCGGCTATTTTAAGGTAAGCGCTGTGGGGGGCGGTAAGACGCGCCTTGAAAAGAGGGGAATGAAGCCTGGTCCCGTGAAGCGGAAGGACGGCTTGTTTTTCCCGCAGGGCCGCCACCAGTTTATCCAGGGCGTTTATTCCCACTACGGCGTCAAGGCCGGGGAAGCGTTCCAGGATTTCCGCCTGCAGGCGTTCAACAAGGCAGCCCGCCGCCGCCACGGCTTTCAGCTTTCCCCGGGCCTTAAGAGACAGGAACCGTTCAATTTCAATTCCGCTTTCGTGCGAGGCCGAGCTCAAAAAAGCGCAGGTGTTAACAAGAGCGATGTCGGCCTCCTCCTCGTTATGCGTCAGCTCATAGCCGGCGGCCAGAAGCTCGCCGGCCATTACCTCCGCGTCGGTGAGGTTTTTAGGGCATCCCAGGCTGACAATAAAGACTTTTTCCATAAAAATACAGGGTTTAACCTTCCGGGGGGATGAATTTGCGACTTCCGAAAATTGCAGCAATTTTCGGACTAATGTTTTTCAATGCGTTTGATGATGTAATAGGTAAGCAGGCCTATCAGCGCCATTGACAGAACGAAAACCAGGAAAGCCGACTGGGGGTTCGAAATGCCGGTAACGGTGCAGAGTTCCGACATGCCGCCCACGCCGGCGAAAAAACTGGGTACCGCTATGGCTATAACCACGGCATTCAGGTTTTTCATCATCATGTTAAGGTTATTGCTGACAATTGACGCTCGCGCGTCCATCAGCCCGGCCAGAATGTTGGAGTAAATTTCAGCCTGTTTCATGGCCTGGTTGTTCTCAATGATGATGTCGTCCAGAAATTCCACGCTGCGCGGAGAGAATCCTATTTTTTCCACGTTATGCTTGATGCGGTCTATAACGTAGGCGTTGGCGTTTATGGCGTTCAGGTAATATACAAGGCTCTTTTCAAGCGTGAACAGGTTCAGGAGATGCTTGTTCTCAAAGGAGGCGTTTATCTTATGCTCTATCTCCTCGGCTATCATGTTTATCACTCTCAGATGCTCTATGAAATGGAAAATGGAGCTGTACAGCAGTTTAAGGAAAACTTCCCGCAGGCCGCTTACCTGCTTGAAATACTTGCCGGCGAACATGTTGATGTCTTCGGAGAGGGCGAGGATAAGCCTGTCCTTGAACAGGAACACTCCCATTGAAGAAACCTTAAAGAGAAAGTGGTCTTTGGAGGAATAGTTCTTGGGGCGTTTAAAGATTAGTTCAAAGTGATCCGGTTCAAATTCAAGGCGGGAGGGTTCCTCGGGGTCAAAAGCCGAAGCCAGGTTATGCTCGTCCAGCTTGAAGTTCTCCAAAAGCCACTTCTTTTCGGCGTCGCTCGGATTGATGACTACGAGCACCGGAGGAAGGCCGTCTTCAGACGCGACCAGCTGGTTATTTTCAAACTTGTATTTTTTTATCATTTTTCAATTTCGCGGCGGCGGCCGCGCCTATTTCCGACAGATTTTCAACCACGACAACTCCGGCCGCCTGAAGCGCGGCAACCTTTGAGGCGTGGGTGCCTGCGCCGCCCTCAACTATGGCGCCCGCGTGGCCCATGCGGCGGCCAGGGGGGGCTGTTTTTCCGGCCACAAAGGAAAACACCGGCTTGGTCATGTTCTCTTTGATATAGCGCGCCGCGTCCTCTTCGGCCGAGCCTCCTATTTCGCCTATCATGACAACGGCTTTCGTCTGGCGGTCGGCCTGGAAAAGTTTAAGCGTGTCCACGAAATTCATGCCCTGCACCGGGTCGCCGCCTATTCCCACCACGGTGGATTGCCCCAGGCCCTGCGATGTCAGCTGCCAAACAGCCTCGTAGGTAAGGGTGCCGGAACGGGACACTATGCCTACGGGGCATTATGCCCGCCTTGCACTCCCCTGGTGTTATTACTCCCGGGCAATTGGGGCCCACCAGCGAGATGTTCTTTCCCTCGGCGTTAAGCCTGTTAAGGCGGTTTTTTACTTTTACCATGTCCATTACCGGTATGCCTTCGGTAATGCAGATGATAACTTTAATGCCGGCGTCGCAGGCCTCCAGTATGGAGTCGGCCGCGTAAGGCGGCGGCACGAAAATCAGCGAGGTGTCCGCTCCCGCTTTTTCCACAGCTTCAGGCGCGGTGTTGAAAACGGGGATGCAAAGATGCTCGGTTCCGCCCTTGCCGGGAGTCAGGCCGGCTACTATTTTGGAGCCATAATCAAGGCACTGCTTTGAGTGAAAAGTCCCCTGCGCGCCCGTGAACCCGTGCACCATAATTCTACTGTTCTTATCAAGCAAAATCGACATAGGTTTTTCCTTTATGTCAGATGCGCGGATGCCTGGCGGCGTAGCAATTTAGTCCTATGCTTCCCATGCCCTCTACGCATCTATCCATCTGCGCCTCTAGTTCCTGGCTGCTGCCACGGCTTTCTGCGCCGCTTCCCAGAGAGAGCCGGCCTGCGCTATCCGTATGCCGGAGGCGGCGAGGATTTCCCTGCCTTTTTCCACATTGGTCCCCTCAAGGCGCACTATAAGCGGGACCTCTATCTTTGCTTTTTTAGAGGCTTCCACCACTCCGGAGGCGATATCGTCGCATTTCATTATGCCGCCGAAAATATTCACCAGTATGGCCTTCACTTTTTCGTCCTTAAGGATTATCTGGAAGGCCTTTGTTATCTGTTCCACGGTGGCTCCGCCGCCCACGTCCAGGAAATTCGCCGCGTTGCCGCCTGCAAGCTTAACGGTGTCCAGGGTCGCCATAGCCAGCCCCGCTCCGTTCACCATGCAGCCTATGTTGCCGTCAAGCCCGATATAGTTTATCCCTATAGCCTTCGCTTCCTTTTCTATTTCGGTGGATTCATGGTCGGCGTTCAGGGTAAGTTCTTTATGGCGGAACAGGGCGTTATCGTCTATGACGATTTTTGAGTCTATCGCCGCCAGTTTGCCCGCGCGCGTTACGGCAAGCGGGTTTATTTCAACCAGGCTCGCGTCCTGCTCAATAAAAAGCCTTACAAGGTTCTTTGCCAGCGCGATAAATTCGCTGAAAACTTCCTTCGGCATTTTGAGGGCGAAGGCCAGCCGGCGCGCCTGGAAATCCAGAAGGCCGCAGCCGGCGTCAACCGGCATTTTTATAATAAGCTCGGGCCTGGTCTTCGCAAGCTCCTCTATGGATACGCCTCCCTCGGCCGAGGCGATTATTACGGGCGCTCCTTCTTTCCGGTCAAGCGTTACCGATATGTAAATTTCCCTGGCGATATCAGAGGCTTCCTCTACCAGAACCTCATCCACCGTAAGCGCGCGGCCCTGGGTCTGATGGGTAATAAGCCTCATCCCCAGCATCTTTTGCGCCAGTTCCCGCGCCGTGTCGGCGGTGTTTGCCACTTTTATTCCGCCCGCCTTTCCCCTGCCGCCAGCCAGCACCTGGGCCTTTATCACCCAGGGACCCTGGCCTTCAAAGTTAAGCTTGTTGGGATTGTCACCCTGTTTAAGCACGCCTATCCTTTTGAGCAGCGGCAGACCGTACCTGCCAAAAATTTCCTTGCCTTCGTATTCAAGCAGTTTCATCTGTCCTCCGGGGAAAACCACGCCGCGGCCCGGCGGCTTTTCAAAGTATTGCGCGGACCCTGGCCGGCCGGGCAATACAGCCTTTCGTCCAGCCGAGCGCAGGTTTGAACCTTTTCACTATAATTTGTAGTATAAATTTAGGCGTCAAGTCCAGTTTTTTAAGCGGCCTGTCGGTGTGACTCCCATCAAGAGGTGCCAAATGAACAAGTCCTCATCAAAAAAGCAGGTAAAAATAAACGAAAGGAATTCCATAACAATAAGGTTTGCCGGGGATTCCGGTGACGGCATACAGCTGGTGGGGCATCAATTCGCCAACGCCACGGCCATATC
>Ga0209211_10010010_pt1 | contig 12467 bp, 11 predicted proteins | sample RifGroA2_FD_183992 | JGI IMG/M metagenome (GOLD analysis project Ga0209211, IMG submission 183992) | Groundwater microbial communities from Rifle, Colorado, USA - Groundwater A2 (SPAdes) (version 2) | ecosystem: Environmental > Aquatic > Deep subsurface > Groundwater | place: Rifle, Colorado... | reverse complement strand
TGACTGGTAAAATTCCCGTTATATTGGACTTGATCGGCGCCAGTAATTGAAACTGGATCACCATTGGCTAAATTGTGAGCGTTCGATGTCGCTGTTGCTGTACTTCCGGAAAGTGTTAATGAACTAATGGATGCTCTTCGAATGGTATCGGGAAGACTATAAATCTTGCCGGAATTACCAACCGCTACGAACTTCCCGTTGCCGTAAGCTATGGCGTGAAGTGGTGGAATCCCGGTGATAGCAGATGGCACTGTCCAGCTTGAACCATTTGCTGAATATGTAAATTTTCCGGCATCGCCAACAGCAACAAAATTACCGTTGCCATAAGCTATCCCATAGAGTAGCGGGGTGCCGCTAATGTCGGCGGCAGTAGTCCAGGTTATTCCATCTGCTGAATAAACGGCTTTCCCGGAGGCGCCAACCGCAACATACAAATTATTACCATACGCTACTGCGTAAAGAGTTATACCAGGAATAGGGATACTGGGTGTCCTGACTGTCCATGTAGTGCCATCAGGGGAAGTCATAATTGTACCGGAGCTGCCAACAGCAACAAATAGACCGTTTCCGTATACTATACCATTCAAATTAGCAGCACCCGAAATTTGAGAATCCCAGGTTGTACCGTTTGTGGATGAAGTGAATATTCTACCAACAGTGCCAACTGCAACGAATTTGCTATTTCCATATGCTACGCCATTCAGATCGTAATCTGCTGTGCCGTCTGATCGGGAAATCCAATCTGTACCATTCGATGAAGTCACTATTTTACAACCGTAACCTACTGCAACTAACGTTCCGCTTCCATCATATGCAATGCCATAAAGATCTACCGTTGAGTTGGCAGTCTTTGAAGTCCAATGATCCAGTGGGGTGTCTCCAACAGAAATAGAAGGGGCAAAGAGGGTAAATATCAGGGAAATCAGTGAAATGGATATACAGGATTTACTATATCTGGTTGAAAATATATCCAGAAAGTGGTGCAAATCGCTCACCGTGTGTGTCATTTTACGCACATTCCTTGTTACCATAGTACTCTGTAACCCTCCCACCACCTATATAGCATAGCGCTATACATTGTAAATCTCGAACTGACTTAAAATCAAGGTCCTTTTTTTCAATTTCCTTAATCCGCTATATAATGAATATTGCAAGATAGATGCCACATTGTCATTTAAAGCACCAGATTATCTTATAGTTATAATTAGGCATTATTCGATTCATTTCAAATTGATTTTTTGAATCAGCATATAAAATAAGCTTATATCGCCCATTTTTACTTTTGTTTTTCCGATATGTTAAATTATTCTCCACTAATAAAATCAAAGGAGAAAAGATAATGAAAAAGTTTATGTTTCTGGTCATTGCCCTGGTCTTTGTTGCTTCCTGTTCAAAAGGCGGTGGACAAAAGGGGGATTATGTAATAAAAATTGACGGCACTGTAATCTCAAAGGAAGATATGCAGCAGGAAATGAATTCGCTTCCGGACATGGCAAAGGAGTTCTTTCTGGGACCGGAAGGGACAACAAGATTTGCTGATGAACTGGTAAAAAAAGAGATGTTATACTTGGAGGCAAAAAAGAGGGGCCTGGACAAAAACAAGGACCTGATTAAAAAAATTGAAGAGTTCAAAAAAATAACCCTTATAAATCACCTCCTTGAAAAAGAGATAGAAGCTGCGTCAAAGGTCACCGAGAAGGAAATACAGGATTATTACAACAGTAACAAGAATGATTTCGCCATGAACAGCCAAATCAGGATAAGCCACATAGTCGTTAAAACAGAGGACGATGCAAAAAAGGCCTATGAAAGGCTGCAAAAAGGCGAAGATTTTGCAAAGATAGCCTCAAGTTTGTCTATTGACAAGGCGACTGCCAAATTAGGGGGAGATCTCGGCTCCTTTAAAAGGGGAGAGATGAGCCGTGAGCTTGAGGAAGTCGCATTCAGGCTCAAAAAGGGAGAAGTAAGCCAACCTATAAAATTAAAAGACGGGATACACATTTTAAAAGCAACAGATACAAAAGGCACGACAGTTGAATTTGATAAGATAAAAGGACAAATCGGGCAAAAGCTGACGGCTGATAAACAGAAAGACGCCTTTGACAAATTCATAGAGAAACTCAAAAAGACCTACAAGGTAGATATTAACAAAGACGCGCTTTCCAAACTGAGCGCCGCTCCTGCTCAGCCTGCGCCTCAAGCTCCGGCACAGAAATAACAGAAAGGTAACGGCAGAGGTAAAGGTAGAGATAAAAAAAATCTCTGCCTTTACCTTTTTTACTTTTACTTTGCCTTACCTGTTTTTTACTTTCCTATGCAGAATTCACCGAATATTATGTTAAGGATATCTTCTGTTGTAACGGTCCCTACTATTTCTCCCAGGTAATCAAGAGATTCCCTTAAGAAAAGAGCAGTGACCTCAAGAGGTTCCCCCTGTTCGAATGTTTCAGCCGCCCTCTGCAGCGATTGCAGTGCATTGTCTATAGAGCGCTTATGCCTGAGGTTAGTGACAAGCAGGTCTTCAGTAGTACTGCCAAACGACTCTTTCCCTGAAAGACCCCGGTTGACCAGAAGCGAAAAGATCAAACTTTTCAGGTCATCAATACCCTGCTCTTTCAGGGCGGAAACCCTCACGCAAGGATGACGGGTGAAAGGAAGGTTGAAGGATGAAGGTTGAAGGTCAGTCTTGTTTATTACTACAATAGTTTTCCTTCCACTGACTCTGTCAATAATCTCCCTGTCGGCCTCATCAAAAGGCCTTCCGGCATCAAGCACAGCCAGGACGATATCAGCGCCTTCAATCGCCTTTAAACTCCTCTTCACGCCCTCGATTTCAGCAAGGTCATGGCTCTCCCTTATTCCTGCGGTATCCATCACCCGCAAAGGCAGTCCGCTGACATTCAGGAAATCCTCTATGACATCCCTTGTAGTCCCCGGCATATCCGTGACTATCGCCCTGTCCTTCTGGAGCAGGGCATTAAGGAGTGATGACTTGCCGACATTCGGTTTCCCGACAATAGCGAGGGAAGCGCCTTCCCTGAAAAATCTTCCCTCATCATATCCCCTTGAAAGTTCTGTCAGCCCTGCTTCAATTTCCCTCATTGAGCAGATCATTTCATTTTTGGTCATGGACTCAATTTCACTCTCCGGGAAATCAATATAAGCCTCGATATGTGCACAAAGAGCGGTTGTCTTTTCCCTGAAGGCGATGATCCTGCCTGAAAGACCTCCCTCAAGCTGCTTGAGGGCCAATCTTTCCGCCTGTTCAGTCTTTGCCGTGATAACATCAATAACAGCCTCAGCCTGTGAGAGGTCTATCCTGCCGTTCAAAAAGGCCCTTCTTGTAAACTCTCCGGGTCCGGCAAGCCTTGCCCCTTCTTTTAAAACAAGCTGGAGAGAGGAACTCAGGGGGATTCTGCCGCCGTGACAGTTAATTTCAACCACATCTTCCCTGGTGTATGTTTTAGGGGCCCTCATAAGAGTGATTAGGACTTCATCAATCTTATCGCCTGTTTCGGGATTTATAACAAACCCGTAGGTAATGGTGTGGGATTTTGCATGGATGAGTTTCTTATTGCCGGGAGAGAAAAAGATCCTGTCCGCAATCCTGATGGCCTCAGGACCGCTCAGCCTGATGATACCTATGCCGCCTTCACCTGTTGGGGTGGCTATCGCTGCTATCGTGTCATCAAGTAGAAATGGGGTCAGACTTGACATCTGACTTTTCTATTTCTATTCGATATTTTCTTAAATAAAAAGTCAGATGTCAAGTCTGACCCCATTTCTACGCCGGCTGTTTTTTAAGCTTGCTGTTCACGTAAAACTGCTGCGCTATGCTCAGGACATTATTGACAAGCCAGTAAACAACAAGGCCTGAGGGAAAGCTTAAAAACATGAAAGTGAAAACCACAGGCATGAGCATCATGATCTTCTGTTGCATAGGGTCCATTGTGGACGGCGTCATTTTCTGCTGTATCACCATAGTCGCCCCCATAATCACAGGAAGTACATAATACGGGTCTTTTACAGACAGGTCATGTATCCAGAACATAAAAGGCGCGTCCCTAAGTTCAATAGCTATAAGTAGCACCTTGTAGAGCGCAAAAAACACCGGTATTTGAAGGACCATAGGCAAGCAGCCACCCAGAGGATTGACCTTGTGCTTTTTATACAACTCCATTGTTTCCTTCTGCATCTTCTGCGGGTCATTTTTATACTTCTCTTTCACCTCAGCCATCCTCGGCTGGATGTCCTGAAGTTTTTTCATTGATTGCTGGCTTTTGTTTATAAGCGGAATAAACGGTATCCTGACAACGGTAGTAAGGATTATTATTGCAACGCCGTAGTTATTGGAAATCCTGTAAAACAGCTTTAACACCCAGAATAACGGCATCGCTATGATCGAAAAGAAACCGAAGTCAACTATATGCTCAAGCCCCATGCCCAGCTTTTTAAGATTATCATATTCCTTGGGCCCTATATACACATAGTATTCATTAACACCACCCGGCATCTTCAAAGCTGCCAGGGTATTGTCGTTTTTACTCCAGACCTTTGAGTCCTCTATTTTGGTTTTAGGGACAATGGAAGAAAAGAAATACTTGTCCTCCTGCGCAATCCACTTCAAGCCTTCCTTGACATTCTTCGGCTCTTTTAATTTTGTACCGGCGAATTCCATTCGCTCGGCATCCTTGAGTATAACAGGCCCGAAATGTACAGAGTCATCCTTCTCATAAATGCCGAAGTCCTTCCCAAGTGTTATCCAGAAGGTATTAGGCCCGGCCACTTCATCTCTCAAATTGAAACCGTAATCTGAAGAGTTAAAGGTATATGTACGCCGAACAGAGTAATCTCCCGATGAATATTCAAAAACAAGTGACCCTGTTTTCAAATCAGGACCGAGTTTGAGATCGCCTCCGCGAACAGAGAAGTTGGCCTTTGAAAGCTGGAAACCTTCATCCAGTCCAATAGACAATGGAGGCAGCACATCATCACCCTTTAAGACTATGGAATTACCGACTTTGTCTTTATATTTTTTAAATTCAGCGCTTTTAACAGTGCCACCCCTTGTCGAAAAGACCAGCGTGCAAAGTTCGTTTTCAACCTTAATTTCTTTTTCAATTCCCGATGGTTCAGTTCTGCCGGCGACTGTAACTGCTGGAATTGGCTGGGGCTTGACTTCAATCTTTGCATCTTTACCCTTTTCCCCGGCTGGTTCCTTAACAGTATCAACCGTTGTAACGGGGGGCGTAATATTCACGAAAAAATACTGGTAGGTAACCAGTATGACGATTGAGAGGATTATGGCAAGCAGCATCCGTTTTTCCATATTGTATTTTCCTTATTTTACAGGGTCGTATCCACCGGGATGGAAAGGGTGGCACTTTAAGATTCTTTTAAATGAAAGATAGCCGCCTTTCAATGCGCCATATCTATTCACAGCCTCAAGGGAATAAGCGGAACATGAAGGTTCAAACCTGCAGCTTGAAGGCAGCAAAGGCGAAATCATGTATTTGTAAAATCTTATAAAGCCTACTACCAGCGTTTTCAAACTAACGGTCCTCAGGCTGCCAAACGTTTCCTTCCCTTTGCCCTTCTGTTCTTCAGGATTTTTCTGCCGCCAGCAGTACTCATCCGCTTAAGAAAACCATGGGTCCTCTTCCTTCTGAGATTATGTGGCTTGTATGTTGTATATGTTCCCATTTATGTCCTCCGATAAAAAATATTGAATGTAAATTATAGTTTTTCAGCGCCTGCAAAGTCAACTTTTATGGCTTCCAGAACTCCTCGAACTTGCCGTTTTTGGTTGTCCAGACAACATAGGGGGCCTGCGAGACATCGCCCTTTTCCGTAAACCTGGTCTTGCCAAAGGAACTCGAAAACTCCATGGAATGCAATTTTTCAATGACTGTCTTTCCGTCAGTTGTCCCTGCTTCCTTTATGGCGCTGAGCAGGGTATTTATCGCATCGTACGCATATATTGAATATGGCCCCAATTCGCCATATTTTGAACTATATTTACGCACAAATTCCTTTGCAGTCGGTATATTCCTGGGGTCAGGACTGAATGTCAGATAAGTCCCCTCAGCAGACTTTGCTCCTGCGATCTCTATAAACTTGGGGTCTATACTGCCATCTCCGCTCATAAACGGCGCTGCTATATTGACCTCCCTTGCCTGCTTTACAAGCAGTCCGGTCTCAGGATATATACCGCCGAAATATATCAATTCAGGGCCCTTTTCCTTTATTGATGTAAGCACAGTCTTGAAGTCCTTGTCCCCCTGGGTTATACCGCCGTAATAGACAACTTCTATGCCGGTACCCAGGTATTTCTTAAACTCGTCCGCAAGGCCCTGGCCATATGTTGTTTTGTCGTGAATAACGGCAACCTTTTTGACCTGTAGCTTTTTCTTTGCGAACTCAGCGGCAATCATTCCCTGCTGGTCATCCCTGCCGCATACCCTGAAGGCCCCTGTGTTGCCGCGTTCTGTGAGCTGGGGGTTTGTAGAGGCTGGGGTAATCATTGGAATGCCCACCCTGCCGTAGACATCTGACGCAGGAATTGAGCAGCTTGAATTGAAATGTCCTATTACCCCGACCACTCCTTCATTAACGAGCTTGTTCGCAACCGCAACCGCCTGCTTGGGGTCGGCCTGGTCGTCGCCGAGCACTATTTCAATCTTTTTCCCAAGCACCCCGCCCTTGCCGTTCCATTCGTCAATTGCTATGTTGACACCATTTTTAAAGTCATTGCCCATTTTTGCCTGCGGGCCTGTCATCTGGGCGGCAAGACCGATTTTTATGACTTCCTCCTTCTTTGTATTGCAGCCGGCAAAAAACAAAGAAACTGATAAAATAACCGCTAAAAAAACAACCGCTCTTTTCATTCCCTTACCCCCGTATATTATCTAAAAATCTTTTGACATTCTTGCTTAAAGCACCTAATTCCGGCTCTCATGTCACCTTCCAAAAGACCTGATGATACTGCCACACCGTAACACCCGGTTTCAAGTACTGACTTCACATTCTCCGCTTTTATTCCGCCTATCGCGATCACCGGTATTTTAACGGAACTCTTTATTTCCTTTAGGGCATCCAGGCCTTTGGGTACTCCGGCATCTTTTGTAGTCGTGTGAAATATTGGGCCGAACCCGATATAATCAGCGCCACCCTTTTCAGCCTCCCTTGCCTCAAGAATATTATGGGTTGATATGCCGATAATCCTGTCCCCCATAACCTTCCTCGCCTCTGCAAGCGGAAGGTCATCCTGGCCGAGATGCAAACCGTCCGCATCCACGGCAAGGGCCAAATCTGCATAATCGTTCACTATCAGGAGGGCATTGTACTTTTTTGTAATCTCCCTCAGTTCCAGCGCCTCATAAAACATTTCTTTTTTTGTCTTACTCTTTTCCCTGTACTGGAAACATCTTATGCCGGATTCCAGGAGCATTGTGACACTATTTATGGCACTGGGGCCCCCAGTTAAAAAATATACAGACCCGGGACCGAATAGTTTTATTCCGTCAGGACTCACGCTTCAGTGCTTCCACTTTTCCCTGGTTCAGTGCTGCTTTCCGGGGCAGCCATTTTTTCGATAAAATCAGTATTAAAATTGCCTTTTATGAAATCAGGGTGGTTAAAGACCTTTTTGTGAAACGGGATTGTCGTCTTTATTCCCTCTATTATGAACTCATCCAGCGCCCTTTTCATCTTGGCTATTGCCTCTTCCCTGTTTTTCCCGCGAACTATAAGCTTCGCGATCATTGAATCATACTGGGGAGGCACAACCCATCCTGCATATGCTGCTGTATCTACCCTGACCCCGGGGCCGCCTGAAGGAATAAACAATGTTATTTTCCCCGGGGACGGAATGAACCTTTCCGGGTCTTCGGCATTTATCCTGCATTCTATAACATGACCGGAAGGCTTGATCTGGCTCTGTTTGTATGATAACGGGAAGCCCGCTGCTATCTTTATCTGCTCCTTAATAATATCAACTCCGGTCAACTCTTCGGTAACAGGGTGCTCAACCTGCACCCTTGTATTGATCTCCATAAAGTATATGTTCTGTTCCTGGTCTACTATAAATTCAATTGTCCCGACATTCTTATATTTAAAGGCCTTTGCAGCACGCACGGCAAAATCGCCTATCTTCTTTCGGAACTTTTCCGTTGCAATGGGTGAAGGGGCCTCTTCTATCAGCTTTTGATGTCTCCTCTGGACAGAACAGTCACGCTCACCGAGGTGGATAACATTTCCCTTTCCGTCAGCGATTATCTGGGCCTCGATATGTCTAATGGACGGCAGATACCTTTCTACGTATACCTCGCTGTTTCCAAAAGAAGCAAGCGCTTCTCTCTGCGCCATATGAAATGCCTGTGAAAGCTCCTGCTCCTCCCTTACAATCCTCATCCCGCGGCCTCCGCCCCCTGCAGAAGCCTTTATAATTACCGGCAATCCTATTTTCTTTGCAACTTTCAATGCTATTTCTTCAGATGCCACAGGCCCGTCGCTGCCGGGGACAATAGGTATGCCGCGCCTTTTCAAAACCTGACGTGCCTTTGCCTTGTCTCCACCCAGCCTTAAATTCTCAGAAGTAGGACCTACAAACGTAATGCCGGACGTTGCACACGCCTCGGCAAAATGAGGGTTTTCTGACAGGAACCCATAGCCCGGGTGAATGGCCTCGGAATCCGTTAATTCGGCAGCGCTCAATATTGCAGGGATATTCAGATAACTCTGGGTTGGGTTTGCAGGTCCAATGCATATGGATTCGTCCGCAAGCCTTACATGAAGGGAGTCCTTCTCAATGATCGAATATATGGCGACAGTCTTTATGCCGAGTTCTTTACAGGCGCGGATTATCCTTACAGCTATTTCGCCCCTGTTCGCGATAAGTATCTTTTTAAAAAATTTCATTGTCCACCCTTATTAATTCATAGCCCTCAGCTCTAAGCCTTAAGCCGTTTCTATACCGGATCAATCAGGAAAAGAGGTTCTCCATATTCCACAGGATGCCCGTTCTCAACAAGTATCCTGACCACTACGCCGTCGACCTCACTTTCAATCTCGTTCATCAGTTTCATTGCCTCTATAATACACAGCACCTGGCCCTTCTTTACCCTTGAGCCGACCTCAACATACTGTTCCGCTTCAGGGGACGGAGACCTGTATAACGTGCCTACAATAGGCGAAGTAACAGTCAGGAGACTCCCTTCAGGTTCAGGCTCGGCTCCAGCCTCTTTTTTAATCTCTCTCTTTTCGGATAACATTGGCTGCTGGGCCTCCAGATGGCCGAAGAACTTGTCACGCCTTATCTTCACTTTGACCCCGTCTTTTTCTATCTGCAATTCGGTCACGTCAGTATCCTTCAAAAGACCCATCAGTTCCTTTAAATCTTCCAATTCCATAAATAGACCTCCCACCGTCAGCAATCTGTTGCAAGCTGCCGACTATTAACTCTTAGACTATTGACTAAGGCACCTACTTCTGGTGCTTAGAGCACCTACTTCTGGTTGACTTTTTCTATATACTCCGACGTCCTTGTATCAATTTTAAGTATATCACCGACAGCTATGTGGAAAGGCACTTTAACAACCAGACCTGTCTCAAGCTTCGCGGGCTTTGTGGACCCTGAGGCCGTATCACCTTTAAAGGCCGGGTCAGTTTCAGCTACCTGGAGTTCCACAAACATAGGCGCCTCAACGATAATAGGTTCACCTTTGTAATAAAGCATTTTGACGATCATATTTTCCTTAATGAACTTGATGGTCTCACCAAGCTGGGCGGTATTTAACGGCACCTGCTCGTATGACTCCATGTCCATAAAGTAAAGGAGATCATCCTGTGCATAAAGATACTGCATGTCCTTTTCTTCAAGGTTAGGGGTCTCAAGCTTTTCTCCTGACCTGAAGGTATCATCCAGCACATTGCCGGTCCTGATGTTCTTCATCTTTGTCTTGATAACAGCCCCGCCCCTTCCCATCTTCACATGCTGGAAATCAATTATTTCACAGGGATCGCCTTTATATTCGACCTTTAAACCTTTTCTGAAATCTGCTGTTGATACCAAAAAACACCTCCGATATAATTTGTGTAAGTTTTTACTTTATTATCTCAAGCTCTCTGCCAAGTGTTGTTAATAGTGCTCCCTTGCCCTTCCTTACAGTGACCATATCTTCTATCCTTACTCCGCCGGTCCCTGGGATGTAAATACCCGGCTCGACAGTAAAAACCATACCGTTGCGGACCAATTTACTGTCAGTCCATGATACACGGGGACCTTCATGAACTTCAAGCCCTACCCCATGTCCTGTGCCGTGACCGAAAAACTCTCCGAACCCCGCACTTTTAATTATGCCCCTGGCAACGCCGTCAATCTCGGTGCTCTTTACCCCTTCTTTCACAGAACCAACTGCCTTCTTCCTGGCGCTGTTTACTATATTGTAAATTTTAATTTTACCGGAAAGATTACCGCCTGACATCAGGAGTGTCCTTGTAATATCAGAATAATAACCGTTGGCCTCCCCGCCCCAGTCAATTATAACAAAATCTCCGGCTTCTATTTTCTTATCAGCAGGTCTTGCATGTGGTTTGGAGGAATTTCTGCCAGAGGCAACTATTATATCAAATGGAATATTTCTGCATCCTGCTTTTTTTAATTGCTCCTCAAGTCTTAAGGCAATCTCTGTCTCTTTTATGCCCGTCCTTATTCTTGGCCTTACCTTTTTAAACGCCTCCTCTGCCCTTTTAACAGCCAGATTTATATTGCTGATCTCCACTTCATCCTTACAGACCCTCTGGCCCTCAATGATATCTTTCTGGGGCACCAGGGTCACAGGCAGCCCCTTCAAAAGTTCAAAGTACCCATAAGACAGGGAGGTCTCAAAACCAAGGCGGTTAATTCCGAGCTTTTTCACAAGAGAGCGCAGTAAACTCAGCCTCCTGCCTTTTTCCGTCCCGATCTCCCAGCCCCCGCTCGCTTCCGCGCCTACTTCCGGTAAGCGCCTACCGTTGGTGGTGACCTCTGCATTTACCTGTTCTTTATACCTGAAGTCTGTAAATAACAGGTTTTTGTCTTTGGTAATAAGGACAAAACCCGACGAACCGCTGAATCCCGTCAGATAGCGTATATTCTTGATATTGCTGATATAAAATCCATCAATCTTCTTCAGCCCTATCAAATGCTGTATATTTGCAACTCTTCCTGAAATCATAATGGTATCCCTGGATTGTATCAGTGTAATATCGGATCAGCGTTCAGTGTTGGCCACTTTATAATCCTTACCAGTACCAAATACTGCATTTATTGCTCCCAGCAGGCTGTTTAAGCGTCTTACTGTATTGTCTCTGTCCCTGCCTTCAGAGAGTTCTTCAGCAAACCTCTGCTTTACCGCCTTCAGAAAAGAGTTAAGCCGTTCTATTGCATTGTCCCTGCGAAGGGAAACACCTTCAGATCGTTCTCCAACGAACCGCTGTTTTATTGCATCCAAAAAAGAGTTCAACCGTTCTACTGTGTTGCCTCTGCGAAGCGGAACACCTTCATGTTGTTCTATGACAAAACGCTTTTTTATTGTTTCCAGAAAAGAATTCAACCTCGCTACTACCCTGTCCCTGTCCACTCCGGCATGCCCTGTCACAGCCTTTTCCTCACTCTTCTCTGAATAGCCTGAAGACTTAAGAAAGGAAACAGCGGCTATGTCAAAAGGATTGCTTTCCAGCACCAGTCTGTACTCCTCAGCGGCTGCATCTGGATTGCCCAGCCTTACATAAACCTCTGCAAGCCCTTTATGGGCATTGACATTGCCGGGGTCCATCTCGATAAGCTCCGATAATACATTTTTAGCCTCCGGGAGCATATCCGAAGAGAGATACCACCTTCCAAGGGTAAGCCGGGCAGCATTAAAATCAGGATTTTTCCTTATATAATCTATAAGAACAGTAATGGCGTCGTCTATCATGTCTTTTTTTCTCAATTCCTCGGCAAAAGACAGCGCCAGCCTGGAACCAGGAGATTCCCTTAACCTCGTTTTAAGCCTTTTTATATAAGAACTCTCATGCATTTTTCAGTTCCATTATCCTGTCAAGTATTCTTACTGCAACATCTTCCTTGGACATTAAGGGCACTTTTTGCTCATCAGTCCTGTCAATAATTACTACCTCATTCGTTTCAGTATCAAACCCTGCGCCTGCCTTTGAAACGTCATTGAAGACTATCATATCAATATTCTTCCCTATCAGCTTTTTTCGGGCCCTGTCAAGCCGTTGGCCGGTTTCCGCTGAAAAACCCACGGCAAAAGGTCTGTTTTTAAGGTTTCCCACTTCCTGGAGTATATCTTCAGTCCGGTTAAGGTCCAAAACAAGCCTCTCCTTTTTCTCGATCTTGTTCTTACCCTTCTCTGCCGGTACAAAATCAGCAACTGCAGCGGACATTATAAAAATGGAAGACATTGCTATATTGTCCATCA
>Ga0209211_10010009_pt1 | contig 12468 bp, 15 predicted proteins | sample RifGroA2_FD_183992 | JGI IMG/M metagenome (GOLD analysis project Ga0209211, IMG submission 183992) | Groundwater microbial communities from Rifle, Colorado, USA - Groundwater A2 (SPAdes) (version 2) | ecosystem: Environmental > Aquatic > Deep subsurface > Groundwater | place: Rifle, Colorado... | reverse complement strand
AATCTTCCCCTTGCATTCCATTTTCTCGTTGCATGAGCTGAAATCATAAGCAGAAATGCCTATGTAAAAATTCTGGCTGTTTTGAATTACCTCTTCATTCAATCCGCACTCCTTAAGCTTAAAATTTCCGCCAATAAAGCTGCTGCTAAGATAGCCATTTTGGACAATGCAGTCTGCAACCCTGTCTGCAAGTATGCCTGCCTCTATATCCTTCACATCAACATCAGCAGAATAAAACATGGATACTGCCGCAACAACAGAAACCCCTACAAAAGCCAAAACGAAAAACCACCAGATGGACAAAACCTTTTCCCCTGCCTTTTTGCTGTTGACAATTCTTTTAGGGCTAAACATTTTGCGATTTCTCCTTAACATCTATCTTCAGAAAGTTTCCCTGAATTGCTGCAGAAACATCTGCATCACTAAAAAACCTATAGCTGAACGCTCCTCTCTTGCTGAGCTTGACTGCCACCCTGCTTTCAGCCCTGTCAATCTTCACAATATCCTCTGCCTTCACGCCGTTCTTTTTTGCAGCCTTAAGGGCATCCTCCATGTAAACAAGGATGCTCATGCCGGGCTTTGCGCTGTCTATAATCAGGGCAGTTTGTTTTGCATACGCCTGCTCCAAAACAGCCGCACTGCTCGATGCCCTTGCAACAAATACAATCATCATTGAGAAAAACATAATGTTCAGAACTATGAAGATTATATTCTCAATGACAGGAGAAGCTGCCTTTTTTCTGCTCAAAAACAAAAATCCTCTTTTTTCCATTTTATTTTTACGGAATGCTTTCAATAACACTGCAATAATCAGAGATGTCATCTGCGCCGTAATTTATTGTCCTTACAGCGCTGCACCCATTTCTCGCATCTGTGCCTATTGAAACATCACCGCAATATCCTGCTGTTATCGCCCTGTTCCTTGCTACATTTGCCTGCTGGGCAATTCCTGCAATCGCAAGAATGCTGCCGCATATAATGAGATTGGATTTGCATGTGCCTGTAATAGTATTTCTCGCAATTGTGCCTATGGGCCCGGAGATATACGACCCTACTGCCAGCCCTAATATTGTATTGCCTGCATTTATAGCAGCCTGCCCCTGCTGTGGAGAGGATATCTGCATAAACAACACTCCAAGCTCTTCTGGCTTTCCTGCTTCCTGCTCTTCATTGTATGGCTCTACTAATGCCTTCCCGCTGGAGAGTGCAATCTCTTCCTTTCCGTCGGTTAAAGTTTTTGTCAGTATAGGTAGAGAGATATCCTCACTGACAGCTATCTTTGCCGGGCTTGTGCCCTCTAAATAGCTGTAATAGGAAACATTCTTTCCAGGCACCTTGTGGCTCATCATGTATTCAAGAACATCTATCTTGCTTAAGTCAACCCCTGTTTTCTCAAGGCTTGCTGCATCAAACGCAATCCTGCTGCACAGCATGCATGTAGGATACACTGTGCCTATTCCGTATGTCTGCGCCAATGCCTGTGAAAACAGGCTTAGCTTTCCCTCACCCATCATTGTCCAGCAGTTATAAATCTCCTGCGTTATTGTTCTTTCAATGTCCTTTCGCGCCTTCTCATTATCAGATGAAATCCTTACCTTTGTAACTCCTTTGACGCCCTCAAATGCGCTGCAGCTTCCAAATGTTGATGAGGTTATGCAAACCTTGTCCGTCATGCATTTTAAAGGCACATAGCCCTGAGCAAGAGATGGAAGTGTTCCTCTTAAAACAACAGATTCATGGCACACCTGCCTGTTTATCTGCCCGCTCCAGCTGAGCTGTATTATAAAAAATACAATTATTGCAAAGCCTGCTACAAGCAGGATTATCATCACAATCTGCGAGGTTGTAATGTCTGCATTTTTGTTTTTTATCATCTTTCTTTTTTCTGCCCTAGCTCCATAAGTTTTTAGTTAAAAAATAAATGCCTGCTGCCAAAACAGCAAAAACAATCGCCCACAGGAGTATCTTGAAAAATATGCCCATCTCTGCCTTTTTGCATTTTATCGTTTTAATTGCAGCCGCCATCTTCATCATTTTTTGCTTACTGCCCCTATTTTTAGTTTAGTCGTTTCATCTTCCTGTTTTTCCAGGGTTATCTCAAGCTCCTTTGCGCTGTCTTTCTTAACAAGCCTGCTTATCTCTATAGGATTGGGCTCAACCAATAGCTCATCCTGCCTAATCTCCCTGCAAACATTAAGCTGGTTGCAGCTTTTTAAGTGAGAGGCGCTTTCATCAGAAAAAGGCACTTTTGAAAACCAGTTTATCTCACAAAAACATATGCATCCCCGCCAGTTCAGGCACGCATTTGGTTTTTTTTCCTTTCCGCCAACAGAAACAGGCCATGAAGACACCCCCCATCCATTTGGATTAAGCAAAACATATGTCTCTGTTTTTATGCCTGAGCCATCCGTCTTGTCCAGCTCCTCGCTCATCCTGTTGATTATATTTGTGATGTAATTAATGTTTGCCTCTGCCTGCGCCAAATCATTTCTTTTTGAAAAGAGATTATAAAGCAAAACAGCAAGCAGAACTAGCAGCCCAATGCCTATAATCGCAAGTATAATCTTCAGGGTTTCCTCAGGTAGCAATGCCTGCGCTTTCTTTCTTTCAGTCAGATATATCTTTTTCATCCTCTTCTATTCCTGCATTCTAAGGCTTATTAAAAATTTGTTTATCTTTTCTACATCCTCTTTGTCAGGCAATTCTGGAATCTTTGATTTGGCATATGCCTCATCTATTTTGTCAAACAACTCTTTTATAATCCTGTCCAGGCACCCTTCCTCTAAATCCTTAAGCGGCTCGTTCTCCAGCCCCTCTCTTTTTATCTTCAGCAGCTTGTTAACCTCTTTTATCTTAAAATGCTTGTTCAGCTCTTCCATATTCGGCTGGATTATTCCTGTTTGCAGAACATAAATCCCCGCCATCAACCCCCTGAAAACATAAAGATATTTCTTAATAGTATTCCTGCCGTTAAGTATGAATTTTTTATAGTTGAACTCTGCCAACCCCTTATAAGAATTGTAAATCCCGCTCTTCCCGAAAGAGTTGTTGATTAGCTGCCTTAGCTTGATAAAATCTGCTGTTTTGTAAATTTGCGGCGCATTTATCTCCTCAAGTATATTGCAGTTCCCCTTCAAGGCAAGGGTTATAAGCTTCTTGATTTCAAAAAGGACAACATCCAGGCTTTCAATGCCTTTTATGTCAAGAGTCTCTTTAGGATTCTGCAGCCCTAAAAACTCCTCTTTCCTTAAAACAAAACTGCCCCTAATGTCTATGTCGCTGTCCTTGCTGCTCCAGCCATACAGGTTGCTTCCGCTTATGTATGCATTAAACAGCCTTCCATTCATTGAGCTCGCAGCATCCTTCAGCTTGCTTATCAGCCCGATTTCATCCCCAATATTCATTTCCTTTGCTTTCATTTTTCCTCTCTCTTGCATATCAGGTTTCCTCTTGCAAGCCATGCGCCATTCAAAACACTAATCTCGCTTCTTAAAAAATCTGCATAGAGAACTATCTCCTTGTCAACTATCCTGCCTGCTATCGGGTCTGCCCATGCCTGCGCTTTTCTAATAAGGTTGTATTCATTGCTCCGCACCCTCTCCTTAGCAAGGTAAAAATCCGTCTGCCTGCTGCTGCCATCCTCTCTCAGGAAGATGTAATACTGGCCGAATATTCCCGCACCCTTTGAATTTTCATAAGAGCCAAGCCTCACAGGGCAGAAATTTCTTATCTCCTCGTCACTCAGCTTGCTTATGTCAGTCTCATTGTCTGCTGGCGGCTCATAGCCCGGCAGGCTTCTAACCCAGCCGATAATATTCTGCCTGAACAATATAAGCACCACAACAACAATAACCAAAAGCACAATGATTATGGTAACTGTGCTTTCCTGTGACATATTCTCACCTTTTTTTCTGGTTATCGCTTTTATCATTTGGATTTCTTCATTTAAAATTATTTTTATCCTCCTAACAGGTTGCTGAACATGTTTTTTATGAACTCGCCCATGTTTGACAGCTTTCCTGAAAAAATCAGGTAAGCAATAATGCCAATTGCAAGCACAACAACTGCAATTACAAGATATGCCATGAAATCCTTGTCAGCAGCTGCCCTTTTCTCTTTTATTGCCTCTGTTAATTTAGCCATTTTTATTTGTTGTCCCCTATATCATTAGAACAGCATGAAATGCTTAATAAATTTAACCTCTGCGTCTGCTGTTTATCCGCCGGGTGCAATCCCTCCTAATGCAATTTTTGCAAGGACTGAAAGCGCAAGTATTGTTATGAAAGCGACAACAAAATACAGCAAAATGCCCCTTTTCAGGTTCCTTGAAAGGTCATAAATCTTTTTCAGCCTATCATCGCCGGCATCAACCAGAACAAGGGTGTCTGTAAGGATGAATATAATCTGGACTATGTAAATGCCGACTGCAATCTGAAGGAAATAAGGCGGAATCATTGTTGTTATGTCAAATATCTTGAGCATATTCCCAATAGTCCCTGACTCTGCGCTGATTGCCTCTGTTGAAATGCCCGCCATAAGCTCTGTAAGGGTATTTATTATTGAGGTAATCATGCCTGCAAGCCCAATGACAATGCCTGCAAGAAGCGGCGCAAGGAATGTCATGTTGCTCTTCATGTCAGAAACCACCTCTGCCAGTAAATCGCGTAGCCTTTCGCTAATCTTGTCAATGTTCTTTACATACTCTGAAATGCTCATCAAAGAGCGCGCAGCAACATCTAATCCTTTCTTGGCGCTCTCGACAAGAATCTTCATGCTGGTTGAAATCAGCGCAGATGGATAAAAGATTATCGCGCCCCTCTTCTGGTTGAATATTGCCTGCTCAACAGACATGCCCAGCTGCTGGACATTTGTGTTTACAAGCCTGAAAAAATTCTCTGTTGCCTGCCCTTTTGTTGATTCTGCAATCCTTGCAAATGCTATCTCTGCAGGAATGCCGTCTCCAAGCCTGTTTCCAAGCTGGAACAGGCTTGATGCAAACTCCTTCTCAAGCTGCTTTGACTTCTCCCTTTCTTTTATCATCTCCTTGGTTTTCATTTCATACGCTATGGAGAAGAAAAGCGCGATTCCAAGTGGAATAAACAGGCTTAAAAGCAGAGCGATTATTCCAAAAGGTCCAGCCATGCCTGTGTCTGTCGCCTTAAAATCAAATACCCTGCCCTGCCCCATGAACCCAAGCCCCAGGCTTTCAAGAGAATAATCATTCTGCATTCCAAGCATGCCTGCAAGCTCTGTCTGGGCAAGCAGCGGAATAAGCCCTATCAGGATTAAAGGCAGGCATAAAAAGAATGCAATGAAAAAAGGCGCATTGCTTTTGTACTGGGGATATAGGGGATTCATCTCCAAGACTTCGGATTCGCCATGCCCCCCGGGCCTTTTCATCATTATCTCGCTTGTCAGGTAAAAAACAAAAAATGGGATAATCAGGTTAAATAGCACAAACACCATATACCATGTTATAGCGCCCTGCAATAAGGTTGAGGCAAGCGGCAGCAAGGCAAGGGTAAGCGTAGGCAGGACAATGCCAAGCATGTATAAATTTGTCAGAGGGCTTCTTATCTCCCGGCTGTACTTCAGCATCTTCTCATAAACCCCGTCAAGAATAACCTCTAATGCCTTCTCCAGAGTCTGCACCCTTCTTGAGTCAGACGGCTCATACAGGCTTGATTCAATAAGGTGGAACGCCTCAATAAATTCTATGCTGTACTCCCTCCAGGTTTCCAGGTAAGCATCTAAACTCTCCTTCACAGTGCTGAACTTTCCAACCTCAACATCCCAGAACACCTTTTTTAAGTCAAGTGAAAGAGGCTGCCTTAAATGCTCAGACGCAAACCTCACAGCCATCTCGAGATTGCTCGTGTGCTTCATGTAAACAACAATGTATAATATGCAGTCAACCATCTGCGACGACGCACGCAGCCGCCATCTCTGCGCAAGCCTTGTTGGAAATTCCGAAAGGTAGAAAAACAAAAACAGGGAAAATACAAATGTCAGTATCAAAAGCAGGAATGGAAAATTATTTGAAATCATGTAAATGCTTGCAGATATCAAAACTCCTGAAAAGAAGAGAATAAACAGCGAGATAAATGCAAGTGATGCTGCCTGGCTAGGGGTTATCTCAAGGTGCGCAATGTCTATGCTTTTCTGCAGCCTTTCGCTGTCTTTCTTTGAAAGCCTCAGCCTGAAAATGCTTCCTATTGACTTGCAGAACTTTTCATACCTCGAGGTTTCAGGCAGGGCATCTTTTTTAAATGCAAGAAAATCGCTGCTTGTGTCCCCTGCCTCTCTCTGCACGCCAATCTTTCTTTCTATCTCTGCCCCATACTTCCTCAGTATCTCATCTGTGGTTGTCCTCTCCATTTTCACCCCTTTTTGCCCCCTTTTGATGCTCTTTCTTTATCTTCAGGTGCTTTTGAGTTTAAAAACTCTAATATGGCAAGATTGACAACCTGCTTCTTGCTTGAATAAAGAAACTTGTTCTTTCTGGCAAACTCTTCCACCTTCTTCAGAAGTTCCCTGTCTATCTTTACAGCCGCGTCTTTTGCCATGCCTCTCCAAATGTCAGAATTCCACAAGTCTTTAACTTATGATTTGAATTGCTCGTGGAATTCTGAGTATGCTCAAGAACCACTTAGATGGGGGCATTATCATGCCATCCCTCTGTGAGGGGTGGTTCTTGACAGTTACTTTTAGTAACCAAAAGTAACTTTATAAATATTGCTGTGTGCCAAGAGCTATAGCAAAGGACGCTGAAATTTTCCCACTTGCGCCTTTGCTACTTCAGAAACTAAAAGTTTCTGACAGCTGTCAAGAATCCTAATGGATTCTTGAAGTCAAGGGAAAGACATACAAAATAGGGTAAATATTTATGTCTTTCACTATATGCTAGAAATCTTATGCTGAAGCCTGAATGCCTATCTCCATCTCTTAACCCTTTCTGTAAGCCACTTCTGCCAGAGCGGAAATACCCTCTCGCCGATAGGCAAGCCTACCTCTTCCCTTACATCGTCAGAAATTCTGTGGAATATGTTGTTTGACAGGGCATTAAACCTTGCCTCTAGAAGCCCTGGCATTTTCATCTTCTCAGACATGCTGACAATCTCCTGCTTCATCCTTGCCCTCACCATTATGTTGTCATAAACAGCATCCCAGTTTCCTGCCCACCCTTTTACAGAGGCTGCGACTGACTTGATAACCTCGCTGTCGCCGTTTATCAGGTCATCTGTTGCCTCTAATTCGTCTGTGTCAACATTATACTTCAGCAAATCAACAAAGCCTTTCTCTTCCAGAGGGTCTGTTTTCCAGTGCTTTCTTACCTCTGCAAGCTGCACAACCCTCCTCCACGAGTGCAGTCCGTCCGGAGACTTGACAGGATTGCAGACAATTATGCAGTCTGTTGCCTTAAAGCTTGTTGCAGGAACTTGCAAGTCATTCACCACCCTGTCAAAAACACCATAAGGCGAGGCTCCATGAATTGTTCCTGCGACAACATTAGCAAGAGCGCCGACACGCATTGCTTCATAAAGGCTCTTTGCCTCAAGGCTTCTTACCTCGCCGACAATCAGGCAGGAATCTCCCAGCCTAAGGCTTGCCCTTATCCCCTCGTCTGCGCCAATCTCTGTTGATGATGCAAGCAGTGCACTCCTGACCTTCATCCTTTGAATGTCATACCCTATCTTTCTTAGTGCATCAACATTAAGCTCAAGCGTGTCCTCAAGGACTATAATCCTGTATTTTGGCATGATTTCCAGCATAAGCGCATTCAGCATAGATGTCTTTCCGCTGGACCTTGTTCCAGCCACTAAAAGTGTTCTCGAGCCTTCAATAAGAAAGCTAAACAAGCCTGCTGCAAATGAGCTCAGCATCTTGTTTTTGACAAATAAGGGAAGTGTCCACGGCTCTTCCCTGTGCCTTCTGAAAGCATATGCTATTCCATCAGGAGAAAGCGGCTGCTGAATAATAGCAACCCTTGCCCTTGCCTTCTCTATAATCAATTCCGTATCAAGTATGGGGTGCGCCTCGTCCAAAGGCCTGCTGCTTAACATCCTGAATTTTGCTGCCCAGGAATCAGCATCCTCCTGGCTTGGAATTATGTTTGTGACGCACTCATCATATTCAGAGTGCCTTACAAAAATATTATTCAAAGATACAGGCGCATTCAAAACAATATCCTGCAGGTTTTTGTCCTGCAGCAGCACCTCTATCAATCCAAAGCCAATTGTGTGCCTCACAAGTATTGTCGCCAGCCTGTTTAATTTCTCATAGCTTATTGCAATGCCCTTGTTTCGTGCCAACTCCTGCAGCAAATCCCTTGAAACATTGAAAAAAACCTGCCTTGTCCTTTCAGGGTCTGTAAACTCCTCTGCCTTCGGCCTATGCTCTATCAGCACATTTCTTGCAAGGTTCAACAGCATATGGTGCTCCTCGCTTAATGTATACTCTGGCGGCATCAGGTGATAGATGAACTTTGCCTCATCCTCTCTTTTTAGTATAGTCACCGTGCTCTTGTCATATCCTGCAGTTATCTCATACTGGGAGATTATCTCAGCATCCTCGGGCAGCGTCGCAACCAGCCTTGTGAATGTAAAATTAGGAATAATGTCTGCGCGAAACAGGCGCTCATACACCTGCCTCTCTCCGTGCCTGTAGCCAGAAATAATTGGAAGCGCCTCCTGTATCAGCCTCGTATTCTCCAGAAGCGACAGAAACTTTTCCAATACCCTTATAAAATTCATCTCCGCATCCCTGTATTCAATTGCAATCCTGTCAACTGCGCTTCTTTCCTCTCTCGCTATTCTTTTCAGCTCAAAATAGCATGCAACCGGGTCCTGCTTCAGCAAAAGCACAAGATAGTTCATTGCCGCATGCTTCTCTGCAACAAGGGCAGGAACATTTAACACAAGCCTTTCTGGAGAAAGAACCCTTTCATGCTTAGTAAGGTAGTTGTAGAGCTGCGCAATCTCCAAAAGAAGGGAAACCTGGGCAAAATCATAGCTGTAATTCCTCTGCTGCACAAATACAATTCTCGCAACATTCGGCGACTCAATCAAGGCATCTATTACGCTTGACATCACCCCGCCTGACTCTGCAACAGAAGGAACAAAGGGTGCCCCAAGATAATTAAAATACAAAACATTCTGCCCTGCCTCCCTCTCTACCTCATAAGAATACAAAGCAGCTTCTGGCTTGAATATCATTTTCTCTTTTTTCACCTTTTGCAATATCCTGAAATAATAAGCATTAAAATAGTTTTCTATTGCCAAACAAAAAGGTATAAAAACCAGTTCGCCTTTAAAATCCCGATAGCTAAACCATCAAAAAGAGGCATAAAAAATGGCAGAACAGCAGGACTATACATTCTTGGCAGACTTCAGCACAAAGCTGCGGGACATTGAGGAAAAGCAGAGAATGCTGAAAGACAGGGTATTGCTGATAGGCAGGAATCTCATTGAGATGAAAGAAAGCGCTGATGATTCAATTATTTCATTAAAAAAGGATGTTGAGCTCTTTAAGCAGGAAATGGCGCGGCTGAAAGGCACAATCTCAAGAATCTCTGAGGAATTTGACAGCTTTGCAAGAAAATCAGAGATTGAAATGCTGCAGAGGCAGATAAAGATGTTTGAGCCGCTTAGGTACGCAAGAATAGAGGATGTTGAAAACATGATAAAGGAGGCATTGGAAAAGGAAAAGCCTAAGAGCTGAATAAAGGAACGTTAAAAAGAAGGGTTTTTAAACTTAAAATGTGTTTTTCTTGATTAAAAAATGCCACTGCTTGAAACTGTCTTGGATTTGAGAAAAAAGGGGTATGGTGACTCTGCAATTATTGGCGCGCTGAAAGAAAGAGGCGTCTCTCCCAGAGAGATAACAAATGCGCTTTCTCAGGCAAGTGTGAAATCTGCAGTTGACTATGCGCCTGAAGCTCAATCAGAAAATATACAGGCTCAAATTTCTGCAGAGAGTATGCAGCCATCAATAATGGAGCAGGAAGCACCTTCCCAAATTCCACAGCCGCAGATGCCCCAGCAATTCCAGCAAATGCAGCAGGAAGCTCCTGAATATATTTACCCAACTCAGCAGTCCCAGTATCCTGAGCAATACCAATACCCTCAGCAGGCGGGGCAGGGAGGGTATGAAACAGAAACAATGAGCGAGCTTGCAGAGCAGATTGTTGCAGAGAAAATTTCTGACACAAATAAAAAGCTCTCTTCCCTTTCAGAATTCAGAAAAATTGCCGAGGCAAAGCTTGAGGATGCTGAGCAGAGGCTGAGAAAAATAGAGTCATTGATTGAGAGCCTTCAGCTATCAATACTAAGCAGGATTGGAAGCTATGGGAAAAATCTTGATGACATAAAGACAGAGATGCAGGCAATGCAGGACACATTCAGCAAAACGCTCAATCCGCTTATGGACAGGGCAAGAAAGGCGTCAGGAAGATTCCAGCCGGGGCAGGCGCAGCAGCCAGAAGAAGCGCCTGAACAGAGTATGCAGGAAGAAATTGCAGAAAAGCCTGCAAAATCAAGAAAGCAAAAATCCGAGCCAGAATTTGAAGACTATCTGAGATAAATATCTTTTAAGCCTTGGGTAGCATAATTCCTATTCTTGTTTTATGCAACTAACAAAGAAAGCTCATCAGGCAGGTGCGGCACATCCTTTTCTATTTCTTCCAAATTCATAGAATATTCCTCTTGGAACATTTTGCCCCTTATCCATTCCTCCATGCTATAATTCAACCCAAACTCCTTCATATTTTTCCTTAGCTCTTTTGCACTGCCAAATCTGCATTCCTTTGCAAACTTTCTTATCTGGTATCTTAGCCTTGAATCATAGCTCATTTTTTCTGTTTTCGCATATTCTTCCTATTCTTTCCTCGTTATTACCCATGCTGTTATTGCAGCCACAACCAGAACAAGAATCGCTCCTAAGACATTCTGGGATGTAATAAACTGCTTTATTGCAACAAGTGTCGGGCTTGCATCAGGCTGCTCCTCCCATACGGGCGCCAAAATCGGGGTAAAAACAATTATAGCAGCAATAATAAACATGACTATAAGGACTGCTATAAAAGCCCATGCCACGCCCGGCTTCATGATAGCGTCTATCTTCTGCTGGGAGATTGCAATAATAAGCGCAATCAGGAGAATCAGGACAGCCAGCACAGCAAACCACGGCACAATCTTCAGCACAATCTGCCTTGCGCTTGAAACCGTGACAAAGATGATTGCAAGGATAAAGCTCACAAGAATAATAATGAATTTATTCTCTCCCAAAAACTTTGCCTTTGCCAGCAGGGCATAACTCACAACAAAAACAAGAAGAAAGCCGAAAAGCGGCATAAAATAGTTGAATGCTGAAACATCTATTGCCATGTTTGAATCTTTAGTATCTTGCTTATCTATAAAAATATAAAATTTATTTACGACCCGAAAATTTAGGGATGTGGTGCAGCTGCATCACCATCGCCCCTTTTTCCCGCAGTCATCACAGCTATTACCGCTCCGGCAATAATCAATAAGACAATTATCGCGCCCATATACCTGTCCCACCACCAGCTTCCTGCAAACCCTGTTTTGTTAAGGCTGTTAAGCGCTATGATAAGGAATATCAGTATTCCCAGTCCCATGAATATATAATTTCCCCAGCCCCACTTTCCTTTGCCTTGCTCCTGCCAAAGAGGAACAAACACACCTATCAGAATCATTGCCACGAGCAGTATTGAAATTCCCCTTGCAAATTCAGGAAATAACACTGCGAAAAAATCTGAAACAATGGGGTTTATTACTGCAAGCAGTGCAATTGACAGGGATATTATAAAATTTATGCCTTTCTTGTCCTTGAGAACCTCTATCTTTGAAAGGATTGCGAAAAGGATTGCGAAAATCAGCAAAAGCGGCAGGATATACCTGAAAAATCCAATAGTGTCCAATTCCTGCAAAACAGTGTCTATATTTGTTGCCAATCCTGTTAATATGTCTGCCATCTTTTTATTTTTTATCTATTCTCCTCTTCATTCAACCTAACTATTGTTTAAATATCTTTCGTTTTAATTTTTCCGGGGAATTTTTGATAGCGGTTTTTCCACCCTTTGGCGAATTATTTAAGCGGCATCCCGGGCAGCTGCGCAGAGCCTCTGCCAAACGCAACAACAATTGCGACAATAATTGCAGCAATCAATATTACATTTGCCCATATTGCTGATGAATCACCGCTGCCTGAAAATGACTCTATAATCTTGTCCATGGCGCCTGTAGCCCATAATACAACTATCACAACGCCGATTGCAATCAGCACCCCAAATGTAATCTTCAGCCCCTTGCTCATCTCAAACCCTTCCTTGCCGACAAAAACCATTGCAAACAATATCATAAACACAAGAATGACAATCGCTGATATTGCCAAAAATGGCATCAGCTTTGATATGACTCCGGTAGCATAAGAATATGAGACAAAAAT
>Ga0209211_10010007_pt1 | contig 12470 bp, 12 predicted proteins | sample RifGroA2_FD_183992 | JGI IMG/M metagenome (GOLD analysis project Ga0209211, IMG submission 183992) | Groundwater microbial communities from Rifle, Colorado, USA - Groundwater A2 (SPAdes) (version 2) | ecosystem: Environmental > Aquatic > Deep subsurface > Groundwater | place: Rifle, Colorado... | reverse complement strand
TTATGGTGACGTGTATTCAGGCGCGGTGTCGGGCCACAGCATCAAGCCGGGCTGGAGCGTGCGCCAGTGGGGCCTGGGCCTGGCGGTGGTGTGCACCGGCCTGGCGCTGGTGTTGCCGATGCACAGCCTGGAGCCGTTTTTGCTGATGCTGAGCTCGGTGTTTGTTCCGCTCTATGGGGTGATTCTGGGACGCCTGGCCCTGTCTGGCGGGGCCATGGTCAGCCACGGCAAGCCCGTTGACTGGTCAGCGGCGCTGCTGTGGCTTGGCGGCATTGCCTGCTACCACGCGTTGGCGCAATGGGCGCCGCAATGGGGCGCGGCATTACCCACACTGGCGGCCACCTTTGTGCTGGCCTGGTTGACTCGATTGGCCAGCCCCCTGACACTGGCCGGGAGCAAAGCATGAATATCGTCATTTTGGGCGCCGGCCTGATGGGCCGCCTGCTGGCTTGCGCGTTGGCGCGCGCTGGCCACACGTTGAACGTTTATGACGCAGCCGCAGCCGATTCACGCCGCGCCGCTGCCTTTGCGGCTGCTGCCATGCTGGCGCCGCTGGCCGAGTCGGCGGTCGCCGAAGACACGGTGGTGCGCATGGGGCAATATGGCCTGACACGCTGGCCAGCACTGATCGCTGAACTCGATGCCCCCGTGTTTTTCCAGCAACAAGGCACACTGGTGGTCTGGCACCGTCAGGACGCAGCTGAGGCACAGCGCTTTGGGCAGTTGCTGGCCGCCACCGCAAAGCGATTGCCCAGCCTGCCAACCCAAAAGACATTGGACGCTGCAGGGCTGAACCAGTTGGAACCCGGCTTGGGCGCACATTTTGCACAAGGCCTGTACCTGCCGGGCGAAGGCCAGTTGGACAACCACCAGCTCATGGACGCGCTGCTGGCGCAATTGCAGCGCTTGCAGGTTACCCTGCACTGGAACACATCGCGCAGCCCGGGCGACTTTGCCCCAGGACAGAGCGGCCAGCCTGACTGGGTGCTGGACTGCCGCGGCCTGGGTGCACAGCCGCAATGGCCCGGCTTGCGCGGCGTGCGTGGCGAGATCATTACCTTGCACGCGCCCAACGTGACGCTGTCGCGCCCCACCCGGCTGATTCACCCGCGTTACCCCATCTACATTGCCCCCAAGCAGGATGGCTATTTTTTGGTGGGCGCCACAGAAATCGAATCGGACGACACATCGCCCATGAGCGTGCGCTCGGCGCTGGAATTGCTCAGCGCCGCCTACACCGTGGACAGCGGCTTTGGCGAGGCACGCATCGTGGAACTGGTGGCGCAGTGCCGCCCCACCCTGCCCGACAACCTGCCCGCAGTACGCCGCCTGGGCGCGCGCTGCCTGCAGGTCAACGGCTTGTACCGGCACGGCTATCTGATCGCCCCGGCCATGCTGGACGTGGTGCTGCAGCTGATGCAGGGGGAGCACTCGGCGCTGGCCGATGAATTTGAGCTGTCTTGCCCGCCTGACGTTATAGGGTCGACTTCAGTCGACCATGGCGGGTGCAAGTCCGCCCTACAAGAGAGCGAAGCACGGCAATCCGTGCTCCCGGATGTTCGGGAGCCTGCTTGATGACAACGCCTATCAAAGTGCTGATCAACGGCGACACGTTTGAGCTGGCTGCCAGCGCGACGCTGGCCGATGCCGTGGCCCTGTTGCAGTTGAAGCCGCCTTTTGCCGCAGCCATCAACCTGCAGTTCATCCCCAATACCGCCTACCACCACACCCTGTTGCACGACGCAGACCAGATCGACCTGATTGCGCCGGTGACCGGGGGCTAAAGATTGCCCCTCATGAACATGTATTCAGAAAAAACTCCCGGCGACGCCCTGGTGCTCTACGGCCAGACCTTTGCCAGCCGCCTGCTGCTGGGCACATCGCGCTACCCGTCACCCGGCGTGTTACAAGCTGCTGTCAAGCTGGCGCAGCCGGCCATGCTGACGGCCTCGCTGCGCCGGCAAAACCTGCAAGCAGGCGATGCAGTGCCCAACACTTTCTGGGCCATGCTCGCCGAGCTGAACGTGCCAGTGCTGCCCAACACCGCCGGCTGCCACAGCGTGCAGGAAGTTATCACCACGGCGCACATGGCGCGCGAGGTTTTTGGCACGCCCTGGCTCAAGCTGGAGCTGATCGGCGACGACTACACGCTGCAGCCCGACACCCTGAACCTGGTCGATGCCGCCAGTCGGTTGATCAAGGACGGCTTTCAGGTGCTGCCCTATTGCACAGAAGACCTGGTGCTGTGCCAGCGCCTGGTTGACGTAGGTTGCCAGGCCATCATGCCCTGGGCGGCGCCGATTGGCACCGGCAAGGGCCCGCTCAACCCCTATGCGCTACGCACCCTGCGCGAACGCCTGGACGTGCCGATGCTGGTAGATGCCGGGCTGGGTTTGCCGTCACATGCCTGCCAGGTGATGGAATGGGGCTTTGACGGCGTGCTGCTTAACACCGCCGTGGCGCTGGCGCAAGACCCGGTGCGTATGGCGGGCGCCTTTGCCAATGCAGTGCAGGCCGGTCGCGCCGCCTTTTTGTCTGGCGTCATGCCCGAACACAACAGCGCGCAACCCAGCACCCCGGTGCTGGGAACGCCGTTCTGGCACCAGGTCTGACGGCACGACGAACAGCCCCAACCCAGCCTGGACGACAACAATGTCACAAAACAGCGAACTTGACACCCTGGCCCGCGAAATCGTGCGCCTGCACAGCCATCTGGCCCTGCAGGCCAATCCGCTGCAACGGTTGCCGATGGACCTGACCGCCCTGCCCACGTTGCTCACCGCCACCATGACACAGGCGGTTTATGCCGCGTGCTGTGCCCTTAATTTCATTGACGCCGATGCCCAATGTGTGGCCAGCGCCTGGCAACGGCAAAGTGAACGCAGCGGCCACTTTGACGCCAACGCCTGGCCCACCGATCCGCAAGACTTTGGACAACTGAAGTCGACCCTACAACGAGCCACCAATGACAGTGGCTTTGACAGCTTTGCCCCCTGCCCACATCAATTGGGCCTGTACGCGGTGCTGCCCGATGCCACCTGGGTGGGGCGCATGGCGCGTGCCGGGGTACCGACGGTGCAATTACGTTTCAAGTCCGACGACCCGGGCGCCATCAAACGCGAGGTGCAGGCTGCAGTCCAGGCGGTGCAAGGCACCGGCGCCCTGCTGTTCATCAACGACCACTGGCAAGCGGCCATCGAGGCCGGCGCCTATGGCGTGCACCTGGGGCAAGAAGACCTGCAGAGCGCAGAGCTGGAGCCGATTCGCGCCGCCGACCTGCGTTTGGGCGTCAGCAGCCACGGCTATGCCGAGATGCTGCGCGCCGCAGCCGTCCAGCCCAGCTACATTGCCTTGGGTGCCGTCTATGCGACCACGCTCAAGCGCATGGCCACGCCGCCACAAGGCCCGGCACGACTCAAGATGTACGCCACGCTGCTGCGCAACACCCCCACCGTTGCCATTGGCGGCATTGACGCCGCACGACTGCCTGAGGTGCTGGCCAGTGGTGTTGGCTCGGTGGCCGTGGTGCGGGCGCTGGTGGCCGCTGACGCGCCCGAGGCACAGGTGACAAGCTTGCAGGCCATGTTTACATGCCGAACGCCGCACCGACTGGCCGAATGAATTTGGCCCTACAGAACACCCCTCGGCCGAATGAATTCGGCCCTACAGATCACGCAGCTGCATGGGCAGTGGTGCAAAACCGTGGTTCAACGGGCCTTCGCCCTGACCCGTCTTGACCGAGGCCCCGGCCAGCAGGGCCTGGCGCACAAAGTCGCGCGCTTGTTGCACGGCTTGAGTCAGCGTGGCGCCCAGCGCCAAATGCGCGGCAATGGCGCTGGACAGCGTGCAGCCGGTGCCGTGGGTGTTGGCGGTGTTGATGCGCGGGGCCTGCAGCCACAGCGGTTCTGCTGATGCTTGCAGCAGCAGGTCCATCACCACATCACCGGCCAGGTGCCCACCCTTGAGCAGCACGGCACGGGCGCCGCGCGCTAGCAGTTCGGCCGCTGCTTGTGCCATGTCTTGCGCACTGGAGAGCGGGCGCCCAACCAGCAAGGCCGCTTCGTCCAAATTAGGCGTGATCAGCGCCGCACGCGGAAACAGCTCGGCCACCAACACGGCAATGGCCGGGTCGTCGATGAGCTTGGCGCCGCTGGTGGCAACCATCACCGGGTCAAACACCACGCGGGTGAGTCGATGCCGGTCTATGGCCTGCGCCACGGCGCGCACAATCTCGGGCGAGTGCAGCATGCCCACCTTGACCGCATCAGCCCCAATGTCTTCCAGCACCGCATCGATCTGCGCGCGCAGCATGTCGGGCGGCACCGGGTGAATGGCGCGCACGCCGCAGGTGTTTTGCGCGGTCAGCGCGGTGATGGCTGTCATGCCAAAGCAGCCTAAAGCGGCAAAGGTTTTGAGGTCGGCCTGGATGCCAGCGCCGCCACCGCTGTCCGAGCCAGCAATCGACAGGACGCGGGGGTACTGGTGAATGCGTTCAATTGTCATATTGACCTCTGTGCTCTGAAAATATCCTGAAATGACTGGGCGGCTGCCTGCGGGTTAGGGGCCGAACAAATGGCGCTGACCACCGCCAGACCGTCAGCACCGGCTTGCAGCACCTCAGCCGCATTACCCTGGTGGATGCCGCCAATGGCCACCAGCGGCAACCCGGTCATGGCGCGCACCTGGCGCACGCCCGCCACCCCCCAGGGCGCAGCGGTGTCTGTTTTGGTGAGGGTGGCATACACCGGGCTGATGCCCAGGTAGTCCACCACCTGCCCGGCCGCACGCGCTACGTCGCCGAGGTTTTCCACCGACAGGCCAATAAACACCTCGGGCGGCAACAGCTGCCGCGCCAGCGCCACCGGCATGTCGGACTGCCCCAGGTGCAGACCCTGCGCACCACAGGCCAGCGCCACATCGATGCGGTCATTGATGACCAGGGGCACGTCAAACGGTGCCAGCAGGTTCTTGACGGCCAGCGCCAGCGCCACGAAGTCGGGCGTGGCCAGCGCTTTCTCCCGCAACTGCACACAGCTCACGCCGCCCTGCACCGCCGCCAGCACCACATCGGCCAGCGTACGGCCACGCAAGCTGGCCTGGTCGGTGACCAGATAGAGGCGCAGCACCTCGGTCAATGCCATGCGCATCGATTATTGGCTGACGACCAGCTTGAGGCGTTGTGTAAAGGTATGCTCGTCGAGCAACTGCAGTTGGTCCAGCAGCGCCACTTGCAGACTGCCCACGCCCTGGCCGTTTGCCTGCACCGCGTGGGTGGCCACTTCGCCCACCACGCCCAGGTAGGCCATGGCCGCCACGGTGGCGCGCCAGGCATCAGGCTGCACCGCACAAAACGCCCCCACCAGCGCGGTGGCCGAGCAGCCCACGCCGGTGATGCTCGTCATCCACTCATGGCCGTTGGACAGGCTGGCAAGGCGACCACTGGCATCGAGCACCTGGTCCACCGAGCCGCTCACACACACCACACCGCCACTGCGGGCGGCCAGATTGCGCGCGGCCTGCAGCGCATCGGCCACCGCGGCGCTGCTGTCCACACCGCGGGTTTGGGTGGCCAAACCCGCCACACTCATGATCTCCGAGGCGTTGCCGCGAATGACCGTCGGCATGGCCTGGCGCATGAGGGCCTGAATGCTTTCGTTTCTATAGCGGGTGGCACCCGCCCCCACGGGGTCAAGTACCGTGGGAATGCCGCGCGCCGTGGCCACGTCCAGCGCCTGGCACATGCTCTTGATCCAGTAGGGCTCCAGCGTGCCAATATTGAGCACCAGCGCCTGGGCAATGGCGGCCATGTCGGTCACCTCTTCATGGGCGTGCGCCATCACCGGCGACGCGCCCATGGCCAGCAGCACATTGGCATTGAAGTTCATCACCACCAGGTTGGTGATGCTGTGCACCAGCGGGCGCTGGGCGCGCACCGCGAGCACGTCGGCCCAGAGGTCGGCAGGTAACAGGGGTGATGCTTGTGTGGCCATGGCAGGTTCCATCAATTGATCCGGGCCGCACAGCACATGCAGTGTTGTGAACGCTTTCCTACGCTGGCACGACCCAGATCAGGTTCAAAGAGTGTTTTCTCAGCCACCCGACCGGGCGGCACCTCTAGCGGCGAGGATTATGACGCAAGCCCATCGGACCGTCATGCAAGCATTCGCGCCGGGGCGACGCTCCAACAAGACAACTAACGTCGGTTCACGTTCAGCATGGCAAGCTTGCCGCAGCACCGCCCGGCGCCGCACCGCCCTAAACTGCGCCCATGAATTCCAACGCCAGCCCCAGCTACCCCGACACCTTGCTCCCCGCACAATTTCCGCGCCGCCTGCTGCTGGCGGTGAGCGGGCTCACACCGCAAATCGTCACCGAAACCCTCTACGCCCTGGCCGCCGACGAATTTGCCCCCTTTGTGCCCACTGAGGTCCACCTCATCACCAGCGCAGAAGGCGCGCGCCGCGCTGAGCTGTCCCTGCTCAGCGACGACCTGGGCTGGTTTCATAAGCTTTGCACCGACTACCACCTGCCCGGCGTCACCTTTGACCGCAGCCACATCCATGTCATGCGCGACGCCCACGGCCAACCCATGAACGACATCCGCAGCCCGGCCGACAACCGCGCTGCCGCCGACTTTATTACCGCCCAAGTGCGCTCGATTACGGCCGACTCCGGCTGCGCGCTGCACGCCTCCATTGCCGGTGGCCGCAAAACCATGGGCTTTTACCTGGGCTATGCGCTGTCGCTGTTTGGCCGCCCGCAAGACCGCCTGAGCCATGTGCTGGTGAGCGAACCCTTTGAGTCGAGCTACGACTTTTTCTACCCCACGCCCTACAGCCGCGTGCTGCAAACCCGCGACGGCCAGTTGGCCGACACCGCCATGGCGCAGGTTACGCTGGCCGAAATCCCGTTTGTCAGCTTGCGCCACGGCTTGCCCACCAATTTGTTGGCCGGTGTGGCCAGCTTTAACGACACCGTGGCCGCCGCCCGCGCGGCGCTGGCGCCAGCGCACCTGACGCTTGATCTGGCACGCCAACGCATTCTGGCGGCTGGACGAGAGGTCAACATGCCACCCGCAGAACTGGCCCTGCTGGCGGTGTTTGCACGCGAAACCCTGGCCGGTAACGAACCCTTGAGCGCGCCCACCAAAGGCGTGCCTGACCCGCTTTGGGCCAAGCGTTACCTGCGTGAATACCGGCGCATCACCGGCAACCTGGCCGACATCGAAAGCACGGAACGTGCTTTGAAAAATGGCATGGATGGCGAGTATTTTTCAGCGCGCAAATCCAAGCTGGAAAAACGCCTGAAAACCGCCCTGGGCCCGGCCGCTGAGGCCTACCGCATTCATGACGGTGGCACCCGGCCACGGCGCTACGCGTTAACCCTGAGGCCTGATGCAGTACGATTCGTGACAGATGTGGCAATCAAGGAGGAAATCTGATGACCATGCGAAACCCTGATTTATTGGCGGCAACATGCCGCGTAGCGCTTGCCGCTTACTTGCACGACCTGGGAAAGTTTGCCGAACGTGCACGCATTGATGTCAATAAAGAGGCGCTAGATGCCCATAAAACCCAGTATTGCCCGTTTCACACATTCGAACCCAACGGCAAAAACGGCTATCACACCCACGTTCACGCTGCTTACACCGGGATGGCTTTTGACATCGTGGAGCAAACCGCACCGGATTTGATCAAGGGTGAGATGCACCCTTTCATCAACCGGGCGCAATTGCAAGCCGATCACAGCCAGGCCACCGACTCACTTATCAACGCTGCTGCCGCGCACCACCGGCCTGACACATTTTTGCAATGGATCATTGCGACTGCCGACCGCGTGGCCAGCGGCTTTGAGCGCGACGAATTTGAAAAATACAACGCGGCCAAGGACGAAAGCAACGAAGCCAAAACTGGCAAAAACCATTACCAAGCCCGCCAACTGTCGCTGTTTGAGCAAATCCGGCTGGACGGAAAGCGACAACAATTTGCTGCCAACGACCTGAAATGGCGCTACCCGTTACAAGCCTTGTCGCCCATCGCTATCTTTCCGCAACTGCGCGAGGCCTGCGAACCCGGTGACGATGCCCCGGCTCAAGCCCAATACAAAACACTTTGGCAAGATTTTTTAGCCGCCCTTCAAAACATTCCTGCATCGCACCGCAGCAACTGGTCCTTGTGGATGGATCACTTTGACACTGCCTGGCTCACTTTCACCCACGCTATTCCGGCTGCCACGGCCTTTGGCACCAAACCCGAAGTCTCTCTGTATGACCACAGCAAAACAACCGCTGCACTGGCTACCGCCCTGTGGCGCTGGCATGAGGCCGAGAGCAAAACCGACAGCAGCGCAGCGGCCGCCTTGAAAGACCGCAGCGACTGGCACACCGACAAACTGCTGCTGATTCAAGGAGATTTTTTCGGAATCCAGGACTTCATATTTGCTGATGGCAGCCAGACCAACAAGGCCGCTGCCAAACTGCTACGCGGGCGCTCGTTTCAGGTTTCGCTGTTCACCGAACTGGCCGCACTCAAGGTGCTTGATGCGCTAAGCTTGCCGCCCACCAGCCAGATCACCAATGCAGCAGGCAAGTTTTTGATCGTCGCACCCAACACGGCTGAAGTGCGTTCCCAACTGGCGCAAGTGCGTGCTGACATCAACCAATGGTTTTTGCAGCACAGCTTTGGCCTGGCAGGCTTAGGGCTGATCGGCAAACCCGCCAGTTGCAATGATTTGCTCAAAGGCAACTTCAAAACCTTGATGCAAGGCCTGTTTTCCGCCCTGGAAAAAGCCAAGCTGCAACGCTTTGACCTCACCGCAGCCAGCAACCCGGTGTTTGATGTGACCTACCCACATGGCGTTTGCCAATACAACGACAAGCTGCCAGCCGACAAGTTGGAAGGCAATAACAAGGCATCCGCAGCGCTGTCGCGCGACCAGATCACTCTGGGCAGCGCCCTCACCCGTGAAGACCGCCTGCTGGTCGTGCGTGACCCCGCAGCACTCTCAGGCGGCAACCTGACCCGGCTTGAAGTACCTGTGTTTGGTTACGGCGTGGCTTTCACAAAGAACGAAGAAATCACCGGCAAATTCGGTGCGCTAGCCAAAGACGGCAACTTGCAGCGCTGCTGGGATTTCAGTCTGCCAGACAACCTGACCGACACCCTGTGGAATGGCTATGCCCGGCGATTCATCAACGCCTATGTGCCGCACTTTGTGGAAGAAGATCAATGGGCATCCGACAAATACCAGGGACAGGCCGACGAGGTGGACTTCGACAAAGCACGGTTTTCAGGCAAAACACTCAATCACATTGCCTGTGAAGATCGCCAGCCCAGGCGTGACCGTGAAGGCTGGCAAGGCCAGACCGCGCTAATGACACTCAAAGGCGACGTAGACAATCTGGGCACGATCTTTCAGCAAGGCTTGACTGAACCCACATTCGCCAAAATGGCCGCACTGTCACGCCAGATGAACGCCTTTTTTGCCATCTGGCTGCCAGCCTTTTGCGCCAAAGAGTTCCCGAATACCTACACCGTGTTTGCGGGTGGAGATGACTTCTTTCTGATCGGCCCGTGGCACAGCACGCAACAGCTGGCCGCACGCATGGCAGCCGAATTCAAAACCTATGTCGCACACAACGACAAAATCACGTTTTCTGCGGGCATGGTGATGACCAAACCCGGCCAACCCATTCACGCACTTGCCACGCAAGCCGAAGAAGCCTTGAGCGCAGCCAAAGGCAGCGACAAAAACGCACTGGTATTGTTCAATGAACGGGTGCACTGGCCCGACTGGCCTCAAGTGCAGGCGGCACAAGACCAGCTGGAACGGGTGCGAGAAAGTTATGACCTGTCCACCGGCTACGTCTACGGCCTGATGAAGCTCATCGACCTTTCCAGCGACAAAAGCAACCCCGAACACACCATGTGGCGCAGCCGCTTTGCCTACCGCACGCGGCGCTATGTGGTGGACAAAATTCGCGAGCCAGAGCGACGGCAACGCGCACAGACCGAGCTGTCGGTGGCGCTGGGCAAGCAAGGGATTGAAGACCTTGGCACACGCTACCGCATTCCACTTTTCAACCATTTTTATCGTCAACGTTAAGGAGCAAGCAGCATGGCAACTTATCAGGGGAGTAGCGCGGGCCAGCGCTCTGGTGGACACGCCCAAGGGGGTTACAGCAATGACCGCTACAGTGCGCCTCCCCCGCCCACCATTTCAGTCAGCGAAATAAAGCTCCAAGCTCCAGTTTCAGTTGAGCTATTTGCGAGTATTGCCGAAGACAAGGCAAAAACTGTCGCAGCCGCTGGTGGCCGACGAAACAACAACTCTACCCAACTGCGCAAGTTCTACGATGAGTTGGTGATGTGGTTTGACAAAGTCCATCTGGAACGCACCAAAGATGGCAAAGCCAGTAAATACGCCGAAGTTGCCCCTTTCATCAAAATGATGAAAGCGAAAGTTGCATACGCCAAAGGTCGAGACCACGTAGAAGCTTGCTTTGAACAAATGTTTTCACACCTGATTGGCCAGATCGACAGCCCTGACACACTCAAACACGCCAAATTGTTCATGGAAGCCTTCATGGGCTTCTACAAAGTTCACGAGGAGAAATAAGCCATGACGCAACAACAACTCACCGCCATCACCACCATCACCGCCACGCTCGAACTCGTCACCGGCTTGCGCATCGGCGCCGGTGACAGCGAAATGCACATTGGCGGCGTGGACAACACTGTCATCAAACACCCTCACACCCAGTCTCCCTACATCCCCGGCTCCAGCCTCAAGGGCAAAATGCGCAGCCTGCTGGAGTGGCGAAGCGGCGCGGTCAAGGAAAAACCACTCGGTAAGGACGCACTGTCCACAGATGACAAAAACATCAGAGCTGAAGTAATTCGTATCCTGCAGCTATTCGGTATCGGCGGTGGCGAATTGGAAGATAACAAGTCCTTGGCCCTTGAAATTGGCCCAACGCGAATCTCATTTTGGGATTGCAACCTCAACGAAGACTGGGCCAAGCAAATCCGCGAAGACAACATGGCACTCACCGAAGTCAAAAGCGAGAACAGTATCAATCGGATTTCCGGCGTTGCACTGAACCCGCGCCAGACCGAGCGCGTCCCCGCCGGTGCGCTGTTTGACTTTCGCCTGTCAGTCAAAAAACTCGCCGGTGATGGTGACGACTTGCTCACCACCGTGCTGCAAGGCCTGAAACTGCTGGAACTCGACAGCGTGGGCGGCTCAGGTTCACGCGGTTATGGCAAGGTGAAGTTTATCAAGCTGCAAATTGACGGCACCGATGCTCAGGCCAAACTCGATGCCATCAAGCCGTTTGAAAAAGCTGCTGCCTGAAAGCCTGACCCGAGATGCAAACCTACCGCTTCACCCTGCGCCCTTTGAGTGCTTTTGGCACACCGCTGGCAGGTGACACCCTTTTTGGTCAGCTGTGCTGGACGCTGCGCCACCAACTGGGCAACACCCGGCTAGGCGAATTGCTGCACGGTTACACCCACAGCCTGCCGTTTGCCGTGATGTCCGATGCCCTGCCCGCAGGCCATGTGCCACTGCCACATGTCGCTTTTGATGTCTGGCTCAAGTCCACCGATGCAGGGCAGGATCGCAAGGCCCTCAAGAAGAAGAAATGGTTGCCCACCACCGCGCTGGCCGCCCCTTTTGCCAACTGGCAAGCCAGTGCGCACAGCGATACCGAAGTAGCCGCGCCATTGATCAACGCCTGGGCCGCACAGGGCAAACACCGCGCACCCCAGGGCAGCAGCCACACCGAACGCGCCCAGCCGCACAACACCATCAACCGCCAGACCGGCACCACGGGCGAAGGCCAGTTCGCGCCCTACGCCATGCCGCAAATCTGGTTCCACCCGGCCATGCAGTTTGACTTGTACGTGGTGCTGGACGATGCACGCTTGAGCTTGGCCGAACTGACCGCTGCGCTGCGCTACATGGGCGAAGTCGGTTTTGGCCGCGATGCCAGCATTGGCCTGGGCAAGTTTGAACTGGTGGGGGACGCGGTATTGAACAGCCTTCGCTGCGAAGGCCCTGCAACTACGGGTGGCACGGCCAACAGCTATTTGACGCTGGGGCCATGTTCGCCGCAGGGTCTGGGGTTTTGCCCGGTGCGCAGCACGTACCAGGTCGCCACCCGTTTTGGCCGCCATGGTGATGCGGCGGTGCAATTGGGGCAGCCATTCAAGCGCCCGGTGCTGCTGGCCAAAGCCGGTGGCGTGTTCTGGCCTGAAACGCTGGAGGCATCACGCTTGTTTCTTGGCCAAGGCTTAGGCGGCACAAGCAACCCGGTGTCATTGAGCATGCCGGAAACTGTGCAACAAGGCTACGCCCCGGTCATTGCCATCACCCGGCCCGTGGAGACCCTCGCATGAATGCTTTTTTAAAGACCTACCGGCTGGCGCTCACGCCCTTGTCCCCCATCCACATCGGTTGCGGCGAAG
>Ga0209211_10010005_pt1 | contig 12471 bp, 14 predicted proteins | sample RifGroA2_FD_183992 | JGI IMG/M metagenome (GOLD analysis project Ga0209211, IMG submission 183992) | Groundwater microbial communities from Rifle, Colorado, USA - Groundwater A2 (SPAdes) (version 2) | ecosystem: Environmental > Aquatic > Deep subsurface > Groundwater | place: Rifle, Colorado... | reverse complement strand
GGCCCTGCCGCTCGACGCGTGGGCGGCGGCCGACGAGGCGGTCGCCCGCTGCGGGCTCCTGCTCGTGGTGGGCACGCAGGTGGCGATCTCCTCGGCCGCCGCCCTGCTCGCCGCGGCGCGCCGGCGCGGCGCGCGCGTCGTCTTCGTCAACACCGGGCCGGTGCTGGCGCCCGTGGGCCCCGACGACCTGTTCCTCCGCATCCCCGCGGAGCGCACGCTGCCCGCCCTCGCGCTCTTGCTCGACTGTCCGACCGACACGAGAGGGGAATCACGATGGCCACGATAGCGCCGCCGATCTTCGTCCTCCGGCCGCCTCGCGAGCAGGACGTGCCCGTCTACGCCGCCCACCTGGCCGACCCCGAGGTGTCCGTGTGGCTCGAGGATCGCTGCCAGCGCCCGGTGCCCGAGGCGGACGTCGCGGCGTTTCTCCTCGGCGGGGCGTGGTGCCGCTGGGCGATCGAGTGCGAGGGCGCGTTCGCCGGCGTCACGGGGCTGCACTACCCCGACTTCTCGTGGGGGGCTGCCCGGTTCTTCATCGTCATCGGCGACAAGCGCTTCTGGGGCCGGGGGCTCGGCGGCGGCGCGATCAAGGCCGTCGTGAGCCACGGGTTCATGGCCCTCGGGCTCCGGAAGATCACCTCCGACTACCTCGAGCCCAACCACGGCTCCTGCACGATCCACGAGCGCGCCGGGTTCACGGTCGAGGGGCGCCTGCGCGAGGACGCCTGGCGGCAGGACCGCTGGGTGGACCGGATCCTCGTGTCGCTGCTCCGCGACGACTACCTGGCGATGACGGCCGCGAGGCGCTGACGCGCCCGGGCTGACGGCGAGGCGACCATGTGCGGGATCGCGGCAACCGTGGACGTCGACGAGGCGGCGGTCTTCGCGCGGCTGTTCGCGCCGCTCGGGCACCGCGGCCCCGACGAGAGCCGCGCGATCGACGCCGGACGCGCGCGGCTCGGCTGCCACCGCCTCGCCATCGTCGACGCTGCGGGAGGGCGGCAGCCCCTCCCCAGCAGCGACGGGCGCCGGCTCCTCGTGTTCAACGGCGAGATCTACAATCACCGCGCGCTCCGCGACGAGTTCCGCGGCTACGCGTTCCAGACCGAGACCGACGGCGAGGTCATCTTCCCGGTCGTCGCGGCCGAGGGCCCGCAGGGCCTGCGGCGCCTGCGCGGGATGTTCGCGTTCGTCCTCGTCGACCTCGCGAGCGGGGACTTCCTGGCGGCGCGCGACCCGCTGGGCATCAAGCCCCTGTACGTGCTCCCGGTCGGGGACGGCCACGCCTTCGCCTCGGAGATGAAAGCGTTCGCCGGGCTCGACGGCCCCTTGCGCTTCCTGCCGCCGGGCCACTATCTCACCGCCCGGGGTCTCGGCCGCTACTCCCGCGCGCCGGCGCGGCGCTGGCGGATCGAGCGGCCGTCGCTGCGCCGGGTGCTCGAGGAGGCCGTCAGGACGCACCTGCCCGAGGCCGGCCCCTGCGGCGTGCTGCTGAGCGGCGGCGTGGACAGCAGCGCGGTCGCCGCGCTCGCCGCGCGCATTCGCCCGGACCTGACGGCCTACACCATCGGGCTCCGGGGCGCGCCGGACACGGGCGCGGCCGCCGAGGTCGCGGCGTACCTCGGGCTCCGCCACGTCGTCCTCGAGGTCTCGGAGGACGAGGCGCGGGCCGCGCTCGCCCCGGCTGTCTGGCACCTGGAGAACCACCACCCGGCGATGGTGCGCAACGCGCTGCCGCTCTACTTGCTTTCCCGTCGGGTCAGCGAGGACACGAAGGTGGTGCTCGGCGGCGATGGCGCCGACGAGCTGTTCGCGGGCTACGACTACCTGGCGTCGCTCGCGCCGCGCGCGTGGCCCGAGGCGCTCGAGGCCGGGATCAACGAGCTGCACCGGACGGAGCTCCAGCGGGTCGACCGGATGACGATGGCGCACGGCGTGGAGCTGCGCGTGCCCTTCCTCGACCTGCCCGTCGTCGAGCACGCCATCGACCTCCCCGGCTCGGCGAAGATCCGGACGGTTCGGGGTCGTCGGATCGCGAAGTGGGCGCTCAGGGCCGCCGTCGCGGATCTCCTGCCGGCGTCCGTCTGCTGGCGCGACAAGGCGCCGTTCGCGGCGGGCAGCGGGTTCGCCGGCCTCGCGCTGGGCGACGCCGAGACCTGCCGCCGCCTCTGGTCAGAGCAGTTTCCCCACGCGCGCGACGCCGACGGGATCTGGACGGACGCCGACCGCTTCACGGGCTTCGATGAACACCACGGGCAGCCGCTCCTCGCCCTCTTCCGACGCTAGCGGGCGCTGGGCCGGCGCGATTCTCCTCGGCCGCGCCGTCCTCGTCGGCTTCGGCGAGATCTGGCTCACCCCGAGCGCCCTCGCGGGCGGGGCCATGCTGCTCGGGGTGCTCGTGCTGTCGCCGCGCGCGGCGGCGCTCGCGCTCACCGGCGCGCTCGTGGCGACCGGGTGGGCGTTCTGGGCCCAGCGGGACGCGCGGCTCCTGGCCGCGGGTTGGTACGGGACCAACGGCGCCCTCTGGGGGCTCTGGGCCTCGTGGCTCACGACCGATCCCGCTGGCGCCGCGCTCACGACGGTGGCCGGCGCGCTCCTCGCCGCGTGGCTCCTCGACGTCGTGGTGTTCCCGCTCGGCGACGCGCCGCTCGCGCTCCCGCCCCTCAGCCTGCCGTTCGTGGTCGTCGCGCTCCTCGCGACGCTCGCGCTGCCGCTCGCGCGCGACGCCGTCCCGAGACTCGCGGGGCCGATCGTCCGCGAGGCCGCCGCCGCCCCGGACGCGTGGCGGCCGCGCCCCGCGCCCGCGGCGCTCGCCCCGCAGCTCGCCGCGGCCTGGGGGGCGTGGGCGGGCGCCGACTACGGCCAGGCGCGCTGGCGGTTCGCGGCGCTCGCCGAGGTGGCGCCCGGTCTCGCCGAGGCCCACAACGGCCACGGCTGGGCACTCTACAAGCTCGACGCGCCGGGCGAGGCCGAGGCCGCGTTCCGCCGCGCGCTCGAGACCGCCGCGCGCTATCCGTACCCGCTCGACGGCCTCGGCTGGATCGCCTTCCGCCGGGGGCGGTACGCAGAGGCGGCGCGCCTCTTCCAGGCCGCGGCGGGCGCGGCGCCGGCCTGGGCCGACCCGCGCGACGGCCTCGGCTGGGTCGCCTACACGCGCGGCCGCTACGGGGAGGCGCGCGAGCACTTCGAGCGCGCCCTCGGGCTCGAGCCGCGCCACGCGAGCGCGCTCGCCGGGCTCGGGTGGACGGCGCTCCTCGAGGGGCGGCTGGACGAGGCGCGCCGCTCGTTCGCGCTGGCCGGCGCTGCCGATCCCGGGCTCCTCGTGGCGCGGGAGGGAGAGGGCTGGGCGCTCGCGCGCTCGGGCCGGCCGCGCGAGGCCGAGGGGGTCTTCGCCGCGCTCGTCGCGCGAGCCCCCGGGGAGCGGGACGCGCTCTTCGGTCTCGCCGACTCCCGCCGGCGCCTGGTCCTCGGCGGTGAGCGCCCGGCTCCCCACGCCGCCGACGAGTGGCGGGCGATCGCCCGCCAGTTCCCGGCGTGGGCGGCCGGGGCCGCGGTCGTCGCGGTCGGCCTGCTCCTCGTCGCGCCCTGGGCCGCGCTCGTCGGCATCCTGTTGGCCCTCGGCGGCGCCCTCGTCTCGGTGCTCGTCGCCGGGCCGAGCGCGCTGGCGTGGCTCGACCTGCACGTCCAGACGCTCGCCCCGCTCGGCCTCGTGGTCGGCCGCGCGACGGTCCCCTCCGTGCGGGGGCTCGCGCGCGCCGCCGCCGCCGCCGTCGCCGGCACGGCGGTCTGGGCGCTGCTCTCCCTCGCCGGCGTGGGGGCGCCGCTCCTCGCCTTCAACCTGACGGCGCTCGGGTTCCTGGCGTGGAGCGGGGCGCGGGATCGGCTCGAGCCGCGATAGCATGCGCCGGGCGTCGCTCGAGCCCCTGACGCGGGGTGCGCCCTCGGTCAGCAGCGTCTCGGCGACTCCACGTGCGCGCGGATGGCGGCGAGGAAGCGCTCGCCGAACTCCCGGCACTTCCACTCGCCCACGCCCTTGACCTCGAGCAGCGCCGCCGGCGTCAGCGGCTGCGCGCCCGCCATGTCGCGCAGCGAGGCGTCGCTGAAGATCACGTAGGGTGGCACCCCGCGCTCCTCGGCGAGCGCGCGCCGGACCGCGCGGAGCGTCTCGAAGAGATCGCGGTCCTCCGGGCCACGCGGCGCCAGTCCCAGGGGCGCGGCACCGCTCGCCGCGGGAGCCCGCGGCCGGCGACCTGGCCCGCCGGGCCCGCCGCGTGCGACGGCCGCCGGCCGGCGCGGGCGGCTCAGGGGGCCCGCCTCGGCCTCGCCACGCACGATGCGGGCCCCGCTCGGCGTGAGACCGACCGTCGGGTACTCGCCGCCGGAGCGCTCGAGGTGTCCCTGACCCAGGAGCTGATCGATCCACGCGCGGATCTGCTGCCGGTCGACGTCGCCGAGGGTCCCGTGGACGGCAAGACGATCGTGGCCGAGGGCGCGGATCCGCTCCGTCGAGGCTCCGGCCAGCACCTCCGCCACGTGGCCCGCCCCGAAGCGTCCGCGCAGCGCGGCGACGCCGGCGAGGATCTTCCGCGCGATCGCGGGCGAGTCGTCGGCGACGGCGATCTCGCCCAGGCACACGTCGCAGGCGCCGCAGCCGGGCGGCGTGTACTCCTGGCCGAAGTACCCGACGAGGGCGCGATGCCGGCACCCGGCGTCCTGGCAGAACCCGAGGATCTGGCCCAGCTTGCGCACCGCCTCCGGGGGCGTGGCGGGCTCGGACTCCAGCACGGACCGCCAGAGCCCGTAGTCGGCGCCGCTCCACAGCAGCACGCACTCCGCCTCGAGCCCGTCGCGGCCGGCGCGCCCCGCCTCCTGCTGGTAGTGCTCGATCGATTTCGGCATCCCCGCGTGGAGCACGTAGCGCACGTTCGAGCGATCGATCCCCATGCCGAACGCCACGGTGGCGACGACGATGTCGGCGCGCTCGGCGACGAACGCGTCCTGGTTCACCCGCCGCTCGGCGTCGGCGAGCCCCGCATGATACGGGACCGCGCGCAGCCCGCGCCGGACGAGCGCCCGGCTCAGCTCGTCGACCTCGGCGCGCCGGATGCAGTAGACGATGCCGGCCTGCCCGCGATGGCGGTCGATCACCGCGAGCACCTGCCGGAGGCGATCGACACGCGGCTCCACGCGGTAGACCAGGTTCGGCCGGTCGACGGGCCCGACGAGGAGCTCCGGATCGCGCAGCCGGAGCTCGGCGACGATGTCGGCGCGGACCGGCGGCGTCGCCGTGGCCGTGTAGGCGTGGATGGCCCGCTCGGGGAACGTCTCCCGCAGCACGCGCAGCTGCCGGTACTCCGGCCGGAAGTCGTGCCCCCACTGGCTGATGCAGTGCGCCTCGTCGACCGCGAAGAAGGCGGGGTCCACGCGGCGCAGCGCCTCCGCGAACCCGGGGGCCGCGAGCCGCTCGGGCGCGACGTACAGGAGAGTCACGCGCGCGCGCAGCAGGTCGCGCTCGACGGCGGCCCGCTCGTCGCGGCGCTGGCTGCTGTTGAGATACGCCGCCGCCACGCCGGCCTGGCGCAGGGCGTCCACCTGGTCCTTCATCAGCGCGATCAGCGGCGAGACGACGACGGCGAGCCGGTGCAGGTGGACGGCCGGCACCTGGTAGCAGAGCGACTTCCCCCCGCCCGTCGGGAGCACGACGACCGAGTCGCGGCCGTCGAGCACGGCGCGCACCGCCTCCGCCTGGAGCGGCAGGAAGCTCGCGTAGCCCCAGGTGCGCGCGAGCGTCGCCAGGACGGCGGCATCACGGTCCGCGATCGCCACGTCCGCGATGGTAGTACGTCGGCGGCCGCAGCCCTTGATGTGTTTCAGCGTACCCGACAGGGGCGGCGCGCAGGGGCGGCGCGCCCGGTGGACAACGAGGCCAAGCGCCCTTAACCTGGTCCGCGGGAGGGCACACGATGCAGGGAGATCCGCGCATCATCGACCTGCTGAACCAGGTGCTCCGCAAGGAGCTCACGGGCATCAACCAGTACTTCATCCATTCCCGCATGTGCAAGAACTGGGGCTACGCGGTCCTCGCCAAGGTCTCCAACGCGGAGGCTATCGAGGAGATGAAGCACGCCGACAGGCTCATCGAGCGAATCCTGTTCCTCGAGGGCACGCCGAACCTGTCGGACTACGACCGGATCCTGGTGGGGGCGGCGGTCAAGCAGCAGATCGAGAACGACCTTGCCCTGGAAATGGGCGCCCTCGCCGTCCTTCGTCCGGGCATTGCCCTGTGCCTGGAGAAGCATGACCACGCCACCCGGGAGCTCCTCGAGCACATCCTGGAGGACGAGGAGCGTCACGTGGACTGGCTCGAGGCGCAGCGGCACAAGATCCAGGAGGTCGGGTACGAGGCCTATCTCGCCGAGCAGATCTACGAGCGCTCCTAGCGCCCGGCTCGCGGGTCCGAGCACTCCCGAGCGCGCGCTTCTTCGCTCTCGACATCTTCTTGACTTCGACCTCGCGGCGACTCGCTGCCGATCGGTCGCCGTATGGCGCAGCGTAGACCAATCGAACCGGAAGTCGGCCGCGGGTGTATCGTGAGGCACGCCCGCGCTGGTGCATCGCAAGCCGCCGATCGATCGAGGTCGTGATGCCGGTGTAGAAGGTCCCGTCAGCGCATTCGAGTACATAGCAGAACCAGCAGATCCTGCTGGAGCCGTCACTGCTTCCGGTAGACATTCAACCCGGCTTTCTCCTCCCTGTCGGGGATGGAGGCATTCGAAGGATGTTCCCTTCGACCGTCATCTGGACGTTCTTCATAGGGGTTCTCCCGGCCTCGGTTGGGCTGCTGTTGGCTGAACGGGTCAGGCGCCACTCCCCCCAGCTCTCCGGCGACCTGCCCCCGGTAGGGCGGGGTTCGAAGCACCGGGGCCAAGTCGGGACCAAGTCAGAGGCGTTGATGTATCGTAAGTAGGCGTGCGCCTGTAGCTCAGCTGGATAGAGCATCGGACTTCTAATCCGAGGGTCGCAGGTTCGACTCCTGCCAGGCGCACCAGAAATCACGGCGGAAAGGGTCTCACTCCCGCCGGCGGCACAGTGCCGGAGAACGCGACGTGCGGCCCTGAGCGTCTCCGGCCCGATCAGCGCCCGGCGTCGGTCTCGGGCTCGAGTCGCCGGACGATCTCGGCAAACTCCTCTACGGGCTGGAGGGTGTCGAGGGCGTCGACGACGCGATCCAGGTCGAGCGTGACGTACCCGTGGATCACCACGTTGCGAAAGCCCGGGAGCCGTTCGAGCCGACGCACGAGGGGGCCGGGGAAGCGCTCGTCCCGCGCGAGGTTTCGCACGGCCTCCGTGTAGTCCTCGAATCGCTCGCCCCGGCGGGCCGAAAGCTCCCCGGCGATGTCGATGACGAGCTGGCACATGGTCAGCAGGGAGAAGAGCACGTCGTTGTGGAGCGAGAGGTCTCGCTCCAGCGCCTCCCGGCCGGTGACCCGCGGGCGGATGCGATGCAGGTGCTCGAGGTGGCGGCGCAATTCCGCCAGCCGCTCGACGAGATAGGTCATCGAGCCAGGGCCGCCAGTTTGAGCCGGCGTGTCGACCGAAGGAAGGGCTCGAGATCGGCCGCTCTGAGCTGAACGTCCCGCACGCAGGCGTGGTCCGCCTCGGCGTCAGAGCAGTAGACGCGACGTCCGCGCGTCACGATTCGGCGCCCCAGGTGCGGAGGCGCGTCGTTCAGCACGACGACGTCGACCTGTCGGATTCCCAGCTCCCCCGGCAGTCGGCCCGCGAGGCGCACGCGCTCCTCGAACCGCGCCGGCGCCGTGGGGAAGGTCTTCCAGTCGAGGAGGACGCCCACGTCCACGTCGCTCTCGCGGTGCGCTCGTCCAGCCGCGTAGCTGCCGAAGAGGTAGGCCGAGACGAGCCCGGGCGGGCGCGCAGCCTCCAGGAGGCGCGCGAGCGAGTCGATGACCGCAACCGCCTCGGGTGGTTCCATGACGACGCTCGAATTATCCCACGCGGCGTTCCGGGGGGCCCGCCTTCCTGATCCGAGGGCCGCAGGTTTGACTCCTGCCAGGCGCGCCAGAGACTCAGCGGCGCCTGAGTCCGGCCGGCGTCCCCGGAGCGGTCTCGTCCAGGATCCGCGACACCAGGGCGCGGAACGCCTCGAGCGTGCGCCGGGCGGCGCCCTCGTCGTAGCGCGCCTGCTTCGCCTTTCCCCCGCCCAGGGCGAACTCGGCGTCCTCAAAGGCCAGGCGGACGCCGAGGGCAGCCTTCACGTCCCGCTGGTAGATCGTGTAGTCCGCGAGGTTGTAGTAGCGCCAGCCGGCGGCCAGCAGCTTGAGCGCCTGGTCCGCCTTCACCCGCGGCGCGAGCGAAGCGTCCTGCACCCGGCTCAGCGCCTCGTCGAGGAGCCCGCGCAGGATCACCAGGAAGAACCGCGCCAGGGCCAGCTCCGTCCCGGGCACGTCGCGGCGGGCGATGGCCGCCCGCACCTCGCCGCCCGGGTCGGGGGGCGCGCGACGACTCGCCTCGTCCAGGCGTCTGCCGAGGGGCGTCGCGCCGCACTCCCGCGCCGCTAGCTCGAACCGGCCCGCCTTGAGGAAGCTCCGGATGCGCTTGTAGCCGAGCGTCACCTCGTCGTCCGGTGGGACGATGAAGCCCAGGTGGTGGGCGCCGGCGGGCGCGGCCAGGAGGACGAGGAGCACGAGCAGAACGAGGCCGACGGCGATCGGGAGCGTCCGGGCGGCACGGCGAGTCATCGAACGCGCAGTGGGAACTCGGCGCGTGCGCGGCGGCCGCCGGGCAGGACGACTTCGACGACGGCGATCCAGTCCCCGCCCATGCTGAACGTCCCGGCGGCCACGTAGCGCCCGCCGCCCCGCTCCTGGACGCGGGGGCGGTTCTCCTTCATCGCGTGGGCGCGCATGATCAGCTCCAGACTGACCCGGGCGCCCGCCTGCGGCGCGCCGGCGGCGTCGGCGACGGTGATCTCGAAGGTCGTGCGCTCGCTGCGGGCTGGCAGGCGCGGCGTCGTCGCGAGGCCGATGCGGAGGTCCTCCGTCGCCGCGGCGGTCGCGGCGCACAGCACGGCGAGGCCTGCGGCCACGGCCCACCGGCGCATCCCTATCGGTGGTGACATGTCACTCTCTCCCTGCGCCCCGCGCCGAAGGCCCGCCCCGCGCCGCGGGTGCGTCCCGCGCTACAGCCCGGTCCGCATCTCCATGGGCTGGCCCAGCAGCCACAGGTTCACTCCCGAGAGGAGCAGGCTCAGCGCCAGCACGGGCGCGAGCGCGAGCGCCGGCCGCCCGGAGGCGAACAGCCGGCGCGCCACGCGCGCGGTCGTCAGCGCGGCGAAGACCTGACCCACCACGAGGCAGCCCACCTGCACGACGAGCAGCCCCGGGCCCGCGAGCAGCGGACCGGGAAGCACGTCCGCGGTCCCGAAGAGGTTCCATCCCCAGCCGAGCGGGTCAGAGAGCGCGGGCACCAGCGCGCCGCCTTCGAGGAACAGGTGTCCGGCGTTGTGGGCCAGGTGATAGAAGAAGGCGACCGGCAGGAGCGCGTACGCAAACTGCACGAAGGGCGCGGCGCGGGACACGGCCGCGCCCGCTCCGCCCCAGAGGCGCGCCAGGGCGACCACCCCCGCGTAGGCGGCGATGGGCAGAGCGACCGCGGCGGCCATCAGGATCGTGAAGCTCAGGGTGGGGTCGAGCCCCGCGCGGTCTTCGACGGCGCCGACCAGCCGGCCCCACCAGGGAGTCATGACGAGGCCGTGGAACGTGGTGAGCCCCACCAGCACCAGGGCCAGCCACGCCTCGTCCCGCCGCGTCCTCGGGAGCGCCGCCAGCTCCGAGGCGACGGGGCGCAGGCTGACGGCCACGTTGTCCTCGGGGCAGCTCCTCACGCACTCGAGGCACAGCAGGCACTGGCTGCTTCGCTCCATGCCGCCGAGGTACTGCGACGTGGGACAGGGATTGCCCCGGCTGTTGCCGTGGTAGCAGTCGCGCCCCGCGCAGCCGCGGCAGACGGCGCGGTCCCGGCCGCGCAGCTCGACCGGCGCGAAGGTCGCGTAGATCCCGGTGATGGCGCCGACCAGGCACCCGTGCCGACAGAAAGCGCCCCGCGCGAAGATCAGGCCCCCGTAGAGCGCGAGGAAGAGCATCGCCAGGCCGAGGTACGCGGTGCCCCGCGGGCTCAGGGTGACGCCGAAGCCCAGCTCGAGCCAGGTGAGCGCGAGGAAGAAGGCGATGGCCGGCCACAGGTTGCGGAGCCAGCGCGGAACGGCCAGGCCGAAGGTCACCGGCCGGTCCGTCACCCCCCAGAGGCGCAGGCGCAGGGCCCAGTCGGCCACCGCCTGCCACGGGCACACCGCGCACCAGAGCTTGCCGAACCCGAGGGCGAGGAACGGCAGCGCCGCCCACCACACGGTCCAGACGGTGATGGTGGCCAGGTTGCGTCCCGGCGACTGCTCGCCCAGGAGACCCGCCAGGACGACACCCGCGAACAGGACGATCAGCGGCAGCCGGGCCAGGAACAAAAAGGGAGGCCACCGGAGCGCGCGGCCGAGCGCCGGGACTCCCGCCAGGTCGAACCGCGTGGACGCCGCGCTAGGCATGGCCGGCCCCGGACGATCCGCGGCGGCGCGATCGGCGAAAGGCCGCCGCGTAGGTCGCGGCCGTCACGAGCCCGAGCGCCAGAGCGATGCCGCCGGCGACGCGGCTCGGGGGCTCGACCGTGACCGGGATCCGCTCGACGCGCTGCTCGGCGCCCGCGACGTCGAACACGACGGCCAGGCCGTGCGCGCCCGGCTCGCGGAAGACGTGGGCGCTCTCGAAGTGCCCCGGCTCGAACTCGAGAGGGATGGCGAGCGGGACCGCCTCGCCCCCGGGCGGCGCGACCAGGAACGTCACGTAGCCGCGATAGGGCTGGCCCCCAGCCGCGCTGCGGATCACCGCGATCACCTCGGCCCGCTCGCCGGCGCGCGGGGCCCTCGGCACCACCATGACCTCCACCACGTGGCCCGCGTGCTCAGTCCTGTATTCGAGCGCGCGGCCCGGCGGCGGTCGATGGGCCTCGGCGCCGCCCGCCGCCGCCAGGACGACTGCTGCCGCCAGGACGGCAGCCGCCGTGGCGACGATCCTCGTCATGCAAGATCCTCTTCGCGATCGCGTGCCACCGCGCCGGGGACGTGATCCCAGGGTCGCAGGGTGGCCGCGCCGTGGCGCTCTAGCGACGGGCCGGGGGCGAGGGGACGAGCATCTGAGGAGACCTCGTCAACGGGAAGGTCGGGATCACCTCCTGCCCCATGGACGGTGACCACGGCGGGCTGGCCCGGGACGAGTCTCGAGACCTGCGGCGCCCCGACGAGGGCCACGTCGACGGCCGTCGTGAGCGCCGGCGGGCCGAGCGCCAGCACGGCCACCACCGCCGCGACGACCCGTGCGCTTCCCCTCATGAGTGACCTCCGGCGTACCTTCCGGCGTGACGAGCCCTCACGAGTCGAGACGCTCGCGCGCCGGCGCGTCATCGAGCGGAATCGTCACCGGCCGGTCGGACGGGCGGCAATCAGCAAAGCGGCCGGTTTTCGTGAGGCGAACGGCGGGCTGGCCTCGACCCTGGTGGCGTGAGCGACGAGTTGCGTACCCAGATGCTCCTGAACGGCGGCACGCTCGACGGCGTGCGGCTGCTCTCCCGGACGACCGTCGATCTGATGACCGCCGACCATCTCGGCGCGATCCCGGTCGGCTGCTGCTTCTCCAACGGCCCCGGCTACGGCTTCGGCCTCGGCTTCGCCGTGCGCCGCGAGCGCGGCCTGTCCTTCGCGCCGGGCTCGGTCGGCGACTACAACTGGGCGGGGCTCGGCGGCACCTACTTCTGGGTGGACTCCAAGGAGCGGCTGATCGGAGTCTTCATGGCGCAGGCGCCGGGGCAGCGCCTCTACTATCGTCAGCTCTTCAAGAGTCCCGCAGGCGATCGTGGACTGACGACTCTCGCCGAGTTCCGTGACCCGTGCGCCCAGGGGGTGGGGCTTCGGCCGCGCCCCGGGCTCATGGGGCTCAGGCACGGCGCCTACGCGGCCTTCGTGCTGGTGGAGAAGCTCGCGCCCCGCGGCGAGGCGATCGGCCGCCTCGCGGGCGTCGCGCTGCTCCTGGTCGGCCTCGTGGTCCTCGCTACGGCTTCTTCTTTCCCGGGCGGATGACGTGCTCGCGGTTCGGCTGGCGGCTCGGCGGCGCCTGGCTGTAGTCGCCGAACGGGCGGTCGCGCTCGGCGACGGCGGCCGAGACGCCCTTCGTCGCGGCCGTCTGGACGAACGCGAGGCCTTCCCTGATGTTGCGCATGTAGCCGTCCAGGATCGGCCCGAGGAGCTGCGTGCTATGGAGCCCCATGTTCTCGTACGCCTGGTTGACGATGAGCTTCATCGCGACGAGCTGGGGCAGGGGCAGGCTCGCGAGCTGCCGGGCGCGGCGCAGGACC
>Ga0209211_10010002_pt1 | contig 12473 bp, 8 predicted proteins | sample RifGroA2_FD_183992 | JGI IMG/M metagenome (GOLD analysis project Ga0209211, IMG submission 183992) | Groundwater microbial communities from Rifle, Colorado, USA - Groundwater A2 (SPAdes) (version 2) | ecosystem: Environmental > Aquatic > Deep subsurface > Groundwater | place: Rifle, Colorado... | reverse complement strand
TGGATCAGGGGATGGTAAGCCAGACGAATATAGAAAATGTGGTTGGGAGAAGCAATACGCAGCCACCTTGACATTCTGTCGAAAAATGATGAACATCCTGCATCACATCCTAGCCGTTACCGGGGCAATCTCCCATTGCCGCCAAGGTCTCCGCGACACGACCCGGGGGGATTTCCCTCTTAAGGTAGCCATTTCTCCATGAGGTCTTCATGCGGTGTGCAAGAAACAACTATTCGGCGGTCTCGCTTGTCGCACTTTGTCTTCTTTCTCTGGCGCTCCCGGCGGCCTTCGCGCAGGTCAGGCAACCATACGTGGAACGTGTCAGCGCAACTCTGCCCGTCGTGCCGGCCCTCGCGGCGGTAGCCTTTGACGGATCGCATCAGAGAGTCGCTCTGGGAACGGCCAAAGAAATCCAGCTCGTCGACGGATCGACCTTCAAAGTTGTGGCAACTTTGCCACTCGAGCAGCCTCCCACGGCAATCTGCTTTACGCGCGACGGCGCGTTTCTCTACGCGGCAACTTCGAACGGCCAGACGAGTCGCTGGAACCTCCAATCGAGATTGAAAGATAGAGGATTCACGATTCGCACGCCGGGTCTTCTCACGCTGACAACCACGGCGCAAGGTCATCTCCTCTCGAGTTCCACCGACGGCGCTCTCCGGGTCACGGATCCGACTTCCGGCAGCGAGTTGGCTTCGTCACAGTTTGAAACAGGCCTTGTCGCCTATGATCTTGCCACTCCGGGGAAAACACTTCTGGTTGCAGCTCCCGACGGAGTCATCAAGCTCCTCTCCGTTCCCGCCCTGGAAGGGGCGCGGAGCGCGAAAACAAACCTGCCGTTGTCAGCCGTGAGAGTGAGTGAGGACGGAAAGGTTGCCGCCCTGGCCGCAAGGGACGGACAGGTTCAGCTCTGGGATCTGGAGTCGCTGAATCTCATCGGATCTCCCGGCGACAAGATTGGCCGTGTGAGGGCGCTGGCGTTCGATGCGAAGTACCGCTGGCTGGCGGTGGCGGCCGACAGTTCTATCGGTTTGTACGATCTGAAATCGCGAACGCTCGTGAAGGAGCTTCACGAGCGGAATCTGCAGTTCAGCGCGCTTTCCTTCCTCGGCGATGATCATCTCTGGGCTGTGACGGTGAAAGGAGAGATCGCAGTATGGAAAGTGCTGTCGGAGCCTCCCGATTCGGATTCACCTGTCATCACCATGACGCAGCCGGTGCCGGCAGGATCCGGTCCTCCGAAGGTGTACGCACGCTCGGTCGAGATCGAAGTCATGGTCGAAGACAAAAGTCCGTTGAAGAGCGTTGTCGTCGGAGGAATCGATAAGCCGGTCGAATTGAAAGAAGTTCGCGGAACAGCTCCAGACGGATCGGCCAAACGGTACGCGGCGGTTGTTCTGCTTTCGAAGGAAGGCTTGAATTCGTTTGAGGTGCGGGCGACCGATGAGTACGGAAACGAAGGGCGGACGACGGCGGCCATCCTGCGGCTTTCTGATCAGGATGCCGTGGAAGTCGTCGGACCGGGGAACAACGCCGAGACAGACAGCATCGCGACCGTGGTGAAGTTCCGGCCATGGTTCAAAGTCGAATCGTACAAGATCGTTGTCAACATGCAGGACATGGTCGACGGAAGCGGCCTGAGGAAAAAGCCGGGCGATCTCTTCGTGGAAGGCGTGCCCCTCGTTGCCGGATACAACCAGATTCAACTTGTGGTCGCCGGCGCGAAGGGGGAGAAGATCTCGAAATCCTTCGGTGTCACGCGCAAGGTGATTGGCGCGATTGCGTCAAATCCTGGCAGCCTGGTGCCAAAAAGCAGAGACGCCAAGGCTGAGCCGCAAAGGTGGGCTGTTGTTGTCGGGACTTCGGAATACTTGAACAGGGGTGTCGCGTCCCTGAAGTTTGCCGACAAAGATGCTGAATCGTTCGCGAGATTTCTGCAGACTCCGGAGGGAGGAGGCTTCCAGCCGGATCACATGCGCATTCTTCTCAACAAAGATGCGACACTGGCAAAACTCCAGGAGGCCCTCATCGATTTCCTGCAGCAGGCGATCGACAAGGATCTCGTGATCATCTACTTCGCCGGTCATGGGCTTCCAGATCCCGCGCGTCTCCAGAATCTCTACCTCCTGACATATGACGCGGATCCATCACGTCTTGGAACCACCGCATTCCCGATGTGGCAAATCAAAGATGTATTGGAGCGGTACATTTCCGCGAAACGCATCGTGGTATTTTCGGATGCCTGCCACAGCGGCGGCATCAGCGTTGATTTTGCCACGCGGGGGATGGACGCTACGAAATCGAATCTCATCAATCAGTACCTGGCCGACCTGTCGCGGACGAAAGAGGGAATCGTGATCTTCACCGCAAGCGCTGCCGGAGAAGTCTCGCAGGAGATTCCCGAGCTGGGCCACGGAATCTTTACGTACTTTTTGCTGCAGGGAATGAAGGGGGAGGCGGACTTCAACAACGACTATACCGTCACCATCAATGAGCTGATGCAATATGTGGAGGATCAGGTAAAACGGAAGACAAAGGGTGCACAGAATCCGATGCGAAGCCAGACGGTGTATGACAAAGACCTGACCATTTCTCAAATCGCCCATTAGGGATTGGTAGAAAAGACGTGCCACTCCCGCATCCATAATACAATCAAAAAGAGCGGGATGCCGCAAAGTGGCAGAAGACACCCCGCCCCCGCCAGACCATCAACGTTCTTCGTTGGCGGGCTGGCGACTGCCGTCAGGCGGCCCCGTCGTACGGTCCGCTTTCAAGGATCCCGCAACATGGCGGGATCCCAAAGAGCGGGAGATCCCGTACAGCGGGACGGGAAAGTCACGAAGGAGTATGAGGGAGAAAGAAGTTTGAACATCTTTACTTAGTGACTTTGTGCCTTTGTAGCAAATATCGTAGGAGGAAATGCTCCATGCGTAAACTATTCTCAGGCAGAGGTCTTTACATCCTTTGCGTGCTGGTTGTCCTGGCTGCCGGATTTGGAGCTGCGAGCGGGCAGGAGAAGGACAACATCGGATTTGAATGGGGATTCGGAGCTCTGTCCGGATCGGCCAAGGAGCCAAGGCTCGCATCCATCGCGAGAGATACGACGCTGAAGTCGGGAGACCAGGTCAAAATGGTCGTCAGGTTGACGGCCCGGTGCTTTGTGTACGTGGTCCACGAAGACCCCTCCGGCGAAATCACTCTCCGGTTCCCGTATGACCTTCAACAGTTTACCGCTGACTACAAGGTCGGAAAGAACTATTACATACCAAAAGGAAGGCCGTGGTTTCAGCTGGACGAGAAAGTCGGGAGGGAGACGTTCTACCTTCTCGCTTCCCCCGGCCGTTTGACTGACCTCGAGGGACTTCTCGCGAAGTATCAGTCATCTCCGGCGACCGGTAAAGCAGCTCTGGCGAAGGACATTGTTTCGGAAATCCGGAATGTCCGCAAGCGGTTCAAGACATTTACGACGACTGCGGAGAGACCCATTTCCATTGGAGGTAATGTCCGCGGACTCGACAGCCCGGGAGCAGGACGTCGACCGGATGTCGCATCCATCACGACCGAAATCTCGGCCAACAACTTCTACGGCAAAACGATCACCGTTGACCACAAGTAAACGGCACGTCACGCGCAATACGGTGTATCTTGTCATCGGCGCGTGCATCGGTGTCCATCTTCTCTTCGCCCTCTTCCCGAACGTCTTCGTTGCTTGGAACGCGCAGACGAGCGACAGGCTTTTCGTCTTCCGATCCGGATCCGATGCGCTCCGTCCCCGCTACGACAGCACGATCGTCCATGTCGATATTTCCGACAAAACATTTCAGGAACTCCAGTACTCCTACCTGAATCGTTTCCAGTACGGACGTGTCGCGCAGAGCCTGGGTGAAACCGGAACAGCTCTTCAGATCTGGGATTTCATTTTCCCTGCCCGCACAAATCCTTCCGAAGACAGTGTCTTCGTCGCCGGTGTGGCGAAGGCTGGAAACGCGTACTTCGGCCTGGCGTTCAACCTCGCGCAGGAGCACCGCACTCCCCGTCGGAGCCGGAACGACCAGATCGATCGCTACGTCGATTCAACGGAATGGAAGATTTTCGTTGAGGGATCGGTGGATCGTCTCTTCGAAGGCGTCGATCCGAAAATCACGTTTCCGGCCCTCGCTGCTGCGTCACGCGGCCTCGGCTATCTGAACATCAACTTCGACCGTGACGGTGTCTACCGGAGAGTCCCGCTGCTCTTTCGCCACGGGACTGCGTTCTATCCCAGCTTTGCATTCCGGGCTGTGTGTGATTACCTGAGCGTGCCGCCCGATCGCATCGAACTCAGAGCCGGAACGAGTATCACGCTGAAGGGCGCCCGCCGTCAGGGCGGCAGCGCCCGGGATATCATCATTCCGGTCGACGAATCGGCCTGCATGCTCGTGAACTATATCGGGCCGTTGCAGCGCTCAGACACTCTCTACTCCATGCTCCACATTGATTTTGCGGACATCCTCCGTGCGTCCGATGACCGGATGGAGCTTGATATCTGGCGGGATATGCTGGAGGGGAAAATTGTTGTTGTCTCCGAAGTCGCTACGGGGGCATCGGATGTCGGGCCGGTTCCCACCGACAACCAGTTCCCCCTGAGCGGAGTCCACTCGAATGTTCTGAATACCATCCTGACGGAGAACTTTCTGAGAGAGGCGTCCGGGCTGGAAACCCTGGGCATCGAAGCCGTCGTCGTCATCGTGCTTGTCTTGTTCTCTCTCGGTCTCTCGTCCCGGAATTACTCTCTCGGGGCCGTCGGCTTGATCGCCGGGTACTTCCTGGTGTCTGCCGTCGCGTTCCTCTATTTCAATCTGATCCTCGATGTCCTCCGTCCGGTGCTTCAGATCGGCACCTCCGCGTTTACGGTGGTTGCATACCACTACGTTGTCGCACAACGCGAGAAACAATCGCTCCAGCGCTCGTTCGAAGCCTATTTTCCTCCGACGGTGGTCAAGCGCATCATGGCAAATCCGGAGCTGATCACGCAGAAAGGTCAGAAGAAAGAGCTCACGATTCTCTTCAGCGACATCAAGAGCTTCACGACGTATTCATCGACCATGACACCGGATGAGATTCAGAAAGCCCTGAACGAGTATTTCGAAGCGATGGTGGAGATTGTCTTCAAGTATGAAGGGACCGTGGACAAGTTCATCGGTGACGGTCTCATGGTCTTTTTTGGAGATCCGGAAGATCAGCCCGATCATGCACTCCGGTGTGTCCGGGCGGCCATTGAGATGCAGCAGAAGACCCGCGCCATCAGAGAGCAGTGGGAGCGGGAGGGAAAATTCCCGCTCCAGATCCGGATCGGCATCAACAGCGGCCCGGTCGTCGTAGGCAACATGGGATCCGCGCGGAGGCTTTCCTATACAGTCCTCGGTTCGGATGTCAATCTCGCGCAAAGGCTTGAGTCCAATGCTCCCATCGGCGGTATTCTCATCTCACATCGCACGTTTGAGTTGATCAGCGGTGCTGTGCCTGCCAAACCGCTTGAACCGATCAAGGTAAAGGGTTTGGATGTGCCGATCGCTGTGTATGAAGTTCCGGTATGAATTCCCGCGTGAACATCTTCGCGGCCGATCCCGAATCGGCTCCTAAATCCCTCGTCGCTTGCTTTTCGCTTCCACTTTTCTGATATTTTCTGCCACGAATTCGCCGGAAGCCATCTCAAAAGTTTTCACGCAAAGGCCTGCCTGCCGGCAGGCAGGCGCAAAGTCCCGGTTCTGCATTTCGCCTCTAAGCGGGGTTCAAAGAGCGAACCGCAAAGGAGAGAAACATCTCAATATTGTCGGCGACATCAAGTGAGAATCCCTTTTGTTGAGAAGTTGTCTTCTAAAATGGTATTGGTCTGCAAACTGTTTTGTTCCGGCTCAATCTCTCGAGACTCGTAACTCTCAACCCGAAAATCGCAACTCGCTTTCTTATTCAACTTGTCCGCCAGAGGCGGATCCCCGCCAGCCTCACAAGTACTATGAGGCGGGCTGGCGCCTTCGGCGGAAAACTCGAAACCTGAAACTTGAAACCTGAAACTCTCAAAAGGCTGAGCCGTCGTTCCTGGACTGTTCCGCAGGCGCTGCAGTTCTGCGAGAAGCTGGCGCGCGATCATTACGAGAACTTCCCGGTTGCTTCGGTTTTGACGCCGAGGGAAAAACGACCGTACGTTTACGCCATTTACTCTTTTGCACGTATTGCCGATGACTACGCCGATGAACCCGGACTCTCCACCGCCGAGAGGATCGACAGCCTTGTTGAGTGGGAGGAACAACTTCTCGAGGCATACCGCGGTCAGGCGAACCATCCGGTTTTCATCGCCCTCCGGGAAGCAGTCGAGAGATTCGGGATTCCGGCAGAGCTGTTTCAGGCGCTGCTGAAGGCATTCAGGTCGGACGTAACGACCAACCGCTATGAGACTTTCGAGGATGTCCTCGGTTATTGTGCGAATTCCGCCAATCCTGTCGGGAGGCTCGTGCTCCTCCTCTACAATTACCGCAGTGAGACAATGATGGAATTGTCCGATTCCATCTGCACGGCGCTCCAATTGACGAACTTCTGGCAGGACGTGAGTGTTGACTTGAAGAAAGATCGGGTGTACATTCCATTAGAGGATATCCGGGAGTTTGGGTATTCTGAGGAGGAATTGTTTCAGCATCAGCACACTCAGGCCTTCAAAGACCTGTTGTGTTACGAGGTTGACCGGACGCGGGATATGTTCCGCGAGGGAAAGCCGCTTTTGCACGAAGTTGGAAAGGACCTGGGATTGGAACTCCGCCTCACGTGGAACGGAGGCATGCGAATTCTGAAGAAGATTGAGCGGTCCGACTATCATGTCCTTGTGAATCGCCCGACACTTTCACTGTTCGACAAAGCTTCGCTTCTTCTTACCTCACTGAAGGGATAATTGCCCGTGCCGGCACATGCTGTTGACATAGGTTTGCCTGAGTTGACGGCGACCCGGAAAAGCAATTTCCTTCTCCCGATTCTTTTCCTGCCGCCTCCCAAGCGGGAGGCCATTGAGACGATCTATGCGTTCTGCCGCTATTCGGATGACATTGTCGATGAAGAAGCGGATGTGAAGGAGAAGTACCGCCGGCTGCTCATTTGGACGAGCGAGCTCCAGCTCGCGCTTCAGGGTGTTTCCCGCTATGCGTTTCTGAACCGGCTCGTCAGCGTCATCGAAAAATTCCATATTCCGACGCACCATTTCCTCGACCTTCTCAAAGGCATGGAGATGGATCTGATGAAGAACCGGTACGAGTCGTTTGAAGAGCTTGAGCAGTATTGTTACCGTGCTGCATCGACGGTCGGACTGATTTGTGCCGAGGTGTTTGGCTATCATCACGAGCGGACAAAGGAATACGCGGTCAATCTCGGCATTGCGCTCCAGCTGACCAATATCCTGCGCGACATCAAGACCGACGCGAAAAAAGGACGCATCTATATTCCCAGGGAAGACCTCCGGCGGTTCGGCTATACCGAGGAAGAACTTCTCAGCTCGACCTACAACGACCGATTCTGCGAGCTCATGGAGTTCGAATGCCAACGCGCCCGCGAATACTTCAAGAAAGCAAAACGCTGCCTGGCAGAGGACGACAAACCGCTCTTCACCGCCGCACGTGCGATGGGAAACATCTACTACCTGCTCCTTCTCCGTATCGAGCGCGCACACTATGATGTGTTTACCAAACGGATCCGCCTCGCTTCTCCGGTCAAGTTTCTCGTCGCTATGGTGCTGCGCCTGCGCAACAAGCTTCCAAAGAATTTCCACCGGTACATCCGGACTGAACTTCCGGCTTGATGCCTGCCCTCCCACTTCGACGTTCGAAATTGGATATTCGGTGTTCGATATTCCCGGAGGTCTATCCCTTTCTGCAGCTGGTTCCGATGAAGACCGAACATCGATTAACGAATAACGAATTATGAAGTTTGATGTGCTTGTCATCGGCGGCGGACTCGCCGGCCTCAGCGCGGGTGTCGATCTCGCGTCGCGAGGAATCTCCGTACTACTTGTTGAGCAGCGTCAGCATCTCGGCGGCCGGACGTACTCCTTTGTCGATGAAACGACCGGCGATGTCGTTGACAACGGCCAGCACCTCCTCATGGGATGCTACGAGGCAACACGGTGGCTCCTGAAAACAATCGGGTCCGATTCGCTCGCCGCTCTCCAGCCGAACCTTCATATCGATTTTCTCCATCCACTTCGTGGTGCCGCTGCGCTTCACTGCCCTTCTCTTCCTGCCCCGCTGCATCTGCTCGCCGGCATGATGTCGCTTCGCACGCTTTCACTGCCGGACAGGTTGAAGCTCCTGCGCGTCGGGATGGAATTGCGAAAAGACCCGAAGCGCGTTGAACCCGCCATCGCGGGCCTTACGGTCCACCAGTGGCTTGATTTGCTCGGCCAGTCAGAGGAGAACAAGAAATATCTGTGGGATATCATTGCCATAGGGAGCCTGAACGATGATCCCAAAGAGGTGTCGGCACTCCTGTTCTATAGAGTATTGAGGAGCGCCTTCCTTGGAAGAAAAGAAAATGCCTCGCTTCTGGTTCCACGCGTCGGTTTAAGCGAGTTGTTCGTGGATCCCGGCGCCAGGTTTATCCGATCGCGTCAAGGCGAGATCATGCTGGGATGCGGCGTGGATGAGAGCCTCCTCGACGGATCACATTTGACCGGAGTACGGTGTTCCGACGGCCACATTCGCGAGGCGCGGGCGTTCATCAGTGCCGTTCCGTGGTACGCCGCGTCGCCGCTCTTTTCGAATGCGGCCGGGAGACTGGGGTGGGTTGTCAACGGCCATTTGCAGTCTTCGCCTATTGTCACCATCAATCTGTGGTTCGATCGGATTGTGATGGATCAGGAATTTGTCGCCTTGCTCGATTCGCGAGTGCACTGGGTATTCAACAAATCAAAGATCTATGGAAAGCAGAGCCCGATCCGTCAATATCTATCCCTCGTCATTAGCGGTGCCGGTTCCCTGGTGAACCTGAGCCCAGAGGAACTTGTCCATGCCGCTCTTGACGATCTCCACAGGTATCTTCCGCGAACGAAAACGGCGAACGTTGTTCATTTCCTGGTTCTCAAGGAGAAGCGGGCAACGTTTTCTCCGCGTCCTGACGTAGAGCAACACAGACCCGCGAGCGAGACACCGATCTCGAATCTCTTCCTGGCAGGCGACTGGACAAACACAGGCTATCCCGCGACGATTGAGGGGGCTGTTCTGAGCGGCCGGCGAGCGGCCGAGTGCGCGGCAAGGTTGCTGGGCAGGTGACAGGCGACTTTTGCTCAAGGTGTCACAAATCAAACCTTCAATCATTATGCGTTGATCCCCGAGCTCGATGGCGCTGCGATGAGAGATTGCAGATTGTCGATTGATGATTCCTGAGGTGGCGAGTGGTGTTGCCTGGACCCCACACGAATAATGGTCGGACGAATCCCCGTAGCCGCCCAGCCTAAATAAGCGGATCAATGCAATCCTGGAGGACCACGTATGAGGGCAATTATATATGAAAGATATGGAGCGCCCGATGTTCTTCAATTGAAGGATGTGGCCAAGCCCGCGCCCAAAGACAATGAAGTCCTGATAAAAATATGCGCGACAACTGTAACATCAGGAGACTGGAGGGCGCGAAGTCTCAATGTGCCTGCCGGCTTTGGGCTTATGTCGCGTTTGTTTTTTGGAGTCTCGAGACCAAGGCAGCCTATTCTGGGAACGGAGCTCTCCGGTGTAGTTGAATCGGTCGGCAAAAGCGCAAGCAAATTCAAAGTCGGTGAGAAGGTTTTTGCGTTTAGCGGTGCCGGCATGGGATGCTATGCTGAGTACAAATGCATGCCGGAAGACGGGGCGGTGGCTCTGAAGCCGGCCAACCTGACCTTCGATGAAGCCGCCGCAATGTCTTTCGGAGGAACAACGGCGTTGAATTTCTTCAAAAGAGGAAAACTCCAGAGCGGGGAAAAAGTACTCGTCAATGGTGCTTCCGGAGGGGTAGGGACAGCTGCTGTGCAGCTTGCCAGGCACTTCGGTGCAGACGTGACCGGGGTTTGCAGTGCCGCGAATGTGGAATTGGTGAAATCTCTTGGTGCCGCCCATGTCATCGACTACACCAAAGAGGACTTCACGCAGAATGGTGAAACGTATGACGTCATCATCGATACAGTCGGCACGGCTCCGTTCTCCCGCATCAAAAGTTCGCTCAAAGAGAGAGGACGCCTGCTTCTGGTTTTAGGTACGCTGCCAGACCTGCTTCAGATCCCATGGGTGTCGATGACGAGCAGCAAGAGAGTCATCGGCGGTCCGGCAACCGAGCGCGCCGAGGATTTGCGTTTCCTCGCGAAGCTGGCGGAGGCGGGAGAATTCAGACCGGTCATCGATCGGCGCTATCCGCTTGAGCAGATCGCCGAGGCACACCGCTACGTCGACACCGGGCGCAAGAAAGGAAATGTCGTTATAACTGTTGCCCATGACGACTGAGCCAGGGAACACCGGTTACGCAGGCGGGCAGTCGATGAACTTTTCCTACTCACGTGTGGCGGCCCGCCAAAGACGAATCATGACGGGCGGATATGCCTAAGCGTTCGGAGGTACTGACTTGCCAGCTGCGCCCTTTCTAGATTTCACTTGGTTGACGGTGGTAGGTTTATTCCGGTACTTGCGTCGGTAATCGAGTCACAAGGAGACCTGACAATGCGAACTTCCATTGTGGTGAGAATCCTGTTTGGACTGGTGCTGTGCTTGCTGTTTGCGCTGCAGGCATATGCTCATCCCGGCTCCGGGATTGTCGTTAACAAACAGGGCGAAATCTTCTTCACCGACACCGGCAGGGGAGTATGGAAGATCGACAGGCAGGGTAAACTCACTTACCTGCCTGCGTCGCGCTTTCATTGGATGGCTCTCGACGAGGCCGGGAGCTTCGCGGGATCCCGGAAGAGCTTCGGGGAATGGTTCGAAAGAGTATCGCCGGAAAATTCAATACCGATTATTATCACGTGCTCCGATTTTCCGTGCACAATCGGTCGGGACGGGAATCTCTACTACGCCGACACACGCCCCGCTGCGCCACGAATCATCAGGAGAACTCCGGATGGGAGTGAATCAATCGTTGCTGTCGGCGAAATGTTCCAGGACGTGAGCGGCATCGCCCCCGGACCTGACGGCTCTCTTTACATTACCGACGCAGGCCGCCCTGATGCGAGCGTAATCCGAAAAATCGCGATGGACGGAACGATCTCTGCAATTGCGAAGGTCCACGTCAGCAAGAGCGGCACCGGTAATCCGCCGCCAGAGACTGAGGTGAGTCATTGCCGTGGATTGGTCGTTGATTCGAGTGGAGTGACATACGTGGCTGCGACCGGGAGCCGCGCGGTGCTCAGGATTACACCTCAAGGAAAGGTAAGTGGCATACTCCAGTCGGAGGGTTCATGGTCACCGACCGGGGTGACACTGTTTGAGGGTGAGGTGTATGTGCTGGAATGGAGCGATTCGCCTGCGTCCCAAACTGAGGTGCGCGAAGCGTGGGTGCCGCGGGTTCGGAAAATCGGGCGTGACGGAATGATCACGACACTGGCTACTGTGTCGCGGTAAGCGAAAAGGTCATTCCATCATTTCTCCTGCGTTCCGTGGAGTCCGATCGCGAATCGGACGCTACATCAGTATGACCTCAGAACGGATTTCCGCTTTGCGTCCTTCTCGTCCTCTGACAGGTTCGACTTATTATCATAGACTGCCGATTCCCACGCTCCATAAACGGGATTAGGCAGCACGATAAACCTCGATCCAAACTCCTCTCTGAGCTTGTCGGACTCAGCAAACCGGCCGGCGACACTCTTATTCTCGAATACATTCGACAAATCGTTCAGGTTATCTCCGAGAAGCAAAACTATCTCATGGTTGGCTGCGACAGACTTTCTGCGGTCTTCCTTGGATCCGTCATCGCCCATGAGAAGGACATGGGATTCCTCCGCTTGCGGAAAGCCGGCGGTCTTCAAATTGCGGACTGTTGCCTTCAGCATCTTCGTCGTGCGGTTTGAGATGTAGAAGATCGCGACTCCCCGCGAAGCTGCGTACTGCGCGAATTCGAGCGCTCCTGGAAGAGCTTCCTCCTTCGCCGCCTCAATCCACTCATCATAGCGGTAGGGGAAAAACTTGTTCGCTTTGAGGAGCATGACGGAGTGAGGACTGTCGTCGAGGATGGTATCATCGATGTCGAAAACTATCGCCCGCTTTTTCCTGTTGCTCTGTGAACGAAGATCATTGTCCAGTATGAGCCTGGCGGTATTGAATGCCTGGTAGTAGAGAGCGCGGCACTCGGCTGAGGTCTGGAACCAAACGAGAGCGAGAGTCGTGTGCTCATAAACCGAGGCCGGTCGTTCTTTCATAGCTACCCTGCCATCCATACCCATGCAGAGAAGCAAGATCACGGTGGAGAAAACCGCCGCGCGATATTTAAAATTCTGCATT
>Ga0209211_10010001_pt1 | contig 12476 bp, 10 predicted proteins | sample RifGroA2_FD_183992 | JGI IMG/M metagenome (GOLD analysis project Ga0209211, IMG submission 183992) | Groundwater microbial communities from Rifle, Colorado, USA - Groundwater A2 (SPAdes) (version 2) | ecosystem: Environmental > Aquatic > Deep subsurface > Groundwater | place: Rifle, Colorado... | reverse complement strand
TCTCCGCGGTCACGGTGGAAACGCTGACGGGAACATCCTGCAGGCTTTGCTCCCGACGGCTCGCGGTCACGACAACCTGCTCCGTTTGGATCAGCATAGGGTGCAGGGCGACACGGATCGAGTGGATCCCGGCATCAATCACAACGATATCAGATACGATCGCTCGCTGGTACCCAACCATGGAGACTACAACCGAATACACCCCGGGGGGAACCCGGTTCAACCGGAACTCCCCGGACGCATTGGTGGCCGTCCCTAACACCGTCCCCCGGAGAACGATATTCGCTCCCGCCAGTGGGAGACCGGTCGCAGAATCGGCTACGCTTCCTGCAATCGTCCCGACGGAGGGTTGCGCAAGAAGAGACGGGAAGACAAATAGTCCCGCGAGACAATATCGGAGAAGAAAACTCAAAACGGTTGCGGGGGGAGTTTATGGAAATTTACATGGATGTTGACGCCATGAATGAACTGGAAATCATCGACACGCACTTCGAGCGGTTGTGATGGATTGGTCCCGGCCCCGTGGACCCCGACCACCCTGAGTGATCGTACACTGATCTCCTCCCTGAACTGCTGGAGCACCCCTACATACTGATAGGTGGCCGCAGGCAGATTGAACGCATAGGAAAGGGAGTCGACAAAAAAGGGAAGGCTCGCTGTAAAACCAGGATACAGGAAGATTGTGGGGGGAGTGGAAAAGAGCCCCGCGAAAATCTTCACGGAATCGAGCGGGTAAACCTGGGACGCAAAAATCCAAAGATTGTTCAGGCTGTCGGCAGGCGGCCAGGTTGACCGCTCAAAATAAACGGTACCACCGAACCCCGGCTCCACATTCGGCGGCGGACTTAACCCCGGCTCGCACGACAACACCAGAACCGTACACCCAAGGGCCAGAAGTATTCTCATAGGTGGCAAGAAAATACCACTCGGGGGAGTGAAATGCAACCAGCTCCCGGTTTCTCCGCAACTCGTCGCCATTCCGGATTTCTTCCCGATCGCCTCGCCCCACCTTCACGGAAACACGTTGGACGGAGAATGAGGTTGGAAATCTTAGCTCTGTTCCGTATATTTACGGGCCAAAAATTCAAAACGAGTGAACGGTTGATTTCTCAGGTGATGACATTGAAGAAGAATGGCCCCCTGCACCATGACGCCCTCCATGGAGGTCGGACGGTGTACGAACAGCAGTATGTTCGACAGCTCTTTGACAGGATCGCGCCGCGTTATGACCTCTTGAATCACCTCCTGAGTTCCGGGATCGATATCCTCTGGCGAAAGAGGGCCATCAAGCTGCTCCGCCCCTATGGGCCGAAACGAATTCTCGACGTCGCCACCGGCACCGCCGACCTCGCGCTTGAAGCCATGCAACTGCAACCGGATTCCATCCGGGGTATCGATATTGCTCCTCAGATGCTCAAGATCGGGCGCGAGAAAATTCTCCGGAAGAATATGAGCCACCGGATCACTCTCGAGGAAGGATCGGCGGAATCACTCCCCTTTCGGGACGGGGCTTTCGACGCAGTCACTGTTGCCTTTGGCGTCCGAAATTTCTCAAATCTACAACAAGGATTGTCGGAAATGCACCGGGTGCTCAAGCCTGCGGGGGTCGCCATGATCCTTGAGTTTTCGAATCCCCGAAAGGCCCCCTTGAGGCAACTGTATCGTTTCTATTTCCGGCATATCCTGCCGAGGATCGGCGGGCTGATCTCAAAGAACCAGGAGGCATACAGCTATCTTCCCTCCACCGTTGCCGAATTCCCTGACGGGGAAGATTTTTGCTTCATCCTGAGATCAGTCGGCTTCACCAACGTGGAGACATTTTCCCTCACCGCCGGGATTGCAACAATATATCTGGCACACACATCGAATGAGGAATAAGAGCGTTAATGACAGATCGTATTATTCGCGTCGGTCACAGCCCTGACCCCGACGACGCGTTTATGTTTTACGGGCTCTCCAGCGGAAAAGTCAAGCTGGAAGGAATCACCATTGAACACCAACTCGAAGATATCCAGACATTGAATGAGCGGGCTTTGCGGGGCGAGCTTGAAATCACCGCAATTTCCGCTCACGCGTACAGCTACGTTGCAGATCGTTACTGGGTGATGGCGACAGGAGCGAGCATGGGCGAGGGGTATGGGCCGGTGATCGTCTCCAAACGGTTCCGGACGTTGGATGAACTGGCGGGAAAGAGAGTCGCCACTCCCGGGAAACTCACCACCGCGACCCTTCTCTTCAAAATTTTCACCGAAGGGATCACGCACGTCGACATTCCGTTCGATCAAATCATGGACCGCGTGAGTAGCGGGGAGTTCGACGCCGGCTTGTTGATCCACGAAGGTCAGATCACGTATCAACAGGAAGGCTTCCACAAGATCCTTGATTTTGGTGAGTTGTGGGCCAGGATGTATGACGGCCTCCCTCTTCCCCTCGGGCTCGACGTCGTGCGGAAAGACCTCGGTGAAGAGATGGCCCGTGCGCTCTCGGCCGGACTGAAACAGAGCATCCGGTACGGCTATACGCACCAGCAAGAGGCGATTCCGTATGCACTCCAGTACGGGCGGGGGATCAATGAGCAGTTGGGGGAGAAGTTTGTGAAGATGTACGTCAGCGAACTCACCATCGACATGGGGGAGAACGGAAAAAAAGCATTGGAGCTGTTGTTCAAGCTCGGTTCCGAACGGGGAGTGGTCCCGACGGTTCCCCATCTTCAGCTGTACTGAAACTTTCGATGATCGGCCTTTTCAAAATATTCGATTCACACGTCCACTTCTATTCCAATGCGTACTTCCGCTTCCTGGTCAAGCAGAAGACGAACCGGCTCGATATTAACACCGAGCTGAAAAACCTTGCGGCCAAGGGACATCTTGAGATTCCCGGTGAAGATCCGGTCGCGCTGGCAAAAAAATGGATTGAAGTGATCGACAAATGGAAGATTGAACGGATGATGCTGTTCGGCAGCATCCCCGGCGATGAAGACTCCGTGGTCAAAGCCGTGCAAGCCTTCCCCACCCGTCTGACCGGAATGTTCACGGTCGATCCCAATTCCAACGTCCTGATGGAGAACGCCGAGAAACGGCTGAAGCAGGACAAGCTCCGCGGCATTTTGCTGTATCCCTCCATGTACCAGATCAGCGTCCAGGACTCATGGCTCGATCCGCTCTTTCAGTTGTGTGAGGAAGTCAGGGCAATCGTGTTCACACAGTTTGGAAAACTCACGATCAGGTCACGCGACTATGCCGGAATCCCGGTGGTGGTGAATGAAGAATTTTCCAACCCCAAGGATCTGATCCCCGTCGCAAAGAAATATTCCAGGATACGGTTTGTGGTTCCTCATTTCGGCGCCGGCCGTTTCGAGGAAACGCTGGAGTTAGGGAAGGAATGTTCGAACGTGTATGTTGATACGGCGGGATCGAATTCCTGGATGACCGATCATCCTTCAAAACCGGACTTACGGCAGGTGCTTCAAAAAACGTTGCAGGTGTTTGGTGCGGGAAGGATTATCTTTGGGTCGGATTCCGGGATGTTTCCGCGCGGGTACCGGTACGATATCGTCGATAACCAGACCAAACTTGCGCAGGAAATGCGCATCCCCCTTCCGGATGCCAAGAAGATTTTCTATGAAAACATGGCCTCGCTGATCGACGGACCGCAGTAACCCCTCCTCCTCTCCAGGCGCTACGCCGCCACTTCCACGGGCTCGTACACTTTCAATACTCCGTACAATGTGGTCCTTTGTGCTGCGGCAAAGCCCGATTCGTGGATCATCTGGATGCACTCCTCGGTATTCGTCTTGTTGACAAAGTTGGCCGCGGCATGGACATTCTCCTCCAGCAGCGTCCCGCCAAAGTCATCGGCCCCGAAATGCAGTGCAATCTGCCCGGTCTTCTTCCCCTCCGAAAACCAGGAAGCCTGGATGTGGGGGAAGTTATCGAGGTAGATCCGCGCGAAGGCAATCATCTGAAGATAGCGGGTGGGGGTTGCATAGTGCGGAATGATCTTCTCCAGGGGGGTATTACCGGGTTTGAACGACCATGGGACAAACGCGGTAAATCCGTTTGTTTCATCCTGAAGCGTCCTGATGCTCTCCAGGTGCTCGAGGATATCCTCATCGGTCTCAAGATGACCGTACATCATGGTTGCCGTTGACTTGAATCCGATCCGGTGGGCTTCCCGCATGACATTCAGCCAGTCGGCTGAAGTCCCTTTCTTGCTGCTGATTTTCTTCTTAACCCGGTCGGAGAGTATCTCCGCGCCGCCCCCGGGGATGGAGCGCAATCCAACATCCCACAACTTCTGCAACACTTCGCGGAGGGAAAATCCCGACACTTCCGCCATGCCGAGTATCTCCGATGTGGAAAAGAAATGAGGATGGATCTCCGGTACCTCCGCGATCGTCCGTCGGACCAGGTCGGTGTAATATTCAAACGGCAGGGCCGGGTTGACCCCTCCCTGGAGAAGAACCGTCGTAACGCCCTTCGCGGCCGATTCCTTGAATTTCTGTATCAAATGATCGGCGGTATAGGTGTACTCCCCCGCCTCGCCGGGATGGCGATAGAAAGCGCAGAAGATGCAGTCGATGTTGCAAACGTTGGTGTAATTCGGATTGGTATCGACGATAAATGTCACCTGGAGTTCCGGATTTTTTTTGAAACGAATTTGATTCGCCAGATCCCCCAAATCCAGAAGTTCGGCGTTGCGCAACACAAAGAGACCTTCTTCGGGAGTCAATCTCCCGCCGGAGCGCACAAGAGCATACAGTCCTTCAAGCGTCATACCATCCTCAAAACGAAATAGTGTACCCTGATGATTTGAGATCGCGCAAAATTCCCATGCTCGCCTCCTCCAGCTTGACGACGATGGGACGGAGAACGACCCCGGGGATGTTCTTGGGCATCGCCACATCCGTCATGTGCAATACGCACACGTGATTTTTGCCAAGTTTCCCCACAAAGTGCCCCAGCTCGAACATTGCGTACGTCAAATCATCCGAATTGAAGACAAAGAACGCGAACTTTGCTCCACTGTTCAGGTCGATATTCTCCAGGTCAATCATTTCCCCATGGCTCCGGTCGATCGCAACCTCCTCCACCCCCACCTCTTCGAGAAACTGCGCCAACTGCTGACGCAGCGGATCATTGATCTCACCGATGACGTACACTTTCTTTGTGGACGATGCGGCGGCCTGAGGAGCGACTGGGGCGGCGGCAGCAGCCTGCTGTTGGGCGGCGGCCGGTTTCGGGGGCGGTTTCAAAACACGGGGCCCACCCACCGTGGTTGATGAAGTCGATGTGGCCGCTTGCGGAGTAACGGGTGGAGGGGCGGGAGCCTTTTCCACGACCGCCAGTTCGGGGGAAGCCTTCAGCTTCTCATGCAATTCCTTCATGTTGCTCAGGATAAGCTGTGCGGCTGCCTGGAAGAAATATCCCCCATTGGCATCTCCCACGATCTTATTTTTATAGGTGAAACCGATCGGTCCAACCTGCTCCAAGGCCTCCAGGCATGCCTTGCGCCATTCGAGGTATTTGTTCTGAAGCCTGGCATTGTAGCCGGAAAACTCAAAGCCGCCGAGCGGTACGAGTTTGGTTCCTTCCGCGACAAGTCCTTCAAATTTTTGGAGCACTGATTCCGGCATCGTGATCGTTATTGCTGGTACAAGGGTTCTACGTCAATGGCGCTCAGCAGGGATTCGAATGCCTGGATAGCTTCCTTTTCTCTTTCGCCGAGCCTGTAGTTAAATCCCTCCAAATACTCAACCGCCTCGTCGGAGGCTAATCCGAGGCTTTTGGCATGCACAAGGCTAACCGTTCTGAGATCCTCTTCCCCCTTGTTCAACGAGGCCGCGATGATGGATGATAATTCCGACTGCCGATCCGGTGCCATGGTTTTTTTGACCGCCCACACGGCAAACACGAACGGAAGTTTTTTCCATTCATACCATTCGGTGGCCAGGTCGTACACCAGGTCGAAGCCGCGCAACCCGGTCCGCTTATGGCGGAGCGCTTCATCTCCTATTAGCAACACGGCGTCGAATTCCTCATAATTGTTGATGCCGGAATGCATGCGATGAAAACGGGGGTTCACACCGTACTTTTTCTCAAGGAGGATCCTGAGGAGCTTGACCGAAGTCGCCGTATCGTCAATAATCCCAACCGTTTTTCCGTCGAGATCCTTCCATCCATGGTTGGAGAACAAGATCACGCTCTTGACCTGATCGCGCGTCGCGATACAGTACGGCATGAGTTGCAGAGTCTCCTGCTGGCGGAGAAAATCCACGAGTGAGAACAACCCGGCGTCCACCTGCCCCTTCTCGGCAAGCACTCCCATCCGGCGCGGAGTGATGGGCATGACGCGGAACTGGCGTCGTTCAAGATACGAATAGAAGGGGACAGAATTCAAGTACGGAATTTTCCCGATCACGTGGGACGTGAACAGGTTGAGTGGGTTATAGTAAACATCGCGTTCCACCGGGATTTTCCCCGCATCGGTAATAATCTTGATGATCTGATCCTTCGCCAACGCGCCCGGACTGACGGCCCCTGCATCATGTGCGATCTTTTCGCCCCCCACCGTCCCGTCCATATCGTCGGCGCCAAAGTTCAACGCCACAGAGGCCACTTCTTCAGTCAGCATGACCCAATACGCCTTGATGTGCTGAAAATTATCCAGCATCAGGCGTGAAATGGCAATCATCTTCAAATCGTCAATGGCAGACGTGAATCGATTTCTTGGCTTAATGCCAGTGTCACCGGGCTGAAATGCCAGTGGAATAAAGGTAAGAAATCCGCCGGTTTCATCCTGTGCTCTGCGTAACCGGAGCATATGCTCAACCCGCTCCTCGATGGTTTCAATATGACCGTACAGGATTGTGCTGTTGGTCGGGATCCCGAGTCGATGGGCTGCGGCGTGGACCTCAAACCAGGTTTTTGCCCCGATTTTGGAGCTGAAAAGCTGTTTCCGGACGCGCTCGGAGAAGACCTCGGCCCCGCCCCCCGGCATGGTCCGCAACCCTGCTTCCTTTAACTGCCGCAGTACTTCTTCGATCGGCAGTTTGAATTTTTTATGGAAGAAATCAATCTCCACCGCCGTAAACGCTTTGATATCGACATTCGGAAAACCCCGTTTGATCTGCCGCAGCATCTCAAGATAGTATTCCCACTTCCATTCCGGGTGCAATCCGCCGGTGATATGGACCTCATGGATCTCAGGCGTCAGCTTGTGAAGGATCTCATGGATGGTCATCTCGTACGCATCAGGTTCCCCCGCCTTCGTCGCGAAGTCGCAGAACTTGCAGGCCAGGACACAAACGTTGGTCGGCTCGATTTTCTGATTGAGCACAAAGTACACCGCGTCGCCGCTTTTCCGACGCTGCACGTGGTGCGCCATCTTCCCAAGGGAAATGATGTCCCCGGTGTGAAACATCGTCACGCCGTCTTCCAACGTCAGGCGCTCACCCTTCTGGACTTTTTCCCAGATGGGTGCAAGTTTGTTATCTCGAAAGAAAATAGTGTCGTTCATCGTTGAGTTGTATCGTTATTGCCAATAGCGATCCCATCGCTCTTCCACTCTACTCCTCACCTCACCGGGCATTTGCAACGGGTCCGGATACCCCTTCTTCCACGTTGCATCAATTCCCATCACCCCTCTATAAACGGGGGAAATCCCGATCAGCTTTTGTTCTGTAAAAATGACGTCCCGTTCACAATCAAACCGGGTAAAGAGACCCCAGATGCTCTGTTCCTGATCGTGGATATCAACATCCTCGCTCACTGCAGCGATCATGGAGTACTGCCGGAGTTCCTCCCTTCCCACAAGGTTCTCGATAATCTCCCGGCCCCCCTGGGAAACCTTTACCAGGAGCAAACACCCCTCAACGCTTTGAACATCGAGGATCCGCCGGTCGAGGGACTTAAGTCCCCCAGCGTCGTGCTCCACCCACCTTTGCTTCAACGGCCGCTGTTTTTTTGTCGCATCAATGATCATTTTGCTCCCCAACTCCATCGTGAAACTCGTAAAGTCGAGGGTATCGAGCGGCACCTTCGGGACGAGAACAAAATCGAAATGGGGATCGAATTGATCCCGGATTTCACGTAAAACTACCTTCCAATTCCGCACATCCACCCCTGCGGAAACAAGAACCAGGCATTTTGTCAATGCGAGCTGACCGGTCCCCAACAACCCGAGCGCGGCCTTCATTGCTTCTTTCTTGTACCGTTCCTCCACCGACACGACCAGCAGGTTATGGAATCCTGCCTCGTAGTACGCCCACACATCGCGAACTTCTTTATGAATCAAGCGGGCGAGGGGACCGAGCATCAACTGGGTAGCATCGCCGAGGTATTTATCCTCCATGGGAGGGATACCGACAACGGTCGCCGGGTACACCGGATTGCGCCGGTGTGTCATGGCCCTGATATGAAAAACTGGAAACGGTGCCGCCAGAGAATAGTGACCAAAATGGTCACCGAAAGGACCTTCCATGCGTCGTTCCTGCCGCGGGACAATCCCCTCAAGCACAAATTCGGCATGCGCCGGGACAGAGACCGAAATGCTCTTTCCCCTCACCATCGGTACTGGGGCTCCCCGAAGGAATGCAGCAAACAGCGCTTCATCAATTCCCTCCGGCAACGCCGCAACCGTCGCAAGAAGGAGGGCAGGATCCGTGCCGAGCGCCACGGCGACCTCGAGATCCACTCCCGCCTGCTCAGCCCGATGATAGTGGAAGCCTCCCCCTTTTTGAATCTGCCAATGCATGCCGGTCGTTTGCTGATCGAAGACATGCATGCGGTAGATTCCGATATTGCGTCTCCGGTCCACCGGGTCTTCCGTGATCACCTGACCCAGCGTGATGAATCTTCCCCCGTCACCGGGCCAACAGACCTGGATCGGGAGTTGATCGAGGTTCACTGCTTCAACAGATTCCTGGGAAACGCCCCGCGATACTTGTTTGGTCCGGGCGGCAAGAAAGCGCCGGACCATCGATCGGTTCTCCCACAACACACGCGGCTTTGGCGGCATCACCTGCTCCGCGAACCGGATCAGTTCTTCACCAATCTGTTCCGGATGTCTGCCCAATGCGATCTCAATGCGGCGCTCCGAGGCAAATGCATTGATGACAAGGGGAAACCTTGCCCCCTTCACGCGTTCAAAGAGGAGCGAGGGTTTGCGCTCCTTCAGCGCACGCGTGGCAATTTCGGTTATCTCTAGGTTTGGATCGACTTCCGCGGTCACCCGGTGAAGTTCACCGATCGATTCAAGGTGCCTCGCAAACTCGCCGAATGCAGGAAAGGTCATGGCTGCCATGATCGATTCGCGTTCCCCATCACTCAAGCTCCTCGGCTCGCCACCCCGGGGCTGTTCGTACGCCGATCACCCCCAGAACCTTGTCGACATATCCCTGAACAAATTCCTCGACGCTCTTCGGAACAAAATACAAAGGGGGCGAGATCGGCATGATGAAGACCCCCTCTCCCGACAATTTCGCACATTGTTCCAGGGAGAGCGTTGACATCGGTGTTTCACGCACACAGAGAACCAGCTTGAATCGTTCCTTCAAGGCAACCTGGGCCGTTCGTGTGATCAAGGTGTCACCAATGCCGGAGGCGATTTTCCCCAAAGTCGATGTGGAGCATGGGAGAATCACGCAGGCATCGAAACGATTCGACCCCGAGGCAATGGGGGCCGTCAAATCATCATCGGAGAATTCCCTCTTGACGAACGGCTGGAGGTCTTTCGTGGAGATGCCGAGCTCATCCTTGAGCAACACTTTTCCCCACTTGCTGACGACCAGATAGGTATCCCCTTCACAGCGCTTGACGAATTCCCTCGCGTAGATTGCCCCGGACGACCCGGTCACTCCGAGGACGATTCTCATGGGAAATAGACTCCCATCATCACCATGCCGAGGACGACAAACCCCAGCGCCGCGTTGATCTTAAAAAACGCCAGCTCCACGTCCTCCGCCTTGCTGTGTTCGAAATAGAGGAGGATACCGGTCAACACCAGGAAGGGAAGGGCTGCGATGCCCCTGATGTACACGATAAACAACAGTACCAGGGTAAGGAACGAGAGCACATGAAGCACACCGGAGATCCTGAGCGCCGTTTTTCTTCCGTACCGCGAAACAAAAGAATAGAGATTATACTCACGATCAAATAACTCATCGAGCGTGGCGTAGATGATGTCGAACCCCGTCACCCAAAACAGGGTGAACAGCGACAATAACAATCCCGGGAGCAGATTCTCGGCGGATTGTTGAATGGCAAACCATCCCCCCAGGGGAGCCATGGACAACCCCAGCCCCGCTCCAAAATGCGCCAGCACGGTAAACCGCTTCATATACGGATAGATGGTGAAGACCAGAAGCGGCAAGGGGGAAAGGAGGAGACAAAACGGGGAGATCAGGGCTGCGGAAACAAGATACATCGCCACACCAACGGCCAGAACGGTCGTCGCTTCCGACATGCTCATCCGGCCGCTCGCCAGCTCGCGGATGGCGGTCCTGGGGTTCCGATGGTCAATCTCCCGGTCGATGATGCGGTTGAGAGCAAGCGCGGCAGTGCGGGCGCCCGTCGCGGCCGTCAGAATGAGCAGCAGTAACAACGCCGAGGGGGGTTCCTTCGCCGCGAGAAAGGCCCCGCTGTAAATCAGCGGGAGCGAGAACAGCGTGTGCTCGATTTTTACAAAGTTGAAGAACGTTCGGATTCGTTGAGACAAAACGCGCAACCTGCGGATTATGGGTCAAAAAGTGGTCGCAATATAGGGGAAAAACTCCCTGTAAGCAAGAAAGGGAAAATGAATCGAATTGCTTGCCGTATCAGGAGTTTCTTCCCGATACTCTTGCGCAAGAGAGAATCCGCACAACCCTCACACGATCCTCTTTCCAGAAACGACCCCGCAAGAAAAAGCCCGATCACCAAGGACCGGGCCTGAAGAAACATCTGCCTGCGCCTCCTGATGGAGGGCTTATCGGACGACGCTTCCGCTCGGAACCTCTTCGCTGACGCTGACAACCGTGACCTTCCCGGCAGGGTCGTTCGCCGCAAGCAACATTCCCTGCGATTCCTGTCCCATGAGTTTTGCCGGCTGCAGGTTCGCGACCACCACAATCGATTTTCCGACGAGGTCCTCCGGCTTGTAGTACTGCGCGATGCCGGCGAGGATTTGCCGTTTCTCCGAACCGATCTCGATCTGAAGTTTGATGAGTTTTTCGGACTTTGGAACCTTCTCTGCGGCGAGCACCTTTGCCACCCTAAAGTCGATCTTTTTAAAATCGTCCAGGGTAATCGTCGGTTTGACGTCCGGTGCCGGGACGGGAGCGGGCGATGCGGGGGTGCCGCTGAGGGCCTGGATGACGTTGTCGATCTGCTGGTCTTCAAGCTTCATAACAAGAATTTCCGCTTTGTTGAGTGAATGGCCTTCTGCGAGACGGAGTTCCCCAGCACTCTCCCACCCTTCACCGGACGGCGTCCCGGGAAGATTCAAGGTGGTCCAGAGTTTCTGAGCGGTGAACGGGACCACAGGCTCAAAGAGGATGGCAAGAGACCGAACGATTTGCAGGCAAAGATGGAGCGTTGTCGCACATTGTCCAGGGTTCTCTTTCGAGGTCTTCCATGGCTCGCTGTCATTAAAGTACTTATTTGCGGCGCGGGCGAGGTTCATCGTTTCGATCACGGCTTCACGAAATTTATATCTCTCGTACAGAGCACCGATCGTCGCCGGCAGACTTTTGAGCGTCGCGGTCATCTCCTTATCGATCTTGCCGAGGGGGCCGCACGGGGGGACGACACCGTGGAAGGTCTTTTCCGTAAACGCGAGCGTCCGGTTGATGAAGTTGCCGAAGATCGCGGCGAGCTCATTGTTCGTTCGTGCCTGGAAGTCCTTCAAGTAGAAATCGCTGTCGCGCGATTCGGGCAAGTTGAGGGCGAGGGTATAGCGGAGCGGGTCCGCGGGGAAATACTTGAGGAAGTCCTGGAGATCGATCCCCCAACCCCTGCTTTTCGAAAACTTCTGTCCCTCGAAATTCAGGAACTCGTTTGCCGGCACATTCTCCGGGAGGATAAATTGCTCCCCTCCCCCGTCGTTCCAGGCCATGAGCATTGCGGGAAAGACGATACAGTGGAACACCACATTGTCCTTGCCGATGAAGGCGACATACTTCGTGTCCTTCTGCTGCCAGTATTTCCTCCAGAGATCCGGCGTGCCTCGTTGTTCCGCCCATTCCATTGTGGAGGAGATATACCCCAGGACGGCATCAAACCACACATAGATCACCTTGCCCTCATACCCCGGGACCGGCACCCGTACACCCCAGCTCAGATCGCGGGTCACAGCCCGGTCCTGCAGTCCATCCTTGAACCAGCTCTCGCAATACCGCAGCACATTCTCCTTCCATCCGTCCCTCTTCGAACGTTCCTCAATGAAGGCCTGGAGTCGTTTCTGAAAATCACCCAGGGGAAAATACCAGTGGGTGGTTT
>Ga0209211_10010000_pt1 | contig 12478 bp, 15 predicted proteins | sample RifGroA2_FD_183992 | JGI IMG/M metagenome (GOLD analysis project Ga0209211, IMG submission 183992) | Groundwater microbial communities from Rifle, Colorado, USA - Groundwater A2 (SPAdes) (version 2) | ecosystem: Environmental > Aquatic > Deep subsurface > Groundwater | place: Rifle, Colorado... | reverse complement strand
CGAATGCCAACAGCCTGCTGTTTAAAGGCATGAGCGTGATGCAAATCGCCAAGGATGGTTCGTGCAGCATCAAGCGGCTGATCTCGATGTACCAGTTCCGCCCGGACGGCTCTGCCGACGATGCGTTCCTGGACATCAACACCGCCGAGGTGATGGAGCGCATCCGCTACGAGCAGCGCATCGGCGCGATCAAGCGTTTCACCGGCACGGCTGCGGCGAAGAGCAACGAGGGGTACAAGCCCGGCCTGCGCATCACCACGGTGGACGATGTGCGCGCCTATCTGTTGAGCCTGTACCAGCACACGCTGATGCAGGAATTCGGCTGGGTGCAGGAGTATGCCTACTACAAGGAACACTTGGTGGTGGAACAAGACCCGCTCAACCCGAGCCGCTTCAACTTCAAGGATGAGCCGGTGCTGTTGTCGCCGTACTACATCCTCGCGGGTGTCGGGCAGTTCCGCAAGGCGGTTTAAACGGGAAGGGATAAGGGTGAATGGAGAAGGGTAAAACCGCCTCTCCGAACCCTTCCCCCTTGAGCACCAAAGGTGCGTTCCCTTCACCCTTAACAGGCATTTAAAGGAGATTCAAACATGGCTCAACTAAACAATATCCGCACCGTGTCGGTGCCATCCATCGGCAAGCTGCCGCTGGCGGAAAAGCCGGGCAGCTTCACGCCCAGCGGCGTGAAGCGCGAACACAAAGGCGGACGCCTCGCCGAAGACGGCGGGCACACCGAAACCGGCACGCCTGCCAAGCTGGAGCTTTCCATCAACATGCTGGGCGGGTTGGACTTGGCCAAGCTGAATGCCGTCAAGGATGAAGATGTGACCGTGCGCCTGGCGGACGGTCACGTCCACCTGATGAGCCGCGCTTTCGTGACCGAGCCGGTGCAAGTGGCGGATGGCGAAAGCAAGATCACCATCATGTCTAACACCTCTGAGCAGATCTCGTAGGTGCGACATGGCTAAATTGACGCTTAAACACCCGCTGACGTTCGGTCAAACAAAGATTACAGAACTGACGTTCCGCGATCATACAACCGCCGCCGATTACCTGAGCTTCGATCAGCGCGGCGGCGTGGCGCAGCGCATCGCGCTGATCGCCAGCCTGACCGGCACCGACGAAAGCATGATCGGAGTCTTGCACGGTGCCGATTACCGCCGTGCCGAGCAAATGTCCGAAAGGATGATGGCGGAAGATGAGGCCGAAGCGCTGACGGATGAGGAACTTTTTCCGAAGACGCCAGCGCAGGAGGCAGCGGAAAAAAAGTAGTCCGCATCACGATGGCGGCGGCGCTAGTGATGCAAGTGCTGAATCAGGCAGAGCCTATAGTCATGTCGTGGCCGTTACCCAAGCTGTTTATGTGGGCAGGCATCGCCGCCGCGATGAGCGGTCGTAAGTTCGAGTAGTGCCGGCATGGATTAAGCGGGAAACATTTCCCGCATAGTTGCCCGGTGTAACCATTGATAAGCTTCAGTGTAAATCCACTGGAGCTTTTTTCATGTCTGAACCAGCCGTCCGCGCCGAACTGCAAATCACGCTAAAAGACGGCGCATCCGCCGGGTTGAAGGCCATCGCCGACAACGCGGAAAAGTCTGCCAAGAAAATCTCCGACGCGAACGAGGATGCAGCAAAGAAATACGTCATGTCGCAGAAAGACATGACTGCCGCCGCAATTGCGACCCGGAAGCGGGTGGAGGAATCTCAGGCCGAGGCTTTAAGAAGGCAGGAAGCGGCAGAAAAAACCGCCATTGGCAAATATGCGCAGAACATGGAGGCGCGCCGCACTCTTGGAATGCGCTCAGAAAATGAAATCCAGAAGGAAATCAAAAAAACCGAGGATGCCTACAAGAAGCTGGCGGGTTCTGGCGTATTAAGCGCGCAGCAACAGGAACGCGCTTTAGATGCGATGAAGCGGAAGGTGACGGCGCTCACTAACGAGATGGGCAAGCTGACCGCAGAGCAAAAAAAGGCCGCGCACGCCGCTGCTGAGTTCGAGAAGGTGCAGTCGCGTATTCGCACCGGCATTGCTATCACTGCTGGTGTAGGCGCTGCTGCATATACCCTCTCCGGCCCGGCCAAGGCTGCAATGAGCTTCGATGAGCGATTGGCGAACATGGCGAACACGGCCTATGCGGAACGCGATGCGGCCGGCCGCAAGATCGGCATGGGCACGCTTGAAGGCACCATCAATAAATCCACTCAGCCCGGTATCGGCGGCGGCACGCGGGAGCAAGCCGCCGAAGCGCTGGATGCGATGATTGCCAAGAACACGCTGGGTTACCAGCGATCAATGGATTTTCTGCCGACGGTCATGCGCACCGCCAGCGGAACCAATGCAGACCCGACGCAGATCGCGAACCTTGCCAGCGTGCTGGTCGGCCAAAAGGTGGTTTCTAACGACCGTGATCTGAAGACCGCGCTGAACATGATTACCTCGGCCGGTCAGGCTGGCGGGTTCGAAATCAAGGACATGGCGCGCTGGTTGTCGCAGCAGATGCCGCTGGCTGGAAAGGCTGGCATGATGGGCCTGGATGGTTTGCAGAAGGTGCTGACCATGAATCAGGCCGCCGTGCTGACGGCGGGCACCACCGACGAAGCCGGTAACAACGTCAAGAACCTGCTGGCCAAGCTTGCCTCAAAGGATACTGCTACCGACTTCGATAAGGCCGGGCGCGGCGATTTGACAGCATACATGATGAATCAGCGGCTCAAGGGCGTTGACGCCGTTACTGCCTGGATGAATATCATCGATACCGAGGCCGATAAAGACCCGCGCCTGAAAGCCGCCATCGCAAAGTTGGGTCAGACCAAAGACAAGGGCGAGCAAGCGCAGGTACTCGAATCCATCAAGGCGTTGTCAGAGGGCGGCGTGATCGGCAAGTATTTCCAGGACATGCAGGCGGTCGGCGCGCTGATGGGGCTGCGCAATAAAGATGTGGTCGGCAATGTGGATGCTGCTATTTCCCGGAACCGCACAGAGTACGGCGTTAACGATGTCAACTACCAGGTGATGAGCAGCACGGCATCATTCCAGATGCGCGGTGCCGAACAAGCCAAGGACGCGGCGCAAAAAAGCGCAATGGATGGACTTACCCCAGCCATCGGCCGGGTTGCGGAAATGTTCGCGGACATCGCCAACAAGCATCCGGTATTAGTCGGCGCTACGACGCTGGCAACCGCTGCGCTCGGCGCGCTGGCCGGTGCCGCCGGTCTGTCTTCGCTGGCGCTGGGCGGGAAAGATAACGCCATCGCGCGCACGGCGATGAAATACATGCCAGCCATCGGCAAGACTGCGCGTGCTGGCGGCATCGGCGTGGGCGCGCTGGTCGGCGGTTACGCCTTGGACAAGGCGTTTGGCGAAGAATCCGCCATCAGCCGCTACGGCTCCAGCATGCTCAACGGCGCGGCCATCGGTGCGACCGTCGGCAGTATCGTCCCTGTGCTGGGCACCGGGATCGGTGCAGCGGTCGGCGGCGGCCTCGGCGCGATCTATGAGGGCATCAAGGATGCCCTGAAGCCTGCCGAGCAAAAGCCGGTGGACGTGAACGCGAAGATGACGGTCGGCCTCGCCCCCGGTCTGGTGCTGCAAAACCAGTCCATGCAGATCTCCGGCCCCGGTAACGTGCAGATGAACACCGGCAACCTCTGGAGTACGCCATGAGCTGGCTTGATCGCATGGCTACAGCCGCGTTCAAGGGCGTGGATTTTCTGACCGAAAGCCACGATACCAAGGGTGGCCGCCGCTTGGTGGTGCATGAATATCCTGGAGCCGAACAGCCGGATGTGGAAGACATGGGCGGCAAGGCTGATGAGTTTCGCCTGAACGCTTATTTCATCGGCGCGGATTACGACCTGGCGCGCGACAAGTTTCTGGCCGCACTCAACCAGCCCGGCGCGGATTGGCTGGCGCACCCGTGGCGCGGCCAATTGTGGGTGCGCGCGCACAATTGGTCGGTGCAAGAAAGCAACGACAAGGGCGGCTATTGCACGGTCAGCGTGGACTTCGTACCGGGCGGGATGGCACAGGCCATACTGGTCGATCGCACTGATCTGGCCGCTGCCAGCATCCGCAAATTCGCCGATGCTGCGCAGGCGGAATTCGATCTGTTGCCGATGCAGTCGGCGAGTATGACCGGGATGATCGCGGCAGTGCAGGGGCAGCTCAACCGCGTGCGCAACGTCATCGCGCTGGCCACGTTGCCGTTGACCTGGATGAATCAGGTGCGCAATGTGATCGACGGCATCCAGGGCGACGCGGCGGCGTTGCTGGCGATCCCTTCCGCCTATGCCTCCGCATTGCGCTCTTTTTCAAACCTGCTCGGGGACGGCAGCGCCGCCGCAAGCAACTACTCTGACGCATCGGCCACCTCCACAAGCTCCGCCTCGATCAGCAGCTCGGACGCATCGGCAACCTCTATCGAGGATACCGCCCTGCCGCATGTGGTGGGCAGCCTGGTCACGGCGGCGCTGCTGCCGGTTACCGTGGGCGGCACCGGGGATTCTCCCGCGCTGCGCACCAACCAGCAGCGGGAGGGGATGCTGCGCGCGCAACTGCTGCTGGCCAGCGCGGCGCGGATGGCGCTGGCCGATTATCGCTCTGCCGATGACCGCGACTCGGTGCTGGCCAGCGTGCTGTCGGCAATGGACAAGATGTTGCCTTCCATGTCCGATCCCGTGTTCCAGGCGGCGCTGGATTGCCGCGCCAACCTGATCGATGCGCTGCTGGCGCAAGACCTCGAACCTACCGTGTGGCGCGACATCGTGCGGCCTCTCCCGTCCACGTTGCTGGCGCACCGGATGGAGGTGGACGAACCGGTGTTCCTGGTGCGCAACAAAGTGCGCCACCCGCTGTTCGTGAGGGGGCGCGTGTATGGCTGAGAGCGTCAAGGTGGAAATCAGGTTCGACGGCAAGCGCTACGGTTACTGGCAGAACGTAAGCCTGCGCGAGTCGGTCGATGATCTGTGCGCGGGCGTGCAGCTCGGCATCACCCTGCCGGGGGCGGGCGATGCGCTCGGCCTGTCGGCCAATACGGTGGTGGAGGTGCTGGCGGACGGCGATCTGGTTACGACTGTGCGCCCAGGGAAGATACGCCGCGCCGTCGGCCCATCAGACCATGCCATCCAGATCGAGGCGCGCTCGCTGGCGCGCGAGCTGGTGGACTGCCAGTATTCCAAAACACTCTCTGGGTTAAAGCTCGCAGAGGTTGTAAAGCGCATTTGCGAGCCGTTTAAAGTGCCTGTGAAGATCGCAGCCAGCACTGCGATTGTGCCGGATTTCTCGATGCAGTGCGAAGTCCCGGCCAATGCGCTGATCAACGCGGCGCGCGCCTCTAACCTGTTGCTCTACCCGACGCCGGACGGCGGGCTGATCCTGACCGGCCCAACGGAAGATGCGCCCGTGGCCACGCTGGTGTACGGCGAGCACTTCAAGCAATACGAGCTGGTGGACGATTACGATTTGCGGTTCTCTGAGTATGTGGTCAAGTCATTCGACTACGCGGGCGGTAGCGCGCTGAAAGGGTCGGTGAAGGATGTCGGGATCACATTTTTCCGGCCCATGCACATCGTGGCAGACCGTCATGGCCACGGTGTCGGCAGTTGCGACCGGCGCGCGGCGCTGGAGCGCAACCGCAGGCTGGCGCGGGCGCACTCGATCAAGCTGACCTTGTCGGGCTGGCGGCATTCGGCGGGCCTGTGGGCGATCAACAAGCAGGTGCGCGTGGTGATCCCGCATGAAGGTATTGATGGCGTGTTCCTGATCGGTGACCGGCATTTTACCCAGAACGAAAAATCCGGCTCGGTGACGCACCTGCAGGTGATGCACCGCAATGCTTTTGTGGGCGAGCCGCCGAACAAGAAAACCAAGCGCAGCGCGGGAGCCAGAAGATGATTCGCCAAATCTGGAACCGCTTGCAGTTGATCTTCGGCCAGGGCGTAGGGGTGATGACTACCCATAGCAAGGTGCAGGTGACGGTGCTCGATGGGGAGATCCCGCCGAACATCGATCGGGTCGAACCCTACGGGTTTTCGTACCGCCCGCCACTGAAGGGGTTCCAGACCTATCTGGTATTTCCTTCCGGAGACCGCGCGCACGGCATGGCGCTCATCATCGGCGACAGGCGCTACCAGGTGGACTTGCAACCGGGTGAAGTGGCCTTGCACGATGACGAAGGCAATCACGTCCACATCAAGCGCGGCGGTGTGATTGAGGTAAAGGCGGCGACCAAGGTGATCGCCATTACCCCGCTATTTGAGACCACCGGGGACGCGCGGATCGGCGGCAAACTGACGGTGCTGGGCGGGGCTGAAATCACGGGCCAGGTGAAGGCAAACGGTAAGCGTATCGACGAAAGCCATACGCACCAAGAAACCGGTGCGAATACCTTGGGAGTAAATTGATATGCTGAAACTGGTGCAGATTGATAACGGCGTGTTCGACCTGGCATACGATGACCCGGCGCTGAACGATGACGATGCCGCCGTGGCCACGCTGGTCTATGCGGCACTGTTTACCGATGCGGAAGCTCCGGCGAGCCGCGTGCCTGACCGCTACGAGCGGCGCGGCTGGTGGGCCGACCCGGCCAAGGGAAGCGGCCTGTGGCATGTGCGTCGCCAGCCGCTGGGCAGTGCGGCGCGGCGCGAATCGCTGGCGATGGTAGCCGCCGCGCTCTCCAGGCGCGCACCGGGCCTGGCTGGCGTGGAAGTGACAGAGCTGGCAGGGGCAGCGGGAAATGTTTCCCGCGTGTCATTGCAGGTCACAGGACAGCACAATGGCCGTCAATTCGTTGTGGAAGTCCCATTGTGATCCAGTACATCCGCCCTGCCTATCAAGCCCTGTTTGCCCGCGTCGAAGGCGATCTGGCTGCGATGCCTGCGGCATTGCGTGCGCCCTTGTCGGCGGCCTGGTCGCGTGCATGCAACGGCATGCACGGGCATCTGGACTGGGTCGATGCGCAATGCTCTCCGCTGACTTGCGAGCTGGAGCGGCTCTACGATTGGGCCGAGGTTTACAGCGTGGAGCGCTTGCTGGCGACCGCAGCCGCAGGCCACGCGCTGGCGACAGGCAATGCGGGCGCTCAGTTGCTTGCCGATACCCTGTTGCGCGGCTCAAACGGTCTGGATTACATCGTGCTGGCCGCTACGGAACTGGGCGCTGGCAATACGCCCGTGTCGATCCGCTGCACCAACAAGGGGAGCGCCGGTAACTTGGTTGCCGGGCAGACGCTGACGCTGGTCGACCCGGTTGCCGGCGTTAATAACGTGCTGACGGTTGACGTGCTCGGCATCGCAGGCGGGGCCGAGGATGAACAGGTCAACGCCTGGCGCGAGCGCGTGGCCGAAGAATGGCGCACCGTGGTGTCGAGCGGCGCGCGGTCTGGCAGGCCGGAAGATTACCGCTTCTGGGCCAAGAGCGCGCATCAGTCCGTGACTGGCGCGCTGATCCAGTTGCACACGCTTGGGATGGGGACGGTGGTGGTGCGGCCGGTATGCAACGGCCTGGCGAACCGCCTGCCAACGCAAGCCGTGCTCGATGCCGTCGCCGCCCATTACACCGCCGTTGCGCCTGCAACCGCCGATTGGCGCGTCACCGCACCAGTTGCGCATCCGGTTACGCTGACTATCCACCTGCTGCCTGCCGTCGATACCGCCGAAAACCGCGCCGCGATCACCGCCGCGCTGACCGCACTGGTGCTGGGCAGGGGCGGTAACGACATCGAAGAGCTGCAATTGCTGTGGGCCGAGGTGGACGCAGTGATTGCCGTTATTACCACGCAATACACGCTCGACGAAACCGGCAGTATCACCTGGCAGTCGCACGAAGTCCCCGTGCTGCAACCGATCAACTGGATATAGCGATGATGCGGCTCCCGGTTTACACATCAAGTGATTACGCCGACGCGCAGCGCGCGCTGTTGCCGCCCGGCGCGGCATTCGATTGGCCGCAAGGCGGCTTCGGCGACATGCTGCTGAAGGGCATGGGCGAAGAGCTGGCACGCATCGGCGCAGGCGCTCAGGCCGTGCTCGATAGCGCCATAGAGTCGCACCGCCCGAAACACACAAGCTGGCACATCAGTGAATACCGGCGCGTGGCCAATGAGGCCATTGCGGGCATGGCGGAAACGATGCCGCGCCGCACCTTTGCCGTGGGCAGCAAGGTAGGCGAGAGATTATGGAGCGCCGCCGCGCCTGGCCTTAACTTCCCGGTGCCGCTGGTGCAAGTGGATCACCTGGTCGGCCCGTTTCGGGTCGGCAGCCATGTTGGTGACCGCCTGTGGGGATCGCGCGGGCGCTATGTGATGCAGGTGCGCTACTACCGCTCGGTGGTCAACCCGAAAGTGATTTGGGATGCGCTGATGGAATTCAAGCAGGCGCATGTTTATTTATGGTTCGAGGATATTACAGGGGTAGGAGGAAACTATGCACCGAATTGATGGAGCAGGTCACGTAAATAACCAGTTTGTGAGCGAAGACCCGGCTACGAATAGGCCGCCAACTGAAGTGACAGCGGAAATATTGAACGCTCTGCAGGAAGAACTGGCAAGCGTTGTCGAAAGAACCGGTCGGGTTCTGGATAAAAGTAACAACACTCAAGTTGGCGACTCGATCCAAAACATGATCGAAGCTCGCGTCGGAGACTACAACCTCGACACCGGCACCGCCAACGCAAAGGTCGTCGCGCTCAACCCGGCGATCGCTGCCTACACCGGAAACTTCGGCGGGGCGTTCAAGAACGCCGTGGCGAACAACGGCGCGGTCACCGTGGATTTCGGCGCTGGCGCGGTGCCGCTGGTTAACGATGCAGGAGCAGCGCTTATTGGGGGCGACCTCCCCGCAGGTGGCGTGATCGGTTACCAGTACATTCACGCCGATGCGAAGGCCTACGTCACCTCGCTGGTGCAATCTCAAACTGTCGGAACGGTAATAATTAGTGAGGACGCAACCAATATCGCGGGTTCTACCACGCTCGATATTTATACCGATACCGCAAATTTGTTAACTGTAATGCCAGGCAGGTGGATTATTTTTTGGAATGGAAGATTGACGGTGGTCAGTTCTGGAGGGACGGGTTTTTGTCTCCCAGAGTTAACTCTGACAGATGCCGCAAACACAGTAATTAAGAAGGCAAAGGGCCTCAACGCGCTAGCAGGACTGTCTGTTTACGCATCCCCTATTAGCTCATTCGCGGTTGTGGATGTTGCTGTCCCCACAACGTTTAAACTCAGATTTTGCGCGTCGGCGTTTAGCGGAACACCCGCGATTAGTAATATAGATACCGTGGGCACGTCCACAAAAACCACTTTAATGGGGGTCAAACTATGAAGCACGCACAGGCCTTAAGATTTTTACATCCCACATTGAGTGGGTATGGGTATACGGACGATTCTAGCGCAGCGGCATTTTTAGCGTCACTGACCAACTGGCCGGAAAATGTACCATTGCCGACTGAGGTAGAGCTGGTATTGGCGGTCGCCAAAAGCCTTGTGATAGGTACCGTCACCATGCGTCAGGCACGTCTTGCCTTGCTGCAATCTGGCTTGCTCGCCCAAGTAAACGCGGCTGTGGCCGCAATGCCAGGCGTAGAAGGTGACGCCGCACGCATCGAGTGGGAATTTTCCGGCGCGGTAGAGCGCAATCTCCCCTTGGTGCAATCTCTGGCCACTGCGCTCGGCCTGACCGAAACGCAGCTTGACGATCTATTCATGCTGGCTGCGACGCTGTGAAAATCGTCTTCATTTACGGCAAGCAACCGTCTGCTACGTTGACCAAGCTATTCACAGGTTCAACCTGCTATCACGTCGGCTTCACCGACGGTCATCACTTCTGGGATATGAACCTGATCCGCCGCCGGCGCTTGTGGGAAGGCATGTATCAGCCAGAGCATGTGCGCCTGGTCGAATGTCCGGTGGACGTGACGGCGGAATACCTCGATCGCAAGCTCGACACCGACGACAGTACCTACGGCTGGAAAGACTACGTCCTGTTCGCCCTGCGCCCGCTCTACCATCTGTTCGGGCGCAGCACCCGCAACCTCGGCGGCGTGATCTGCTCGGAGCTGGTGTATAGCGACCTCAACGCCTGCGGCTGGAGCTTTAGGTTTGCAGAGGTTCCGTCACCGGCTGACCTGGAGCGGGTGCTGATTAAATAGCAGTAAATAGAGACGGTGCGACCGCTAAAGGTGCAGGAACACCCTTAACGGCCACCTCCCGCAGCACCATCCTGCGTTTAGCCAAGACACCGTGCTGTGCACACAGCGGGCCGAGGCTACCACGCGAGATTATTAGATGGAAACGGTTCGATGCGGTAAATGCAGTAGAAAACTGGCAGAAGCGGACTATATCCGCCTGTCGATCAAGTGCCCGCGCTGCGGCACATTGAATTTAGTGAGGGCCGCGAGTCCCAAACCAGAGCGCCCAGGAGCGTCAATCCGAAAGGAAACGCTCCATGAAAAACAGTCAGCAACCGATCTTTAACAATCCGAACCATGTACAGCTGGCCGGTGCCGATCTTCACCGGGGCGATTGCCTCGCGGTGATCCCCAGCCTGCAAGGTCAGTTCGATGCCATCGTGACCGACCCGCCGTATTCCAGCGGCGGCCAGAACAAGGGAGACCGGGCACGCTCCACCGGCCAGAAGTACCTTAACTCCGGCTCGACCGTATATCCCGATTTCATGGGAGATACCAAAGACCAGCGCTCCTACCTGCATTGGTCTGCCCTGTGGATGGCGCTGTGCTACGACAAGCTGGCCGAGGGCGGCCTGATAATCGCCTTCACCGACTGGAGGCAGCTGCCGGTGACCACCGATGCCATCCAAGCGGCTGGCTTCACTTGGCGCGGGGTTGGAGTCTGGGACAAGACCGGCAGTGCGCGACCTTACAAAGGCGGCTTCCGCGCCCAGACCGAGTTCTTTTGCTGGGGTTCAAAGGGGGCGCTCAAGGGCGACAAGTATTCCCCCGGCCTGTTTCGGGTTCCCCCGCTAGCCGGAGGTAAGTACCACCAGGTAGGCAAGCCGCTGCCCCTGATGGAAGAACTGGTCGCCGCCTGCGGCCCACGCATCCTAGACCCGTTCATGGGTTCCGGCACCACCGGAGTGGCAGCCTTGAGCCAAGGGAAGGAATTCACCGGCATTGAGGTCTGTGGGCATTACTTTCAAGTCGCTGTTGATCGCCTGCAAAGTGCTACTCTAGCCACCTGAATCGCTCGGCCAATTAAAAACCGCCCATAATTGGGCGGTTTATTTGGTATCCTGAAATCAACCGAATTCTTTAAATAATGTTCATCCGGTATTCAAACGCAATTCATCCGTAAATCAAAGCCGCTTTACTCTTCGGGGAACGGCTCCAGTACGAAGTCATACTCCCTGCCCAGCATGTCCTTCCAGGTGATGTCCTTGTCCGCGGGGAGGAGGGTGGCCGGCATCATGGCCGGTTGGCCGAGGTAGATGCAGCGCTTGAGCGCATCCGCATGGATCACGGCAAATTCGGCAAGTGCAGCGCAGGTCTTGAAGCCGCATTGCCCGCAGTCTTTGCCGGGGAGCTTTTCCAGAATTTCGCGCGCACTCTCCGCCATCACTGTCCCCGGTAAAACAGGTCCGAATCCAGCGTGCGCAGCACGCCGAAATGGTGCTCCGAGCCGATCTGTCTTTTCCCGGCGCAGATGGTGCATACCGCCATCGGGGGGCTGCCCTTGAGCATCATCGGCTCCTTGAGCTCCTGCGCCCGTTCGACCCTCGCGGCGATGCGGTCGATGCCGATGCCGTGCAGCGCGTCGGTTTCCAGCACATCGATGCCGGCCGCATCGATGATGTTGGCGCGGAACACTTCCTTTTCCGCCTGTGAAATCAGATCGATCTTGGTGACCACCGCGATATCCGCCAGCGTCAGCATCGCGCCGATCTTGCGCGGCAGATTCATGCCGCTGGTTGCCTCCAGCACCACGATACCGAGCGACCCCTCGATATACGGCGCACAGCGCAGACACAGGCCGGCCGTTTCCACGAGCAATGTGTCTGCTCCTTCCTTGATCGCCCATTTCACCGCATCGCCCAGCACCAGAACACCGGCGTGATCCGGACACAGTTCGCCGGAATACACCTTGCGGGCCGGAATGCCGAACTCGGTGCGGAACAGCTCGTCCTCATCCGCGAATTGCACATCGATCTTGAGATAGGCAAGCCGAATTCCTTTTGCCAGCAGCCTTCGGGTGACCTGGCGCAGCACCATCGTCTTGCCGCTGGTGGGCGGCCCGGCGCACATGATGAGCTTCATTGCCTGTACCTCATATGGGCCTCTGGTTTATCGATTGCAGGTTCGACAGCTCCATGATGACCCGGAGTTCCTCTTCGACCAGCAGCTCCCCGCCGCGAATCCTGTCGCGCAGATCGTCCATGACCTTGCCCATCTGGTCGATTGTCCCGGCGACCCGTTTCTCCTCGGCGCCGGTAGTGATGACATCCTGCATCGCGCCGCCCTTCA
>Ga0209211_10009998_pt1 | contig 12478 bp, 19 predicted proteins | sample RifGroA2_FD_183992 | JGI IMG/M metagenome (GOLD analysis project Ga0209211, IMG submission 183992) | Groundwater microbial communities from Rifle, Colorado, USA - Groundwater A2 (SPAdes) (version 2) | ecosystem: Environmental > Aquatic > Deep subsurface > Groundwater | place: Rifle, Colorado... | reverse complement strand
TATATTTTTTAGTTAATATGCCCAATGGTACTGCTCAGATGGGGGATGTCATTTTAACTTTGGAAGGGATGTCATTTTCGCTTTGGTATGACAGGGGTGATTTTTTCTTGCCGTTAATATTTCTTATTGATAGAATGGAGTTATGAAAAAAGAACCAAAGAAAAAAATTACAATCGAAGATTTAGCTGTAATAGTCAGCAAAGGTTTCAATGATGTCTATAAAAAAATGGACGCAGGTTTCAATGATGTCTATAAAAAAATGGACGCAGGTTTCAGCGTCGCTCGCAAAGAAACAGAAGATCTTGCCATAATGGTCGGCAGAGGCTTTGAAGCTGTGGACAAAAGATTTGATAAAGTTGAATCAAGGTTAGATAATGTTGAGACAAAGTTGAGACAAGTCGATATTCGTCTTGTGACTGTTGAAGACAATCAGCTAGACTTGAAACTGCGAATGGATGTTTTGAGTCAGAACAAAGTGACGGATGAGCTTCGAGGCAGAATAGTCGTTTTGGAGAAAAAAGTCGGCGTCAAGGGACATTAATCACTTGGCGGTGAAACCGCCAAATACTTTCAAATATGAAAAATAAAGATTCCGAAATTTCGGATAAGAATAATGCGAGAGAATTGATTGATACTCTCAACAAGGTAATCTATGATGTGAATCTGTTGATTGAAAAAGTAAAATCGCTTGAAGAATTTAAAAAATTGGCAGACAGAGAAATTTTTGAAGTTCGCGCTGATACGGTGGACTTGAAATCTGATGATCTGGAAATCAAGAAAAACCTAAACCTATTAAATCAAGAAGCTAAAGGCGTGAATCATGAAATCATTAAGCTTAGCGAGCGGGTTGCGCGGCTTGAGAATAAAACCAAATCGCTGTAAAAGAGATTGTGTTTTGAAAATATGATACAATGCGTGTGATTATAAGCTAATGAAATAATATGAATATTTTTTACATAATTGTCGGTGTTGTTATTGTTTTTTTCCTTTGGGCGATTGCCATTTACAACGGTTTCATCAAGTTGATAAATCGCGCGAAAGAAGCATGGGCGGATATTGATGTTCAACTTAAGAGAAGATATGACCTTATTCCGAATTTGGTGGAAACGGTCAAAGGTTACGCCACTCACGAAAGAGAGGCTTTTGAAAATGTGACAAAAGCTCGCGCTATGGCGCTCGGCGCTCAAAGCCTTGAAGAAAAAGGAAAAGCTGAAAATATGCTCACGGGAGCTTTGAAGTCCATCTTTGCTATTGCGGAAGCGTATCCGCAACTCAAAGCGAACGAGAATTTTCTTGAGCTTCAGCGCGAACTGTCCGACACGGAAAACAAAATCCAAGCGGCCAGAAGATTTTACAACGGCAATGTCCGCGATTTGAATATCGGCGTTGAAACTTTCCCGAAAAACATCATCTCCAATATGTTCAAATTCTCAAAAATGGAATTCTTCCAGCTCGAAGAAGGGGAAGCGAGAGAGCCGGTGAAGGTGAAGTTTTAAGCACGAAATTCAAAATACGAAGCACGAAACAAATTCAAAATCTGAAATTCAAAATTAAAGAAAAGAAGTTTAGGATTTAGAATTTATTGTAAAGAAAATTTAAAAATATGAAAAATAAATTTAGTTACATAGGTTTATTATTAAATTTTATAATATTCATTTTTTACAGTAGCAAAATTAGAGTTTTTGGTGATTGGCCGCAAATAATATTTATGATGGGTGGAGTGTTTTACTTCTTTATTATTGCTATTGTTGCAATGGTCGTATTGTGGTGGTTAATTCGTTTGAGTTGGAAAAAAAATGAAAGCAAACCTGTATTTTTAGCAAATTGTATATTTACTGTACTAAATTCATTTTCTTTACTTTACCCGTATATTGAAATGCTAATTGTTATGTTGTATGTATTTGGATTTTTAATATAATGAAAATTAAAAATAAAGAACTTCATAGGATAGCTATTACGGCGATTATCTATAATAAAGACCGAAAATTTCTGATAACTAAAAGAAGTTTGAGCAAAAAAGCTTTTCCGGGGAAATGGACTGTGCCGGGAGGCGGGCTTGAGACCGATGATTATGTGAATACTCAGCCTTCCACCAAAGCAGGGCAATGGTATTACTCAGTTGAGAAGACATTGAGGAGAGAAGTAAAAGAAGAAGTAAATGTTGAGATCGGAAAGCCTAAATATCTTCTTGATCTTACTTTCATAATTCCTGACGGAACACCTTGTATGGTATTAAGTTTTTATGCGCCATATGTTTCGGGCGAAGTAAAACTGGACGAGGACAGCATTGATTACAAATGGGTGACGGCGAAAGAAGCGGAAAGTTACGATTTGATAGACGGCATTTTGGAGGAAATAAAGATGGTAGAGGATATTTTAAAAAATAAAATTTAAAAATATGAAAAATAAATTCAGCTATATAGGCTTATCGTTAAACATTGCGATATTTGTTTTTCTCACCCTCCAATTTTTTGGCATTACTGCCCCCAACGAAACTCCAACATATTGGACCGACGAATCGTATTTTGCCTCATATTTTTTAGCTGATATTTCAGTATTTATTTTATGGTTGCTAATTTACTTGAGTCGAAAGAGAAAAGAAAGTAAACCACTGTTTTTAATAAACTCCACTCTTGCAGTAATAAGTTCTTTTTGGTTACTTTCCATTACTTACATAATTTTAGGATTTACTTGATTAATAGTTGGATTTGACAAAACCTAACCACGGTATACACTAGGGTTATTATGAACACAACAGTTATAAACATAAAGACGGACAAAAATTTAAAAAAGGACGCTCAAACGCTGGCCAAAAATTTCGGTTTGCCCTTAAGCGCCATCGTCAATACTTATCTGCGGGAATTCGTGCGCGAAAAGAGGATAGTTTTTTCCGAACCGCCGACGCCTAATACTAAAACCAGAAAGATTTTAGATCAAGCGCTTAAAGACATAAAACAAGGAAAGAATCTTGTCGGACCGTTTGAATCGGCGGAGGAAATGATGAAAAGCTTGAGAAAATAAGATGAAACCAGAATATCATAAAAGATTTCGCAAACAGTTTGACAAATTGCCTCTAAAAATACAAGATAAATTTGAAAAATGTTTGAAATTATTTATAGATGATCAATTTCATCCTCTTCTTAACAATCATCCTCTTAATGGAGAATATGAAGGATACAGGAGCATTAATATTACAGGAGATATCCGAGCGATATTTTATATAAAGCCAGATAGCAACTGCGTGTTTATTAATATCGGTTCGCATTCAGAATTATACGAATAATTTTTTCAGATGAAAAATCATAATTTCATAATGCCGGAAATAAAAAGTGTCGGCAGAGCTACTGCAGAGGAGCTTTTCAGGCGATGGCAATTTTGGAGTATATTGGCAGGCACTATTATTTCCAGTGTAATAATATTAGCGCTTTTGGGAGGTCATGAGATGATATTTATCTTCCCCTTCTTTTTTATTTTTTTGTATTTTATTATAATAGAATCTAAAATTAGAACTTTATTTTGGAAAAAATTCGCTGAACTTAATGGTTGGAAATATAAAGATAGTCCCGATCTGAATCAAGAGCAAGGTATAATGTTTAGACAGGGTCACAGCAGGAATATTTCACACTGCATTGAAGGCGTTATTGATGAAAGGAATTTCAGGATTTTTAATTATAATTTCAGTATCGGTTCGGGAAAACATAGAAAAATATATTTTTATACAGTTTTTTCTTTCAAATTTAACGGGGCATTTCCTCATATTTATTTGAATAATAAAACTAATTCTTACAGTATAAAAATAGGAGAATCAATTCCTCTTCCAACGGAATTTGAAAAATCTTTTTCTTTGTCGGCGCCGAAAGAATATGAAATTGAGGCTTTGGAAATTTTTACTCCGGATGTGTTGGCAAGCTTGTTGGACAATAAATTCGGTCACGATGTTGAGTTTGTCAATCAGGAAATGTTAATATTTTTCTATGGACAAATCAGTGACCCCGAACAATTAGAAAGAGAATTTAAAAGAGCGTTAGATTTGGAAGATTTGTTAGACGAAAAATTAGACAGATTTAAATTTGAGCAAATCGGTGATATGCCGACAAGATTGTAATTTAATTATATGGCAACGCTTTACACCCAACAATCTAAAAATATCAGAAAAACATGGCTTTTGATGAGCTTGTTTTTGATTGTTGTCGTCGGCATCGGCTGGGTGTTTTCGCAAATTTACGGAGATTCGTCTTTTGTGGTTATTGCCGTCGTTTTCAGCTTGTTTATGAATTTTTTCAGTTATTGGTTTTCCGACAAAATCGTGCTGGCGATGTCGGGCGCGCGTTCAATAAAAAAGGAAGAAGATTTGGAGCTTTATAGAATAGTGGAAAATCTTTGCATCACGGCTGGACTCAAAATGCCGAAAATTTATATGATAGACGACCAGTCTCCCAACGCTTTCGCCACCGGCAGGAATCAAGAACACGCGGCTGTCGCGGTAACTTCCGGCTTGAGGCAGATTCTTGATAAAAACGAATTAGAAGGAGTTATAGCTCACGAACTTTCCCATATAGGCAATAAAGACATTTTGATTTCCACTATTATTGTGATTCTGGTCGGCTTTGTCGCTCTTCTTTCCGATTTCTTCTTAAGAGCCAAATTTTTCAGAGGCAGAAGGGACAATAGGGAAGGCGGTGGACAAGCACAGATGATACTGATGCTTATCGGAATAATTTTAGCCATTCTTACTCCCATTATCGCCAAACTCATCCAGTTGGCGATTTCCCGAAAAAGGGAATTTTTAGCCGACGCTTCCGGCGCGCTCTTGACCAGATATCCGGAAGGGCTGGCCTCGGCGTTGGAAAAAATTTCCAATAGCCAGATTCCACTTAGGAGAATAAATAAGGCCACGGCTCATCTCTACATCTCCTCGCCGCTTAAAGGCGGACAATCCATGGGTTGGCTCGGCAAATTGTTTATGACCCACCCGCCAGCGGAGGAAAGAATAAGGGTGTTGCGAGGATTAGATATAAAATAATTTTTTATGATGAATAACGAAAACCTAAAACCGGTAAATGTTGAAAATAATCAAGAATCTTTGTTGCTGGAAAAAATCAGAGAATTGGAGGAAGAAAATGAAGAATTAAAAAGGAAAAATAGGAAACTTGAGGAAAACGTGGCGGAATTAAATGTTGATTTGATGCATGATCCTCTTACTGGACTTAAAACAAGGCGGTATCTTGCGGAAATGATAGAAGAAACAATCTCGTCTCTTGAAAGTCCGGAGAGGGAAAGACGCGCGGAAGGGTACAGCACTTTCAGCCTTCTTTTTTGCGATTTGGACAAATTTAAAGAAGTAAACGACATCCATGGCCACAATGGCGGGGATGATGTTTTAAAAAAAGTTTCTGAAATAATAAATGACAGCGTTAGAACGACTGACATAGTTTGTCGTTGGTCCGGAGATGAGATCGTAATCGGTTTGATGGGAGCGGACAAAGAAGAAGCGGCTAAAATAGGCGAAAAAATAAGAAGCACTGTTGAAGAAAAGATGAAAGACACCGGTGTCACCGTGAGCGTGGGGGCGGTTTCTTACGAGAAAGGATTAGATATAAAATCAATTACTGACCGCGCCGATAAGGCTATGTATTTGGCGAAAAAACAAGGAGGGAACAAAGTGGTAAAATATTCAGATTTTCTGAAAGTGGAGAAAGTAAAAGGGCAAGAAGAGGAGAAAAAAATAATTATTTAGACGAATCATTTTGCGGATTATAAATTGAGGGTTATAATTAAAGCAGATAGAAAATTAACATAAACTTTTTCTTTTAACTTTTTGGAAAAGGAGAAAAAAATGATTACGGAAGAAAAATTTATTGAAATTTTGATTGAAGCTCGCGTCCCGAAAGAATATCATATTTCTTGGTTTAAGAAACACACTGAAGACTCCAAAGCATCAGGGATCATTTTCAACGAGGAGACGATAAAACTTCACGCTCAAAATGCCGTAAAAAAAGGATGTTGCGCGCCATGGTAAAGAATGAAAAAGACCATTAGCTTTTGTAAAAAAGTTAATGGTCTTTATTGCGCGCCTTTATTTTGGCGTTTTTTCTGATATAATCGGATAGAAAATGGAGGAGTGCCAGAGTGGTTGAATGGGCAGACCTGTTCCGATTTTTAACAAAATGGTATTTTATAAAAATCGAGAATCCTCGATAATTTTATTATCTTCAGCGCGGAGGCGTCGCATAGTGGTCTAGTGCGCACGCTTGGAAAGCGTGTGTGGGTAAAACCACCGAGAGTTCGAATCTCTCCGCCTCCGCCCTGCAGAAAATAAATTATCGGGAGAAAGTCTGTGTATCAGAAATGGTACCGTGGGTTCGAATCCCACCTCCTCCGCCTTCGCCTCGCCGAAGCTCCGCCTTGGGAGCGGAGGCGGGCTTCGCCGAGGCTACGGCGTGACACAGTCCGCCAATTGCGCAGATTCAATTATGTAAATATTATTGACATGACTACAAAAATCATACTTCATGGCGGTTTTGCCGGCCACATAAATACTCAAAACGACTCTTTCTTTAAAGAGATATTGAAAGATACCTCCGATAATCACAAGGTTCTTTTGATTTATTTTGCGAAAGACATTGATAAAATTCCCATAATCAAAAAGGAAGACATAGCGCAGTTTAAGAGAAACAAGGGGCGTAAAAAAATTTCTTTTGAAGTGGCAAAAGAAAATATCTTTACTGAACAAATAAAGACTGCTCATATCATATATATCCACGGCGGGAACACACTTAAATTGCTTGAAACAATGAAAAAATTCCCAAATCTAAAAAAATTGTTTGAGGATAAAACTGTCGCGGGGGAATCCGCGGGAGCATATGTGTTATCTACCGCCTTCTATAGCAAAAATGCGGGAGGGATGTTTAGGGGTCTAGGATTAGTTCCTGTGCAAACTATTTGCCATTACACTGGAGAAAATGAGGATAAATTAGCCGAAAATAAAAAAATTAAAACACTGTTGCTTCCGGATTATAAATATCAGGTGTTTGTAACTTAGAAATAACTTGGAAACGAAACGTCCAAGTTCAAAACGTCCAAGTTCATGATTATCGATTATAATATTTTTCCGTCAACCAATTCTTCAATACTGCCAGCAAGGCCTGTGGCATCGCCTTCAATGCCCGTGACATCGCCGACTATATTGCTTACATCGCCTGAAATATTAGTCACATTTCCTCTTATGGCGCTCACATAGCCGGTTATGTTGGTCACATTTCCCCGTAAGTTCGTAACATCGCCTCTAAGGTCTCCAACATCTCCGACTATATTTGAAACATCTCCTTCCACATAGCTTGCGTCGCCTCTCACATTGGTGACATCGCCGGTGATATTTGAAACATCGCCTATTACGCCGCTGAAATCTCCTTTTATGTCGGTGACATCGCCTCTGATGTTCGTCACATCGCTTTTCACATGAGTTATCTCTCCGAATATGTTGCTAACATCTCCGCTTAAGCCGTTGAGATACCCGCGGATATTGGAAACATCGCCTCTTATTTTGTTGAGCTTTAGATCGCCCTTTATATTGCCAACATCGCCTCTTATATCGCTGAAATCTCCTATTATGTCTTTATGAAGTCCGGTAATGTTTCCGGTGTTAATTTGATTTTGTGGCGAGATTCGTCTGAGTGTCATTGCAATATAATAGCAAATGACATTGCGTTTGTCATACAAAATCAGGTTCTAGTGATTAGGTTATGAGTTGCAAGAAAGAGCCGGTATCAATTTCTATCCGTCAGCCGACGGACTAATTTCTAATTGACCTAATGAAATCCCAATGAACAATGAGGCAAAATTCAATGAATTTCCATTTGGTCATTTCTTCATTAGACATTTGGATTTGTCCGTCGGCTGACGGATAGGAATTAGAAATTGACAAAGTCTTTCCTCTGCAACCTACCACCTACCACCTAAAACCTACAACCTTCTGCTGCGTTTGTCTTTTATCGGCGTTTTGCTATACTTTTTTTATGAATTCAGAAGAAAAGGAATTATTGGAAAGAACCTTGAGAATTTCGGAAGAAAATAACAGGATTTTGAAAAATATGCGCCGCGCCGGCCGGTTGGGGACAGCATTTAGAATTTTTTATTGGATGGTGATTATCGGGCTTGGCTTTGGAACTTACTATTTCATAGAGCCTTATGTAAAGCAGTTTAATACTGTTTACTCTCAATTTAACAATACCGTAAAAAATTTTGGGAGATAGGGATTATAAATAAAAAATTAAAAATATGCCGAGGTAGCTGTTTTGGTAAATAACATCGGAATGTGCAATACTTTGAGAATCTGAATAAATTATGCCGAGGTAGCTCAGTTGGTAGAGCATGTGCCTGAAGAGCATGGGGTCGGCGGTTCAAGTCCGCCCCTCGGCACCAAAAAACAAAACCTCCGCCATTTGGCGGAGGTTTTGTTTTAACTTGCCTTCACCCTCAGCTTCGTCTGCCTGTCTTTGTTGATTTTCGGTAATTTGATGGTAAGGAGGCCGTGGCGTTCAGTGGCTTCGGCTTCTTCAATCTCAATCTCTTGAGGAAGGAGAATTGTCCTTGAAAAAGAACCCCAGAAAAGCTCTCTATGGAAGTAATCTTCATCGTCAATGTTTATGGAATTATCTTCTCTGTTGCCTTTAATTGTTATCATATCTCGCGTGATTGAGATATCAAGGTCTTCCGGCCTTATTCCAGCCGCCATTGTTTTGATGATTATATCGCTCTGCGTTTGATAGACATCCACCGCGAGCTGTCCGTCGCTGTCATCATCAGCAAGAATTTTTTCTTTAGTTTCTCCAGCCTCTTCCGTTTCCTCATCTTCTTCAATCTCGTCATCGCTTATTTTCACAGTGCCGGTCAATCTTTCGAAAAATGATTTTTTATATTTTGCCATATTTTATGTTTAACCGATTATTAAAAAATTATTTGCCCGCCGTCTTAACCTTTTTGACTTTTTCCAAAATCAATATAAGAAAAATAACGGCAACCCACAAACCCGCGAATACCGCAAGAATATTTTCATCCGTTCCCTTTATTATAAAGAAATTGAAAAAAGAGTGCAATGTTATGGCGGTGGCAAGTCCGATAATAATCATAAAAAATTTAAAAACCCTGTTTTTATAGAAAGAAAAACCGATGAAAATCCCAATAAGCGCTGAGGCGACGACGTGGAGCAGGGTAGCGCCGATAAATCTCAAATTTCCGGTCGTTATGCTTGTCATTATGTTATTTTCCGCGAGCGGACTCATAAGGAACAAGGCATTTTCCAAGGCGGCGAACCCTAGAGCTGACGATATGAGATATATGATCGGATCTATCGGTTCGTCATCTTCTTTTTTTCTAAGAACTAGAAAATAGGCCGCTGAAAATTTGAATAATTCTTCTATTATCGGGGCGTAGATGGCTACAAGTATCAAATTGCTCGCGACTAAATCTTTGACGGTTTTTTCAGCAAAAAGCGCCGCGATTACCGCGATCATTCCGCCGAAAAATGAAAGCATAATCAGGGAGCGTGGTTCGGGCTTCAACTTATCTTCTTTCAGCCAAAAATAAAGCCAGAATAAAGCGGGCAGAATTCCGCCGATGAGAGAGAAAAAAATAGTATTGGGGCTGATCATAAATGCACTATCGGTGAATTACGAAATATTGAAATTTTCAGGCCCTCGGGTCGCGAAGCCGAATTCTTTAATAGTTTCGCTCAACCAGACACTGAAAATTTCAATATTTCGTAATTAAAGATATTATGTAAAGCATATCAAATCTCGGCAATTTAGTCTTATTTCTATGAATTACGAAACGCAAAAATTTAAGTCCTCGGGTCGCAAAATCTGTTTGTTTTTAAATGTTTTTGCTCAACCAGACTGTAAATTTTTGCGTTTCGTAATTCAAGATTATGGATTATTCTTCTTTGGAATCGGCCAATTTTCCACCATCAAAATATTTTTATTTTTTATCGGCAATATTGACCAGATTTCCTCGGTGATAAAAGGCATAAAAGGGTGAAGCGTCTTAATAAGAGCTGAAAGAATTTCAAAAAGTGTCCATTGCGCCGACTCTCTTTCGCCTTTCTTCAGACTCGCGAGGCGGGCTTTGCTTTTCTCTATAATTATGTCAGCGAAATTGTGCCAAAAATAATGGTAGAGTTTTTCTGCCGCCAAATAAAATCTGTAATTTTCAATATCATCGGTTATCGCTTTAATCTCCTCCGCCAGCTCGTCCAAAAGAATTTTGTCTTCTTCAAGAATTTCCGGTTTTTTTTCAAAATCAAAATCTTTCGTATTCTCCAACACAAATCTACTCGCGTTCCATATCTTATTGGCGAAATGTTTGTAGCCTTTTATTTTGTCTTCCGATAAGGCCATATCGCTTCCCGGCGTGTTGCCGACAACAAGTGCCATTCGCAGAGCGTCCGTGCCGTATTTATCGCTCATTTCTATCGGGCTTATAACATTGCCTTTGCTCTTGCTCATTTTCTTTTTTTCCGCGTCGCGGACAAGTCCGTGAAGATACACGATTTTGAATGGAACTTCACCGGTCACATAAATACCGAGCATTATCATTCTCGCTACCCAGAAGAATAATATGTCGGAGCCAGTTTCCATCACATTGGTTGGATAATAAATTTTATAATCTTTATTATCTGGATATCCAAGAACGGCGAATGGCCATTGACCAGAAGAAAACCATGTATCAAAAGTGTCAGGATCGTCATAAACTTCGCCTCCGCACTTCGGACATTTTATAATCTCGCCTTCAATATCCACAAAACCCTCTCCGCATTTCTTGCAGATTTTCGCCGGAATTGGGATGCCCCAGACGATTTGGCGGGAAATGTTCCAGTCTTGTATATTTTTCATCCAGTGAAAAAATATTTTTTCAAACTTTTCCGTTACGAATTTAATTTTCCCGCCAGACACCGCTTCCATCGCTTTTTCCGCGAGTGGCGCCGTCTTTACAAACCATTGATCCATTATTTTCGGTTCAATAGTTTTAGCGCATTTGTAGCAACTTTTCACCGAGTGCTTGTAGTTCTCGTCAATTTTTACAAGCAAGCCGGCTTTTTCAAGGTCTTCCACGACAAGCTTTCTCGCTTCTTCCACTTTGAGTCCGGCGTATTTGCCCGTCTTTTCATTCAGTTTTCCGTATTTGTCTATCACTTCTACTGTTTGCAGATTATGCTTAAGCCCTATCGCAAAGTCGTTCGGATCGTGAGCGGGGGTGATTTTGACGACGCCTGTCCCGAATTCTTTATCAACATATTCATCGGCTATTACTTTTAATTTTTTTTCGCCGATAAATTTACTAAGTTCTCCCAGCTCAACTTCTTCGCCGATGTATTTCGCGTATCTTTTATCGTGCGGATTCACGGCAATAGCGGTATCGCCGAAAATTGTTTCCGGCCTCACTGTAGCGACAGTGAACGGGCCGTATTTTATGTAATAAAGAGGATCGGCTTTTTCTTCGGCTGTGGTTTCCAGTTCAGAAAGGGAAGTTTGATGTTTAGTACACCAGTTCACAATTCTTTTCCCTCTGTAAAGAAGTCCGTCATCGGAAAGTTTTTTGAAAGTTTTGTAAACCGTTTCTATAATATCCGCGTCCAAAGTGAATTTTTCTCTTGACCAATCGCATGACGCGCCAAGACCGCGGAGCTGGTTCTCCATAAACGCTTTGTTGCTTTGAGTGAAGTCCATTATCTCTTGATAAAGTTCTTTCGGGTCCATCTTGAATCTTGATCGCCCTTCTTTTTCCAATTTTTTTTCATAGACGACTTGGGTCTCAAAACCGGCATGGTCGGCGCCCGGCACCCAAAGCGCTCTAAACCCTCTCATTCTTTTGTATCGGATAATCAGGTCTTCAATAGTTACAAATACGGCGTGTCCGGCGTGGAGGGAACCGTTGGCGTTCGGCGGAGGCATTATTATCGTAAACGACTCCTTATGCCTCTTCGGCAAATTGTAAGGATTAAAATACCCGCTTTCTTCCCAAAGTTTATAAATCCGCCCCTCGGTCTCCTTCGGGTCGTAAGGCTTCAACAATTTTTCATTGATTTTGTTCGGATTCTCATCGCTCATGACGCTATTTTAACAGAAAATCAGACCATAAATAAGGCTTGACAAATACTGTATTTCGTATATTATATTTAAATAAATTGTACCTTTATTTTTTTAAATATTTTTTGTCAGAATTGACAGAAGGAGGATGACGATGATAAAGATGATTCCGAACACATTGTCATTATCAAGGATTCCTTTGGGAATTCTGGTGTGCTGGTTTGCAATACATAACCAGCATTTGGCGGCGTTTATCTGTTTAGTCATCGGTTTGATTAGCGACGGTTTGGACGGCTACTTGGCCGTCAAGCTCAATGCCAAAACTGAACGCGGGGGGAAATTATATGACCCAGCTGGCGATACTGTCCTAACGATAGGAATGTTTACTGGTCTTG
>Ga0209211_10009997_pt1 | contig 12480 bp, 14 predicted proteins | sample RifGroA2_FD_183992 | JGI IMG/M metagenome (GOLD analysis project Ga0209211, IMG submission 183992) | Groundwater microbial communities from Rifle, Colorado, USA - Groundwater A2 (SPAdes) (version 2) | ecosystem: Environmental > Aquatic > Deep subsurface > Groundwater | place: Rifle, Colorado... | reverse complement strand
CTTAGAACAACGGTTTAAAGACGGTGCTTAGCTATATTTCTTTCGAACTTTTCAACAAAGCCGTTAAAGTTATTTCCTGTAATCCGGTGGTATTGACTTCCCGACTTCAAGAGAATTCCCGCGACTGAGCTAATGAATGTATTATTTATAATTGTACAATTTTTTGTAAACAAATTCATATAAAGCAAATACCCATCAACATTTGAAATGGTGCTTCGTTCAATGATTGTCTTTCCTTGGCAGTCAACACCTGTTAATGTTAAACCAATCGTGCTATCTGCATTTGTCTGTGTTTTTTGAACTCCAACTTCGTCGATGGTTGAATTATAAACAGAGATATCGCTGCTACCTCGAGTGTTCAGAATCGTTGAATTCCTAAACGTTGTATACCCATCGCTCGCTCTTGGAATTACTACTTCCCCAATATACTTATCTTTCCAGCTTCCATCAACATCTAGTACTATCTCTGCCGTCGTGGCAGTATTATTCGTAAATCCTGTTGTATTGGTTGTAATTCCAGAATCATAATTTGCATCACACTTGCTGCCATTAGGAACAATACTAGCAAGAGCATCATCGCTTAGGTTCCAGCAGAAGACTCCCATGACTCCGTTAAGTTTTCCAACAACAACTTCCGTTCCATCTACATCTGTATCAAGACCACTAACTCCGCTGCTTCTATTGCCATCAACATCAATAAAATAAATATAATCACTGCTATCACTTAAGTTAAGCCAGATTTGCAGTTCATTGTCAGTTTCATTCATTGTAATTAAAAATTCGTGTGTTACATTGGAATCCCAATCGCCAGTGTACGTTGCCGGGGTTGTTCTCAGCAAATCCGGAGTGGTAATTGTAATATTTGCTGAATTTGTTCGCAAATCATATTCCCCCTGGGCAAAATAGGAATCTGGGGTACTTCCATTTCCAACTGTAATGTTTCCCGTAATAATCACAATTTCGTTATCGCACGTCACATTCCCCGTAATGTTAAAATCGCCACTTCCGCTATACGCTCCATTACAATCTCCTCCTGTTTGAATGTGTATCTCACCTACTGCCAAGCCCGTAGGTGATTGTATCTCTGTATTTAGAATAAGCAAACTCCCTGCAAGAAGAACGAAGAGCGTCAATAATACAAAATAATTACCCCTCTTTTTCATAACTTCCATTTGCAATTTACATTATATATATCTTCCTTTTATATTTCATTTGACTTCACTCCGATGTTGCTCTACGAGACGAAGAGAAAAATCAATCCCGCAATAAGCAACAACTCCGCCAGACCAAAAAAATAAACATTTTGATAATATTGTTCCCATGCCGTTCGCCGTTGGACATATGTCGCTTTATGTTCTACTTTTCCCTCAATCTGGGTTCGAACAAGATAAAGAACTATTAAAAGCAACAGCAAAGGTAACAATAATAACACGCAATAATATATCAACAGAGGCAGTCCAATCCATCGTGTTGATACATCTGCTAAAACAACTTGAAGCAGAGTGAATGAGATCATTGTGTGGGCAAAAGAAAATAACGAGAGTACAAAACCACTTACTACCAGCGTTGGCCACGAACATAATATCACCACAAATCTCGACTTGTGCTTAGCAAATGTTTCTGGGTTGCGGAAAACAAATCGTCCTTTCACAAAGAAATGTTTCAAAACATAGATTCCAAAAACAACAAATCCTAATCCTACTATTTTAAGAAATGTTGCCGTTACAATCGGTATAGAAAGGCTTTCAAAGAATCCAAATCCTCGAAAGAGATACGCTATCATAACGCCGGTTCCAAAAATAATTCCTCTTCGCACCATCTCTGTTTTATCTTTCATTCCTAGCGAGATCAGAACAAAAAATGCCATCACTGCCAATAATCCCAACCGAATACTGTCTTTCAGTGCAGAACCTGTTACCGTGAGAAATGAAAATGCTTCAATAACCTTTGCCGGGGAAGCTTTTCCCGCAATGCCAACAACACTGCCTCCCTCTGGAACAGGACAGGATGAAACATCATTATCAATTATTCTCTCTTCAAGCAGCGTTGTAATCGGTCCATTCCCAATGAAATAACTATCCGAAACAAATACGGCGGGAATTCCTTGCTTTTCCTGAATGTTATGTCCTTCAACGTATTGATCAAAAAGAACACTATCTTCTTTCTGTAAATAAACATTATGCCTCTGAATTTGCAGACCAGGATACTTCGCTTGGAGTGCATCCATCACATGATCGCTCGTTTCACAATCAGTACAACCGGTTCCTGTAAAATAGATCAAACAATCATTTTCTTCTGCAACCACAAGTGCTGATACTAATAGTACAAATAGAACGTAAACAATACTTTTTTTCATCATAACTCTTTTTCTCTCTACTTGGCTTGTTTTTTTTCTATTTAAAGCTTTCTTCATTAAAAAATTATTAAATAGTAGTAACATTTAAAAAAGATTTTCAACCAGACTACTTTTATGGGTTTAGAGGACATTCTTATTCTTCTCACGATAGGGGGAGTCGCCGGTATTGCCATTGCCGCTCCCATTTCGTACTATGCCGGTAAATTATCATCTCCTAAACGTCGCTTTCACCGCCAGCCCATATCATTCAAATCTCTTCCTTCCCGACGGTTCACGGAACTGAGTACTCCTTTGAGTTCGGGAAAGGTCGATTGCATTGTTTCTCAATATCTTATCAGCGAAAATGGTATATTTGGTCTTTTTCAGGCAGCGGAAGAATTGGAAAAAGGGGAAGACACTGGTTTGCGCTATCCTTTCCAAATAGTTTATCAGCACATTCCTACCATCGCTCAAGAAGCTCTCGTTCATCTGGTCTTTGCTGATGCTTATCGTCATGCTCATCCCATTACTGTAGCACTAGAGCGCGATCTCATCGAAGACATTTTTCTAGTCCGCGGTTTTGTTTATGAATTTAATAGTACAACTAAAAAAATAGAATGGTAAACATCGAATGACTTCCCTCTCTTGTTTCCTGATTCTTAGATTTCAAAACCATTATCTATATAAATAAAATTGCTCTCCCGAGGAATGGTGATGAAATCCTATGGTTAAACAATTAACAGCAGAGTCATTTTCCAAAGAAATAAAACATGACCTTCCTGTCATCGTAGATTTTTGGGCTTCTTGGTGCGGTCCTTGCCGGATGCTTGCGCCCGTTTTTGAACAAGTCAGCAAAGAATTTGAAGGAAAACTTACTTTTGCTAAACTCTCGACCGAAGAACATCCCGACGTGGCTCAGGATCATAACGTCACGGGAATTCCCTGCTTGATCATCTTCCATAAAGGCAAGGAAATCGACCGTATTGTCGGCTACCATCCCAAAACTGCCTTGCAGCAGCGAATTCAAGAGATTCTAGCTCAACTGTAATCATGGTCCATCTCGCTCAACCAGGTGATAAATATGTCTGCGCACGGTGTCATTCCTCTCATGTAGATCTTATGCGCGAACGAAAACGCCAAGCACTTGCCTGCCTTGATTGCGGTTATGAAACAGAAATTTCTCCTCCCAAACAATGAAATGTATTGCTCAAGGCGCCGAAGCCAAAATATTTCAAGATAATGATCTCATTATCAAAGAGCGTATTCCTAAACCCTATCGTTTACTGCAATTAGATAGAAGTCTTCGTCAATTTCGCACCCGTCGGGAAGCTAAAATCCTGCAGAAGCTCCTTGAGATGAATTTTCCATCACCTCGTCTCCGCACTTTTTCCGACAAGACCATGGATATCCAGATGGAGCTTATCCCCGGCAAAAAAATAAAACAAGTTCTTGAAAAAGAGAACCTTTCTTCCCGTGGAAAAGAACTTGGCAAGTTAATTGCTCAACTCCATCAACACCAGATTATTCACGGTGATTTAACTACCTCCAACATGATTTTTCATCAACATCATCATACGATCTATCTCATTGATTTTGGTCTTTCCTTCTTCTCCGAAAAAGATGAAGATAAAGCCGTTGATTTGTATTTGCTTGAACGGGGATTACTGAGCACACATCCTTCCATAGCTCAAAAATTCTTTGCATTTGTTTTGGAAGGATATACTTCTCTTGACCCGCATGCGAGCTCTGTTCTCGAACGCCTTAATCAAGTTCGTAAGCGCGGGAGAAACAAAAAATAATGCCTTCCCTACAATTTAGACGCGTATCGCAGGAAGTAAGAAGTTTAATTGATACGAGTATTTTTTGGATAAGTTATACTCATCTCTCCTCAACTAGTGCAAGAAGTGGCATTACAAAAACGGGAAAGATAATGGCTCCAAGAATTGCCCTTGCTCATGATATTGTACCATTTTCTGGCGAACCAGATTGGAGAACATATATGTTTAGAGCATATCACGTTTCTGTAACTGGCTATTACCCAAAAAGTGAACATTGGTGGAGAAACTATGTTCATCATGGATCATTGGTGTGGACTCCTCAACAAAGTGAGGAAGTCATTACATTTTTTGAAGAAGAAAAAGTGAGAATTAAAGAAAGACCACTTAATCGAGTTGATTTTGAACGTCCAGAAATACGTGCAGAAGAAATAATAAAATTAGATGAATGCATTGCCCTGGAAAAGTTGAAGCAGGAACGCTATGCTGAAATGTCTGGTGAGGAACGTGACGCAATCAAAAATTCAAAACCAGATATTTATGTTTTTGGAGAAAAATTAAGTACACTCGTTTCTGGGAGAGAGTTATTTGGTGAACCAATGAGACAAGTTCCGCACCCATTTGCTCCTGGTGAGATAAAATTAGAACGATACTTGAAAGGAATATTTACTTCCGTTGATGTTGATGAAACAAAACAGTGGATATCTGGGATTGTTAGCAGATATATTCCTGTTGGTTCAATCGATGCTCTCGCAACATGGGAAGATGCCATTATGGAAATCCCCTTGGTAAGCACGTACATTGGAAACAGATTACAATGTTTTTATTTTGATTTGGTCGGATCTGCATTGGTCCAACAAAAAGCTGTAGAACAAGTTCTTGAAAGATTGTAAGTTACAAGAACTCCATTTGGTTTCTATCTTATTTCTATCTTATTAAGAGCACTACAAATAATCTCATAACACTCTTATTACTCCTAGCAACGCTTTAGTTTTGTTTTTGGAGTCTTTGAATGTAAAACAATCACTTTCCTCCTGATTTCCATACACTTTCTTGATCATCTTTAGCTTCTGGGGATCATAAAGAATGATAATGTCAACTCGAACTGGATACCCTCGATCTTCTTTTGCCCCTTCATAAAAATCGCCCACTACTTCATGCATAAATTCTATATCTTCAGTTATCTTCAACGGACTTGCAAAAATATCTGGGTTATGTTTCGCATAAAAGTCATGGCACACCATTTTTCTTTTCCTATCATATCTATCCGATCCCGTTGTCGTTATAATCTTGATCAGCTCTTCGATTTTCTTATTGTTATGGTCAGCACTGCTGATACATCGAACTAAAACAGTTTTACCAAGAAAATATTTTTGAAGAGCCTTATCTATTATCTTTCCAACACGCTTATAATTTGGTTTTTTGTTCAGCGTGTATTCTGGAATTGAAATGGTATATCTTGGGATTTCCTTAGGTGATGCCATTATACAAAATAAAGAACTACTCTATTAATACTTTTCCATAAACCGCATCAAACCCACTTCGTCGCAATCGTTCCCGGTCCTCGTCGTCCCCAAATTGGACCATCATCATATACTAACCCTGCTTTAGACATATTGTCACGTGCCATTCTCGCACAAGAATACGTCGCCATCACTGCTTTTGATGTCATTACTCGCCACACTTCTCTAAAAAACGTTTCCTGCCACATCTCTGGCGCTGTCTTTGGCGAAAAAGGATCAAAGAAAACCGCATCAAAATAATTATCTTCCAATTTCTTTATCATTTCCCGTGCATCACCCATAACGACCCGAATTGTGACCTTGCCTTCTTTGACAGCCGTCTTTTGCGGTGTAATTTTTTTATACAGCGTATACCCCCGTAATGGTGGATTCACTTCTTGAATACGTGAAATTATTTCTGGATCATATTCTAAGCCGATAACCTCAATCTCGCATTCTGGATTTTCTTCTAATGCACACTCAACTGCCTTTGCCGAATTATACCCTAACCCAAAACAGACATCGAGGATCCGTATTTTTCCTGTTTTCGCTATTTCCCTAATCTTGCAGGGAATAACATATTTCTGTAGTGCTTCTTCCACCGCCCCTTTATGAGAATGATAACTTTCTCCAATTTCTTCATTCAAAAAAGATTCAGAATTATCCGCAGTAATAATTTTTCTCATTGTCTGGAAGAATCTACACTAACATACTCATTAAACTTTCGCGGTTTATACACTATTCTTGCCATCCCAGAAGAAAGAGGTGAAGCATATGCATTCATAATCAAAGAACTGAAATCAATTGTTACGGTTCGAATTAGTGCTTGTCTATCTTCTAGATCCACGGTCTGTGGAAAACCCAACGTCCACTTTCTTCTCTTCGTGTTAGCATATGATTGCAGATGATGAGCTCCTTCCCTTCCTAGAATTGCTCTTAGTAATGAAGAATGGAGAATAAAATCGTTCGGATGATCTCTAATCTCTCGCCGATGGTCTTCTAATGAAACTCTTCTGGTTATACATTCTTGTGATCGTATTATTGAACCAACAATGTGATCTTCATTACGTTGATAATCGCATAACCACAGTCCGTTATTTTTTCGTATTTCTTTTTCTTCATCAAGCAATCTTTGTAAAAGAAGATTATCGACATCCTCTGGCAAATCGTCAATGACAACAAAGTTTTTACCTCCTTCCCTGAAATAAATTGCTGCTGTTCTTGTCAGCTGCAAGACATGTGCTTCAGAAGGTGCATCCTGTTGAACACCAAGAGCAACTGCTTCTAATGCGCTTTGAAGGAACCCTCCTCGTTCTCGACTCAATCGTGCTGCTTCAGGTAAAGTGCAGTGTTCCGGCGACCATCCATATTTAACTTCTGTACATAAAGGAAAGTCACCTAAAGTATATGTCCCTTCCCCATTAAAAGTAAGAACCATCGTCCACCAAAATGACTGATTCTTTTAAAATCTTCTGCAAAATACCACTTATTAGTACTATACAAACTCTGCCCGTCCTTTTCGCACAATCAACTGAGCAACTTCAGGAAAAATATCGATTTCATCTCCTTGTTTGAAAGGCCCATATGTTTTCAAGTCTTTCCACACAAACCGCGGTAAAGGATGAATGAAGCGAATTTTCTTCTTGTCCGTAGGCTGTGGTTCATTACGTACTGTTGGTTCTTCCGACTCTTCATTGTGACTTTCTTGGATGGTATGTTTTATCTCCGGATACTGAAACGCTGGTCGTGGTATTCCAATCTCAGAAGAAAAGTGCAGATCAGGCAATTGTGCTTGCAATAATTGATGTAAAATCCCATTGCGGAGGGCATTAAATAATCCTAACAACTGTTCATAAAACTGTTTTTCCTCTCGCAGCATTGCACTTGTGTCAATAATATCAGAATCAGTCCTGCTCTTATTAACAGCAATATCAATAATTTTTTTCTCCCGCTTCTCATAAATCTCCTTTAAAATTCGCTTAATGCTGCGCAGTTCATATTGCAATTTTTCTTTTTCACCAACAGCAAATAATTGATCTTCATCTTTCTTCATATCCAGAAGCGCTTTCTTTTCCCGCATATACGCAACGATATCAACGTAAAACGTTTCCTCTAGCTTCTGCAAGTCCTCGCGTTTCTTTTCATTCCGGAGAATATCGTACAACGTCTCCAGTGTTATCTTTATTTCTCCCATAGCCACCCCGCAAAATCAGGGGCAGAGTGTCTTTTAAAGTTTATCGTTCCTAGAGTGCCACCAGCAACTCCAAACCAAAATAATTCACCACCACTAAATAAATACAATAAATAACTTTATAAAATACCATCCAGTTATCATTCCATGGCCATTATTCGTTACACAACCCTCTCTTTTCAAGAAATTCAGGATCATCTTCTGGTTACCCTTTTAAATTTATTTTCCACGCGTATTCCTCTCGCTGAACTTCACGCTATCGCTCCCTGTCATCTTGTCGATGCTCATACCCTTCGCTTTGATACCCTCTCGCAGGAAAAAGCCGAAACCAAGTTTTCCTATCTTCTTGCCAAGTATCTTGATCATCTCAAAACGACACTTACGGGGAATAAAGCGACATATATTCATCGTCATTCTGACATTCCTCTTATTGGCAATGTTGCGTTTGGTATCGTTTACCGTGATTCGTCCATCGTCGAAATTAAAACTAACAACGCCTGCAATCTTGATTGTGTTTACTGTTCTATTTCAGAAGGTCTTTCCTCAACTAAAAATGACTTTGTGATTGAAAAAGACTATCTTGTCGAAGAACTTCAAGACCTCTTGGAATTCATTGGCGAACCCGTTGAAGTTCACATTGGCGTCCAGGGTGAGCCATTTCTCTACGCTGACATGGAAAATCTTATTGCCGACCTTCAAATAATGAAACAAGTTCATACTATTTCCATTGACACTAATGGAACTCTCCTTTCAAAGGACAAGATCATCCGTCTCGCCAAAAACACTAAACTCCAGTTCAACCTTTCTCTTGATGCCATTGATGAGCAAACTGCTAAAAACATCGCGGGTGTCAAGAATTATAACGTCAATCACGTCAAAGAAATTATTGCTTTTGCCTCAGAGAAAATGGAACGTCGTCCGATCGTTGCTCCCGTCTTAACGCTTGGATTCAATGAACACGAAATAGAAAATATTATTCAATGGGTCACAACACTCAAAAAACAACCAATTGTCGGCATTCAGAATTTTCTCCGCTATAAAACCGGCCGCAATCCAGCCAAAGAAATAACTTGGGATAAATTTTATGCGCTGATTGCCACCTTAGAAAAGAGATACAATATCAAACTTCGTTTGCAGAAAGAAGATTTTAACATTCACGACACCAAACCGCTTCCTAAGCCGTTTGTGATCGGTGATCGGATTACTGCTACCATAATGGCCGTTGACCGTTTCCCGAAATCCGTTCTTGCTGTTGCTGACAATCGTACCATTTCCGTTCCGGGAGTAGAATTCAAGAAAGGCAAACAAATTAGCATTGAAATTCTCCGTGACAAACACAACATTTTTGTTGGAAAATTGTTAAAATAGTCACTTTATAATAATTACAAAAAAAGAGGAGAATGTTTATAAAATACTCCTCTTCTTGAGCAAGTATGGTCTCGCGCCAGGATAGAACCCGTGCACTTATGTTCGTGTATGATCGTCTTGTAGCGAGTGGAATGTACGAAGTCCAAGAGCTGGAACAAGATCTTACTCATCTCGTTCTCACTGATGATCCTAATCATCATCTTGGTGCATCTGATCTTCGTCGTTATGTTGTTGCCTGTGCGCCATTCTTTGACACGGTCGCTGAATTTCAAGTTTTTTGTCAAGAACAAACTCGACAAGGTAATTTTGTTGCTCCATTGTTATACAAAGGAACCGATCATGATCCCCATAAAGCGCGTGGATTTGTCCGCATGGTTGAGGTATCTAAAGCACATCGCAAAAACAAATCATTTAAGCTTTATTTAAGTGAACAAATCAACGAAATACTCCATCTTCGTGATAACGAACTCGCTGTTTGTGATTTAGTAGGGAATGATGTTGTTTATTTTCAAGCATCAAAAGGTGCTGAAAAAGAAAGTGTTATTCAATGCTATGGATTAGTTCCAGTAAACCTTGATTACAACCATCTTTCTGAAGCAGAACGCCAGCGAAAAAGTCTTTCTGATGGTCCTTCTCGTATTTATCGTATTCCAGAATTTTTGTTTGAAGTGACTGCACGAGACGCTTTACAACTTATTGTCCATGATCGTAGATCACATCTCGCCGTGTTAAATCATACTTTAACTGTAGAACAGGCATCTGCAGAAGTTGAAGCAGAATTGACAAGCACTGCGGTTGCCGCATTTCGAGGGTTTAAAGATGAACCTGCCGAAGCTCTTTATCATCTTCGTGATGATCCTCAACATAGTACCTAAATAGAATACTTCTTTCTCATGATCTCCCAACCTAACCTCACCCAAGCACTCTATTTCATCCAAGATCGTCTCTGTGATTCACGACGTTATTCACTCACTGGAACTGGCCATCATGGTTTTTCTGTCATCGACGCAACAACAGCTACACCCTTCGTCGTCACCATTGTTAATGCTCTCGCCACGTCGTCATCGTTCGGACGTCATTATGTTCGTAATAAAGATCGAGGAATGTGGACTGTTCCTATTTTCTATGCGGACGGCCGCACGGCATTGCGATCTATTCAAAATGCATACCCCGGATGGACATCTGATTACGCTCTCGCACCCTGTTGCCACAAGGCTGATTCTCTCATTGCTCTTAGTGAACAAGAATTAGAAGTGCTTGATATCTCCCAAAAATATCTCTCTCCTGCTGAAGCACGTCTTACCTACTTTTGTCCCGAAACGGAAATAGCGAGACCTCATTTAGAACTTATTTCTTTCACACCGATTCATTCCGCGCCACTTCCCTACCAACTTGGCTGTATTGAAGATGATGTCTTTCCAACAGAATCTATTGTTCTTCGTCATGGTGATTTGCACTCCCTCATCGCCCAAGTTCAGTTAAAGCAGGAGCATCGTGCAGCCATAGCTCAATTTTCTTCAGCTTTCCACCGCGTCCATCTCTCTTAACACAAATTCTTTTAATTCCTCCGGCCAATTTTTCTCAATGTCATTTCGATATTCTTTAATTTTTTCCCATATTTCTTTGCGCATATTTCCCGTTTCAATCAACTTAACGAGTTCTTCTTTCGCATACATTGGTACATACGATAAGTTCCACACTTGCATCTTCAACCGTTCTTTAAACATATCTTTCGTATCATCAACTTTCTGTTGAACATCATCCCAAAATTGAGCATGGGAAAATTCTTCCTGCTTCTGAGCTATTTTTTTCTTGCCTTCTTTCAACGCAATTTTTGCCATCACTGCTTGATGCATCCGCCGTAGAAATTCTTGCTTATCTTCTACACGGATAACGTCACTGTATCCAGCCATAATTAAACTAAACGCGAAGGGGCTCGGCAGAGTCGTATTCGCTTGTTCAATCTTAATCTTTCCTTCCACCACTCCAGTAATAATCTCCTGCGCATGCTCATAATCCATCAAATCCTCTAACACTTCTCGTCGTGCTTCTTTTAGTATTGGAAAATTCATGCTGATTTTTTTGACCGCATTCATGAGAATCTTGCTTCCTACCTGCATCCGTCCGACGTTCTTACGTCGGCCCATATATTCTCGTAAAATCATCAATGACCGTGCCGCGCAGTGTCGAAATCGCCGATTGAGAACCTCGCTTCGGTCAACCGCTTTTTCTAATATTCCCCGAAAATCGTCTTTCTTCAACGTCTCGAACGCCGTCAATGGATTGAATGTTTTTTCTGCTGATAAATAAAATCCATTATCACTCAACCCGATTTCAACATCACGATGTTGTCCTGTCCCAATCACATATGCCAATGACCGTGATAAACAATCATTCACCCTCCGTCCAAAAACACAGTCAAATAACACATACGTTCTTCCACGGTCTGTATACGTCTCAACAACGATTTTCTTGTCCGAAGGGATGATACTATACTGAAATTGTTCATAAAAATAATGATAAATACTTTCGGCCGCATTGTCATCAACAGAGAGAAAGTCATGGATGAATGTGATGATCTCTTGTTGACTTTTCTTCTCCCGGAAACGTTCATCCATCAGCTTTCTAAACCGGCTGATTTCCATCGCCAGATCAAAAGACAGCGGCAGCATTTCTGAAAACCAGCTTGGCACGGTGGGTGGTCTATTCACCGATGTACTCACCTGCGCAGTCATTCCTCGCGAAAACTTAAACATATACACCGTGCCGCCAAGAATAAATGTATCTCCCGGACGCAGCTTCTCCAAGAATCCTTCATCAATCATCCCAATAATTTTCTCACCAATCTTTACGGTTACATATGTTTCTTCTGGAATCGTGCCAATATTGGTCATATAAATGATCCGTGCCATTTTCCCTCTCTTACCCAAATTTCCTGTTTCCTTGTCATACCAAATTCGGGCATAGACATGCCGTTCTTCCAGACTGACGTACTCTCCCGCCAAGTATTTTATCGTCTCAATAAAATCGTCCCACAAAAGAGTATGATAACAATAACAGTTCCGCAGCAGCTGATAGAGATCATACACTTTCGTAATATCATTGATCACAATGCCATAAATCTGCTGCGCTAGAACATCAAGAGCATTCTGCGGAATATGCACACGATCAATCTTCCGCTCCATTGCCGATTTTAATAAAATCGCACACTCAACTAAATCATCACGATCCATCACCACAATCCGCGCTTTCACCGTTGAGTGTAACTGATGACCTGCTCTTCCTGCTCGCTGTAAAAACCGTGCGACG
>Ga0209211_10009995_pt1 | contig 12485 bp, 6 predicted proteins | sample RifGroA2_FD_183992 | JGI IMG/M metagenome (GOLD analysis project Ga0209211, IMG submission 183992) | Groundwater microbial communities from Rifle, Colorado, USA - Groundwater A2 (SPAdes) (version 2) | ecosystem: Environmental > Aquatic > Deep subsurface > Groundwater | place: Rifle, Colorado... | reverse complement strand
ACCGCTAGACGATGGGACCATTGGCTGAGGAGGTAGGACTCGAACCTACAATCGCCTGATCCAGAGTCAGGTGGCTTACCAATTAGCCGACTCCTCAAAAATCCAGAGTTATTAAACTAAAAGAATTATCGCGGAGAGTCAAGGCGCTGCATTTACCAGAAAGCTCCACCTTCCGCCTGTCCTAAATTAGGGGAAGCTTACGCTACCTCCGGGACATTTTCTCATTCGCGCAATTGCGCAAACGTAGCAGGTTCTACTATCCCACGCGCGAAGCGCTAGGAAAGGGCGAGCCTCTGGTGGAGCGCTTCTTGATCAACGGAAAAGTGAGCGACCAACAAGCCCAAGTTCAGGATTGTCTAAAAACGAAAGCCTGCCCCTCACTCTCCTCTCTTCACCGTCCTTGTAGAAATTATATCGCGTGCTCTATTGACATCTCATATAACACATGTTATATGAATTAGCCAATAGCTGAAAATGGTTGCAGATTATTACATAAGTTACCGCCCAGGCAACGATTACTCGGAACGCATCAAGGAGTTCCGAGCCCGTCGCGGCCTTACTCAACAAGCTTTGGCAGATCGCCTTGGAGTCTCCTTCGCGAGTGTAAACCGCTGGGAAAATGGACAGACAAAGCCGTCTCAGCTTTCATGGAACCGACTGCGGCAGCTGGAGATGGGCATCGCGGAGGAACAAGCGGAGTACTATAGAAAGGAGGAGAAGCCTCCTGCGATTTTGGACTTTACTGCTCAACCAGATATCGTCAAGGTCTTAGCCGAAGGAGAACGGCTTTCTTTTGGCCATCTCGCCAACCCCACGTTTGCGACGGAAATTTCCAATATCGACCCCCTACCGCATCAGCACATCGCGGTTTATGACTACATGCTCAACCGGCCACGGTTACGGTTTCTCTTGGCCGATGACGCGGGAGCGGGCAAAACTATCATGTCCGGCCTCTATATCCGCGAGATGCTTTCCCGACGTCTTCTGCGCAGAATCCTCATCGTTCCTCCGGCTGGCCTTGTCGGAAACTGGCGGCGTGAGCTCCTCAACCTTTTTAACTTGCCCTTCCGAATTATAAGAGGAAACGACGCCCGCCAAGAGAATCCTTTCACAGGCGACAACAGCGACCGGATCATTGTCAGTGTGGACACCTTGGCAAGTCCGCGCGTGTTCGCTCGTCTTAGAGAGCCAGATGTACCTCCTTATGACCTTGTCATCTTTGACGAAGCTCACAAACTGGCAGCGAGCCGGGATGCAGACCTTCGCGTCCGTAAAACCGACCGGTATTGCCTTGCGGAAGCCTTCGCTGGAATACAGAGCCACGACAACCGTTGGCGTTTGCAGTGGAGCCCATATCATTTGTTACTTCTAACGGCGACGCCGCACATGGGCAAGGATTATCCCTACTACGCTCTTTGGCGCTTGCTGGAACCCGAAATACTCGCCACGCCAGCAGCGTTTGAAGACTATCCAGCGGATCAACGCCATACGCATTTCATAAGGCGCACAAAGGAAGAGATGGTCCATCTCGACGGTCGCCCGCTCTATCCCAAGCGGATCTCGGATACGCTCGGCTATGAACTAAGCCAGGGCGAAGTAAGTGAACAAGCGCTTTACGATGAGACCACCGATTACCTCCGCTTCGTTTACAACCGAGCCAAGCTCTTACACCGTGAGGCCGCCCGCCTAGCCATGAGTGTTTTTCAGCGCCGCTTGGCGAGTTCAACCTACGCCCTCCTGCGCTCCTTCGAGCGCCGTATCGACAAGCTCGATAAGCTTATCGCTGACGTACAGGACGGCAAGTTAACCACTGAACAATTGATCACACTCCAGCAGCGTATTCACGAAGACGACGATGTTTTCGAAACGAAAACCGCAGATGATGAATCGCCCGAGGAAGGCCGTGAGGAAAACGAACTCGCCGAGGACAAGCTCCTCCAAGGCGTGGTCGCCGCGTCGCTTGTCGACCTCATGGCCGAGAAGGAGCAGGTGCGAGGCCTCCTCGATTTGGCAAGAAAAGTTCACGACCTCGGACATGAGTCGAAATTCGATAAGCTCCGCGAGATACTGACCGATCCTAAATACGCTGACGAGAAGTTCATTGTCTTCACGGAGCATCGAGACACCCTGCAATTTCTTGTGAATCGTCTCGGCGGCATGGGATTTACAGGGCAGATTGCTCAGATTCACGGAGGTATGGACTATGTCCAGCGAGAGGAAGAGGTTGAACGCTTCCGCAAGCCGGCCGCCGAGGGCGGAGCGCGATTCCTGATCTGCACTGACGCAGCAGGTGAAGGCATCAACCTTCAATTTTGCTGGATCATGATCAACTACGACGTGCCCTGGAACCCCGCACGGCTCGAACAGCGCATGGGCCGAATTCATCGGTATCTGCAGAAACACGACCCTGTGGTTATCCTTAACCTCGTCGCGCCCTCTACTCGTGAGGGTAAGGTGCTCAAAGTCCTGCTCGACAAGCTGGAAAAAATCCGAAAGGAACTCAAGTCAGACAAAGTCTTCGACTGCATTGGCCGTATCTTTGCGGGAGTCTCGATCAAGCAGTACATGGAGCTTGCCGTCACGGAGGACGCAGACGCTTTGGCCAGGGAGCTGGATGGCCGTCTTACAACAGAGCAAGTTGAGGCTCTCGCCGCGCGCGAAAAATCCATCTATGGCTTCGGCGGCGATGTCGCAAAAGAACTGCCGCGCCTTCGCGTCGATCTGGAACGGGAAGTCTATTTCCGCTTACTCCCAGGCTATGTTCGGCAATATATCCAGCAGGCTGCGTCGCTTGTGGACATTGAAATCGAAGGAGACATGGAACGTATATTCTCGTTCCGTCCGGCGCGGCTGGGATCGGTGGACACGTTGCTGCCTATTCTTGAACTCTACCCGGAAGAAGCGAGAGAGCATTTTTCTGTTTCTCGACCAACAGATTCGAAGAATGCGATTTGGCTCCATCCGGGCGAACCTGTCTTTGAGCGTTTCCGTTCTTTCGTGAGCGAACGTCTCGCAGACCAAGGAGCACGCGGCGCGGTCTTCGTTGATCCAACCGATGAAAAGCCGTACCTCTTCCATATGGCGCTTCTCTCTGTTGTCCGCAGGGGTGATCATGAACTCCCGGATCTCAGCAAGGAAGAGGTTTTGGACTGCCGGCTGGTCGGGGTCAAGCAGTACGAAGGCGCCGACATTGGACTTTGCCCGGTCGAGCACCTTCTGCTTCTCAAGGGCGGCCGTGGAATTCCCGCATCAGCCCAGCGGCTGGCCGTGGCGGCGACCGATCGGAGGGACCTCGCCCGTGCCTACCTTGCAGAGCGCGTTGCTCGCGAGATGGCTCTGGAGCGCAAGCATCGTTTGCTGCAGAGTGTCCCGGAACGGGAGAGCTTCATTCGACGCGGCTTTGATTACCAAGAAGCGGAGCTTGCAGCCGCCCGTGCAAGGCACTCCGAGAAAGCGCGGGCGGGAAACCGCAGGGCCATCGAAGCTCTGGAGGAGGTAAAGCGCCAACAACGGCAACTTTCCAGTCGTCGGGAAAATGCATTGGCCGTATTGCGGCGGGAACCCGAACTCATCGAACCAGGCGTGATAACGTTCGTTACCCACGCACTTGTCGTGCCCTCCTCCGACCCTGTTGACCTGGAACGACACGAAGTCGACGTCGAGATGGTCGCTATGAAGATCGCCCAGGCATTCGAGGAAGCGTCTGGAGCTACAGTCCGGGATGTCCACACCCCGGAACTTGCCCGCGCGGCTGGCCTCCCGGACAATCCGGGATTTGACCTACTTTCCATTTGGCCGGGAAGCGAGAAGCGCGCCATCGAAGTCAAAGGGCGGGCGGGGACGGGAGAGGTTGAGGTGTCCGGCAACGAATGGGCCAAGGCATGTAACATGCGACAGGGCTACTGGCTCTACGCCGTTTACGACTGTGCGTCGCCAGCCCCGAGGTTAATGCGCGTGCAGGACCCGTTTGGTTGCCTACTCGCCAAGGCGAAGGGGAGCATGCTCATAGGTGCCAGGCAGATACTCGATGTGTCGGAGGCCTAGAACATTGAAAAGCGGAGTCGAATATAGGGCAATTAGGGCTTTGACAATGACAGGATCATGGGCTAATAATTTCAACATCATCCCCCCTGACTGTTCTTGCAGCCGGGCGCAGAGCCGTTCCTTAGGGAGCGGCTCTTGCTTTTTTGGCGAAGCGTCAGTGAAAACGTATGTCTACATCACAGCGAGGTTAAAATCTTGCCCTGTAAATCTTAACCCCCCTCGATTTTTGCGCCTTATTAATGTCCTTGAACGCCCGCTCGCTAGAGTTAAGGGAAGTATGTTAATCAGTCCGCAAGCTGTCCTGGCAGCACAGGAGGGGTGAGCATTATGAGTCAACTGAATCTTCTTGGTGGCAGTTTACCGATGGAACTGGCTGACACCCTACACACTCTCAACCCGCATTGGGAGGGTAAGCCAGGGCCTATCATTCCCACGATGCGCCGATGGGTGTTCAGCCGTTTATTTCGGTTGTTGAAGCAGGGTCTCACGCCAGCCGTCGTGTTGCGCGGGCCGCGCCGTGTTGGAAAGACAGTACTTCTGCGGCAGATTATGGAGGAGTTGTTGCAGCAGGGGATAGATCGATCCCACATCCTCTACGTCGCATTTGACGAAATTGAATCGTTGGCGGGGATCAAAGATCCCGTGTTGAGCATCGCCAGGTGGTATGAGCAGAGAGTCCTGAAACGGAGTTTCAACGAACTCGCCCAGAATGGCTTAGGCGCCTACATCCTTCTAGACGAGGTCCAGAATCTACCTTCCTGGGCTCCCCAGGTAAAACATCTCGTAGACAACCAGAACGTACGAGTATTAGTGACAGGCAGTTCTTCCCTGCGCATTGAAGCCGGTAGGGACAGTCTCGCAGGGCGGATCACCACTATAGACATTGGCCCTCTCCTGCTACGAGAGATTGCCCTGCTACGATACGGCTACGAATCCAAACCTCTTTGGGAAGAGAACGGCCTTGAGGCCGTTGTAAGGCGTGAATTCTGGTTGGAGGCGATAAATCGGGGGCAGAAAGAGGCGGACGCCAGAATCAAGGCGTTCGCGGCCTTCTCCGAACGCGGCGGTTATCCTGTGGCGCACGAGCGGTATGATACTCCATGGCCTGAGATGGCGGACCATCTCAATGAAACCGTTATCGAACGCGCCATCCAACACGACCTTCGCATGGGCCCAAGGGGGGCCAAACGGGATGAGAAGCTTTTGGAAGAAGTGTTTCGACTCTGCTGCCGCTATGCCGGGCAGACTCCAGGCCAAAGCGTCCTGGTTCCCGAAATCCGACAAGCTCTGGCGGGGAACATCGGCTGGAACCGAATCCTGAACTACCTCCGTTTTTTGGATGGAACGCTGCTAATCCGTCTTGTCCAACCACTTGAGTTGCGGCTTAAGAAGCGCAAATCGCCTCCTAAAATTTGCCTTTGTGACCACGCGTTACGGGCAAGTTGGCTGCAGGAAATAATTCCTCTGGACCCCGAACGGCTGCGACAGGAAGCTCACCTTCAAGATCTTGCCGGGCGGCTCGCTGAAAGCACACTAGGTTATTATTTGGCTTCAATCCCAACGCTCGACCTCGCCCACTTTCCCGAACGTGGGGCCGAACCGGAAGTAGATTTTGTCATGACCATTGGCACACGGCGCATCCCTGTTGAAGTCAAGTATCGCCGACGAATCGACCACCACGAGGACACACGCGGGCTCCGCGCGTTCCTTGAAAAGACCGTATACAATGCGCCGTTTGCTCTGCTCGTGACGCTTGACGATGACGTTACAGTGCCAGATCCGCGCATCATTCCCATTTCGCTCTCTTCTTTCTTGTGGATCAGGTGAAGATGATTAGCCACAGAGGGCACAGAGAATAACTATGGATGAATTAAGAGAGAAGATTATCGCAGCCATTGAGGTTCATAAGACGCTTAGTCCGGGTTTACTCGAGTCCATATATGAAGAAGCGCTTTGCGTAGAACTCGAACTGCGGGAGGCCGCCGGCTTGAAACGTGGTTTGCTCGTCAACTTCGGTGTTCCGCGCCGTGTGGACGGCATAAGGAGGATTTCTCTGTGACCTCTGTGGCTAACAAGGACGTTTCGCGTCTCATTGAACACGCCTTCCCTCTAAAGCAGGCTTCTTTGGACTCGGTCCATGAGAAGAATGTGCGGCATGGGCATATCTCGACGCTGCACATCTGGCCGGCACGGCGGCCGTTGGCTGCGTGCCGTGCGGCGCTCATTGCCACGCTCCTGCCCGACCCCGGCACACCGGAGAAGCGCAAAGAACTCTGCGAGAAGATCGGTGGCAGGGTTGTCAAGAAGATCGAGCGTAAGAAGATGCCCAACGGTGAGATCGTGGAACGCGAAAAAGAAATCACCGAGGGCGGCATTCTGCATTGGAAACGAGAGACAGAGAACAAAGAAGACTTAGAGTGGTTTAGACGGGAGATCCGAAAAGCATATGGTGGTCGAGCTCCCAAAGTTCTCGATCCATTCGCAGGCGGCGGGGCGATTCCACTTGAGGCCATGCGTCTTGGGTGCGAGGCGACCGCCTCGGACATCAACCCGGTCGCGTGGTTCATTTTGAAGTGCACGCTTGAGTATCCGCAAAAGCTCGCGGGAGAAACGCATCCTCTTCCCGACTTTATTCTTCAAAACGAAGATTTCATGAATGCCTTCTACAAGGCGCATCCGCACCTGACTGGTCGGACCAAGCAGACAAAGAAACAAAAAAAGGAATTTGCTCAGGACCTGTTTCTGAAGGACAAAGCGGATTCAGGGCGCGCGCCGAAAACCGACCTCGCCTGGCACGTGCGCGCATGGGGTCAGTGGGTCCTGAACCACGCCCGGCGGGAACTTGCACGTTTCTACCCGACGTATGCAGACTTCGAGCCTCTAGATTTAAAGAACCCCAAACCCTACGAGAAGCAACCGATGCGTCTCGTGCCGCTTAAAGATGATGGCACGCCCGATGTGGACTCGCTTAACGATGACTTCAGCAAGGAATATCTAGCCGAGAAGCGAAATCCTCGATGGGTTGCCAAACCAACGGTGGCTTACCTCTGGGCTCGAACAGTGACTTGCAAGAACTGCCGGGCCACGATTCCGCTTCTCAAGACTCGATGGCTCTGCAAAAAGGAGAAGAAACGCGTGCTCCTCACGACGGAGCCGAACGCGGAGAACACGGGCGTGGTTTTTGGCATTGATGCGAACGTTCCGGTCAAGGGCGGCAACACAGCCCAGCGCCGCGAACACGACAAGCGAATAAGCGCGGGCACAATGTCTCAGTCTGGGGCGAGATGCCCTTGCTGTCTAACAATAATGACAAGAGCAGATGACATTCGGCTTGAAGGTTTGTCAGGACGACTTGGAACTATCATGAGTGTAGTGGTTGTGGATGGGCAACATGGTAAGGAATACAGGTTGCCACTATCTCATGAAACTCAGCTCCTCGAGAAGATTGAAAAGGTCTTAGACGATGTCTATCGCGATATTCCTTTCGGCCTACCCAAAGAAAAGGTGACCGAGGATGCTAAGGGAAGCACGTGGTGTGTTCGGTTCGGATTTGGGGAGTTTCGCAGCCTTTTCACACCTCGGCAACTATTGGCCTTGGGAATATTGCTAAAAGTTTGCCGGTCAATAGAAGCCGGGCCTTGGACAGAGGAAATTCGCGCAACGCTATCATGCGTCATTAGCAAAATGCTTGATTATGGCAACGTTAATACAAGCTGGTACTCTCAAAATGAACAAATTAGCCACCTTTTTAAGCGATTCGCTTTACCATTACTTTGGGATTTCAGTGAAACCTCTCCAATAGGTGGCGCATCTGGGAGTTGGGTGTCGATGCTGAATTCGGTTTGTAAGTCCATGGATTCCGCGGTGGCTCTTCCCGATCCGTTAGAACGCCCAACTTTGGACAGAAAATCCGCCGGATCTCTCTCGTTGGCAGACGTTGACTTGGTTCTCACAGACCCTCCTTACTACGATGCCATTAGCTATGCCGCAGTCATGGACTTTTTCTACGTCTGGCATAGGCGGGCTCTGCATGGCCTGTGCTTAAGTATGGACGATGCCTTCACCGGCGAATTATGTCCCAAGTGGGATCACGACAAGAACGATGGTGAGCTCATCGATGATGCCAAGCGATTTGGCGACAACCGAGAAAAGTCAAAATCGGTCTATGAAAATGGCATGGCTAGAGTGTTTGGTGTCTGCAATACTGCATTGAAGCCAGACGGTAGGATGGTCATAGTGTTCGCAAATAAACAGCCTGATGCTTGGGAAACACTAGTATCTGCAACAATCAAAGCTGGCTTCGTTGTTACTGGTAGCTGGCCCATTCAAACCGAGATGAGCAACCGTGCGCGAGCGCATGGGTCTTCCGCGCTTGCCTCTTCGGTCTGGCTTGTCTGCAAGAAGCGCCCAGACACTGCTCGCCCCGGATGGGACAACCAAGTTCTGGACGAGATGCGCCAGAACATCCGCGATCAGCTCCGCGAGTTCTGGGACGCTGGAATTCGCGGACCGGACTTTGTCTGGTCAGCGACGGGTCCCGCGCTGGAGGCCTACAGCAAACACCCCGTCGTCAAGAAAGCGAACGAGCCTGGGCCGATGACGGTGAGCGAATTCCTCACGCATGTCCGCCGGATGGTTGTTGACTTCGTAGTCGGGCGTGTGCTTGCGGGCGGAAAAGAAGAGGACGCGGAACTCGCCGCCGCCGACCGGCTAGATGAGCCGACCGCATATTATCTACTCCATCGGCACGACTTCGGTATGGACGAGGCCCCGGCGGGCGCATGTATTCTATATGCTATCTCGTGCGGCATATCGGACAAAGAGTTGGCCAGCACGTGGGACCTCATCAGCTTTACAAAGGGCAAGGCTTCGGATGAAACCGAGGAAGAAGAAGCGGACGCGGATGCAGAGACCGATCCGGATACTGAGGAAGACTCCGGCAGCAAGGTGAAGCTCAAGACCTGGGCGCAGCGCAAGGGCCGTTCGCTCGGCTACGAGGCCCCGCACGGCAAACCTGTCCCATTGATTGATCGCGTCCACTGTCTGATGCATCTCTGGAAGGCGGGCGACCTCTCCAAGGTGGACGAGTATCTCGATAGCAACGGCCTGCGGCGGCATGAACTCTTCAAGCGGCTTCTGCAGTCACTCATCGAGCTCTCACCGCACAGGAGCGACGAACGGCCCATCCTTGAATCCATCAGCAACCACGTCCAGGCTAAGGGCGTGGTGAGGGAAAGAGAACCGGAGCTATTTGCCACAGAGGTCACAGAGCACTCAGAGAACTGAGAAATGGGAGATTCTCTTACAGAAAAGATTATCGGCGCTGCAATTGAAGTGCACAGAATCCTTGGGCCGGGGCTGCTTGAAAGCATCTATGAGGAAGCTCTATGCGTCGAGCTTGAACTGCGGGGGACACCCTTTCAGCGACAAGTTGATGTCGATGTCCTTTACAAAGGGCGAACCATCAAAGGCCAAAGGGTTGACCTTTTGGTGGGAGTCCAGGTCGTCGTGGAATTGAAGGCTGTCTCTAATCTACCAGACGTGGCGACGGCTCAAGTGCTGTCGTACTTAAAGGCAACCGGGCTGAAAAGAGGGTTGCTGATCAACTTTAGCGCTCCGCGCTTGGTGGACGGAATAAAGAGAATCTCTCTATGAAGTCGCTAAGAGTGTTTGCCACAGAGATCACAGAGCATCGGAGAATAAATTTCTCTGTGACCTCCGTGTCCTCTGTGGCTAAAAAAGGATCTCTCTGTGTGCTCTGTGGCAGGAAAGGATTTGTCCTATGGCTAAATTACCCTGGAAACCCTGGCATGAAGTAGTAAAGCTCCGTGAGGACCTGCGTTCCGGGAAACTGCCGCTTCACATGTTCGCGGCTGACCTGTACGAGGTCATGATGCAGCGCGGCAAGCGGCCTGTTTACGAGAAGCCGGAGCAATTTTTCGCTCTGACCTTTCCGACATACAACCTGCGACAGCTCGTGCGCGACGTGGTGCTGCGTTTGGCCGGTAAGAACGACAAGGCCGTGCGCCAGCTTGAACTTACCTACGGCGGCGGCAAGACGCACACGCTGATCGCGCTCAGGCATCTGGTTCACGATCCAGAGAAACTTCCGAAGCTCCCTGCCGTGGCAGAGTTCATTGAGGACATTGGGCAGAAGCCGCCCAAGTGCCGGATCGCAGCGTTATGCTTTGACAAACTCGACGTTGAGAAAGGAATGGAAGTGTCATCACCCGACCTGCCCGCGCGTGGCGCGCAGGCGGGCGGCAAGGTCCGTACTCTCAAGCAACCGTGGAGCGTGCTCGCATACCAGCTTGCCGGTGATGCCGGACTGAAGCTTCTGCATGCCAATGGCAAGGCCGAGGAGCGCGACTCCGCGCCTGCCGAGAATTTGCTCATTGAGCTTCTTGAGTTGCCAGGCAAGGATGGGTTAGGGACACTCATCCTGATCGACGAAGTACTAATGTATGCCCGAGAAAAAGTGGGTCAAGACAAAGAATGGCGGTCACGGCTGGCGAACTTTTTCCAGTACCTCACGCAGGCCGTCGTAAAAGTTGACCGGTGTTGTCTTGTTGCGTCGCTACTAGCGACAGACCCTCGGAAGAGCGACACCTTGGGTAGAGAGATTCAGGCGGAACTCTATGACATTTTCCAGCGACAGCGTGAAGAAGCCATCGAGCCGGTAGTTAAGGATGACGTAGCCGAGGTTCTACGGCGCCGATTTTTCACGCCGGAGTCCGTTAAGGATCGAGACTCCTTCCGTCAACACGTGGTCGCCGCGCTCAAAGGCATCGCTGCCGTGGACGAACAGACGGGCAAGCAAGGCGCGGAGGCGGAAGAGCGCTATCTGAAGAGCTTTCCGTTTCATCCCGATCTAACGGAGGTCCTCTATTCCAAATGGACGCAGCTTGCCCGGTTCCAGCGCGCACGCGGCATTCTTCGGACCTTTGCTCTAGCATTGCGCGAAGCTGAGAGATGGGACGAAAGCCCAATCATCGGCCCGGCTGTTTTTCTGACGGCACCCGGAAAGAAAGGTCTTTCCGATGCGCTAAGTGAAATGGTCTCAGTCGCGGACACAGAGGAGTGGGAAGGCAAGAAACAAGCCTGGACCGGCATTTTGGACAATGAGTTCTCGCAGGCGAGGCAGATACAGACCGACTCTGGGGGTCTCAAATCCCGAGAAGTGGAGCAAGCCGTTGTGACCACTTTCTTACACTCGCAGCCAATTGGCCAGAACGCCAGGACGAGAGACCTGGTGGTCCTTTTGGGTTCCACTCGGCCGGACAAAATCGAGCTTGAGAAAGGCCTCTCGCGTTGGGCGCAGACAAGTTACTGGTTAGACGATCTCTACACTGGCGTCGTCGATGGCCAGCTGCCTCTCACGTGGCGGTTGGGTAACAGGCCGAACCTCACGCAAATGCACGCGGTTGCGGCTAGGAGTATTACAGATGACATAGTCCGCGCCCGCCTGCTAGACGAAATCGGCAGAACGAAGGCGCTCACCGCAAATGCCTCAGCCGCTGGCGTTAGCGTTCACACGCTGCCAGCACGACCCAATGACGTTAAAGATGATGGTACTTTTCGCTACGCCGTTTTGGGGCCTAGCGCCGCCTCGGAATCGGGCAAACCAAGCCCGGAAGCCCGGCGTTTCCTGGACGAAACGACAGGGACGGACAAGCCCCGCGTTTACCGAAACTCAGTCTTGACGCTTGTTCCATCGAAAGACGGACTAGAGCTCGCAACGGGACGTGTGCGGGACTATCTCGCGTGGGAAGTTGTTGCCGAGGAGGTAAAAAAGCAGCAAACGGACGGTAACGTCGACCCGGCCCGTGCTCAGACGCTGCGGATCAACATCGACAAGGCTAAAGGGCGGATTCCCGACGCGATCAGACAAGCCTATTGCATTGTGGTGACAGTTTCGGAAAAAGATGAAGCTCAGGCCTTCAAGATCACCGTCACCGATGAGCCGCACTTTAACATCATCAAAGGCGACAAGCGGTCCCGTGTCCAGGACACCGCCATTACTGCTGAGGCCCTCTTGTCTGAAGGTCCTTACAACCTCTGGCGTCCGGGAGAAACATCAAGGCGGGTCAAGGACCTGGCCGGCGCGTTCGCTCAGCTTCCGCACCTCCCGAAGATGCTGAAGGCCAGCGCTATACTCGACACGCTGGCAGCCGGATGCGAAAAGGGAACGTTTGTCTTGAGGCTTACCAGGCCGGATGGAACTTCTCGCACCTGGTGGATGTCACGGCCGGATGAGACCGCTCTCAACGATTCAGCGCTCGAACTTGTGCTGCCCGGAGGAGCAGAGCTAAGCGAAGTTTCGCCCGCGCTGCTGGCCCCGGCCAAACTGCCGGGTTTATGGACCAATGAAGAAATCACCGTGAAATCGGTGGCGGACTACTTCAGCGGCTCGAACGTGGTGCAGGTCGAACGCGACGGCT
>Ga0209211_10009994_pt1 | contig 12488 bp, 10 predicted proteins | sample RifGroA2_FD_183992 | JGI IMG/M metagenome (GOLD analysis project Ga0209211, IMG submission 183992) | Groundwater microbial communities from Rifle, Colorado, USA - Groundwater A2 (SPAdes) (version 2) | ecosystem: Environmental > Aquatic > Deep subsurface > Groundwater | place: Rifle, Colorado... | reverse complement strand
AATTTGATCACCGGCGATATTGAAAATATCAATCATTTGCTGAAAATTCCGGATTTCAAATTTCTGCGGCACGATATTTCCGATCCTTTGGATCTTGACCATTATCCGGAATTGGAAGTATTCCGCGTGAAATTTCAAGGTATTCAAGAAATTTATAATTTAGCGAGTCCGGCGAGTCCCAATGATTACTCAAAATATCCGCTGGAGACTCTGATCTCCAATGCCTACGGCACAAAGAATCTGCTTTATCTTGTCTTGAAATACAAAGCCAAAATGGTGCAGGTATCAAGCTCGGCCGTGTACGGGAGTCCTTATTACGAAGACCCGTATTTTAGGGAAGATTACTGGGGTTATGTGGATCAATTGAGTCCGCGCGGGATTTACGCCGAAGCTAAAAGATACGCGGAAAGCCTGATCGCGGCTTTTTATCGCTCTTATAAATTGGATATGAAAATAGCGCGCGTTTTCAATGTTTACGGCCCCAGGATGCGCTACACGGATCATCGCTTGGTGCCTGATATGATCAGGCAGGGTCTGGAGGGGCGGACTATCAGAGTGGAGAGCGGAGCGGACGATGTTAATTCGTTATGTTATATTTCCGACATTGTGGACGGTCTTATTAAAATTATGAATCATCACTTTACCGGACCGGTGAATTTGGGAAATCCGGATAAAGTCCTTGTGCGGGAGGCGGCGGAATTAATCAGAAAATTAACCAATTCGTCAGCTGATATTTTATATAATGAAGGCGAGGCCATTCGGCAGGGATTGCCCGATATTACTCTGGTGCGAGAAAAAATCGGCTGGTTCCCGCTGATCAAGATGGAAGACGGCCTCAAAAGAACGGTTGATTATATGAAAGCGATGAAAGGCGTTTTGAGGATGTAAGAAGGATGAAACCGCCTAAATTCGCGGATTCAATAAGTTTTATTTGCTTTTTAGAAGATAATTCTCATTTTGCCGATTTATCCGAGACTGTCAAAGACAAATTATTCCGGTGATTGCCGAATGACCGGCGCGTTAAAATTTGACAGGAAACCATAAATGGCGTAACATAAAATATGTCATTATTGATAGCATATTTTTATGGATAATATGCTATTAGGGAAGATATGGAAATTGAAAGAATAAAAAAAGTCATCGTAGACCAGAGAGAGGAAATAGAAGAGTTTTTTAGGCGGGAGGAGATCATAGAAAGAGAAATAAATCTGGAAAAATTCAGGAAATTTTTGAAACACCCGAACATTTTGGTTATTACCGGGCCGAGAAGGAGCGGAAAATCAACTCTGGCGGTTTCAATGTTTCGGGGCGAGGAGTACGGATATTTGAATTTTGACGATGAGCGGCTGGTCGGTTTTTCTTCGGCGGATTTCAATACGGCCATCCGCGCTTTTTATGATCTTTACGGGGAAAATCTCGACTGCTTTATTTTTGACGAAATACAAAATATCGCCAATTGGGAACTATTTGCAACGCGTCTGCGCCGAACTAAAAAAATAGTTATCACCGGAAGCAACGCAAAGCTCTTATCCGGGGATTTAGCCACTCATCTTACGGGAAGATATTTAGAGTCCGCGCTTTATCCGTTTTCCTTCCGAGAATTCCTGCGATTCAAAAAGTTTGAAGTTAAAAATGAATATTTTTATTCTACAAAAAAAATATCTCAAATCAGCGGACTTCTGGACGAATATTTGAAAAACGGCGGATTTCCCGAGACTTTAAAATTTGGCCCGGCAATTGCCGGTAAAATTTACGACGATGTGATTGTGAAGGATATTCTGCTCCGTTATGGGATCAAAAATAAGGACGCATTCCGTAAAATGGCTAATTATTTAATTTCAAATTTCGGACAAGAGATAGGTTATGCGAAGCTTGGTAATATTTTTTCAATAAAAAATGTCCACACGGCAAGAAATTATACAGAATACTTATCTTCAAGTTTTTTGATTTTTATTGTAGAAAAATTTTCATATAAATTAAAACAGCAATTCATCACATCTAAAAAAGTTTACGGGATTGACACCGGATTGGTCAATGCCGTTGCTTTCCAGTTTACGGAAAATTCAGGCAAGATAATGGAGAATGCCGTGATGGTTGATTTGAAGCGGAGAGCCGATTATTTTGGATCCGGAGGCGAGATTTATTATTGGCGGGATTATTCCGGAAGAGAAGTTGATTTTGTCGTGAAAAAAGGAAATAAGATAATACAGTTGATTCAGGTTTGCCAAAGTCTTGCCAATTTCGACACAAAAGAGAGAGAAATAAAATCGCTTTTGAAAGCGAGCGATGAATTGCGTTGCGATGACCTGCTCATCATTACGCGTTCCGAAGAAAGCGAGGAAAAGATCATCGGCAAGAAAATTATTGTAACACCCCTGTGGAAATGGCTTCTAAACCATTCTTAAAAAAGCTCTTGATTTTTTAGGATAATTTTGGTATTATATAACTTGCTTATGAATCAAAAAATTGTTGCCGTCATTCCGGCGTTTAATGAGTATGCCAAGTTGAGCGGAGTTATAGAGCAAACCTTGAAATATGTTGAGGAAATTATTGTTATTGATGACGGATCAAAAAGACCTTTAAAAGATTTTTTGCCTTCACTGCCCAATCTTTTCACCCTTCGACATAAAATTAATTTGGGTAAGGGAGCGGCCTTGAAAACCGGCGTGGAATTTGCTAAAATGCAAAAGGCTGATTTCGTGGTTTTTATTGACGCGGACGGCCAGCATAATCCGTCGGAAATTCCGTCGTTAATGGCGCCTTTAGCAGTTGATAATGCCGATATCGTATTTGGGGTGAGGAAATTTCATGATAAGATGCCCTTGGTGGCTCGTATGGGAAACATTTTTCTTACGCAAATATCCCAATTGTTGTTTAGAATTAAAGTATCCGATACGCAATCCGGTTTTCGCGCTATAAATATCAACATATATCCGAAAATAGTGTGGCGGTCTCCCCGGTATTCGGTAGAAACGGAAATGATCGTAAATGCCGGCAAGGCCAAAGCTCGCTTCGCGGAAGTCCCCATCCAGACTATTTATCACGACAAATATCGCGGGACAACCGTATTGGACGGAATCAGAATATTTTTTAATATGATTTATTGGAGATTTTTATGATTGGAATACAAATCGCGGCTATTATTTTTGTTTTGTGGATGACTTATTTCAGCTATCTCCATTTTCGCCGAAAGGAATTTTCTCTGATCGAATTTTTGTTTTGGCAAATAATTTGGGCGGGATTGGCAATAGTGGTAATATTTCCAAAAAGCGTTGATTTCATACTGAAAAAATTCAGCATCACTCGGACTTTTGATCTGGTCGTAATTATCGGAATAGTCATATTATTCGGGATTACCTTTCGGAATTATGTTCTCTTGAGACGCACGGAAAGGCGATTGGAAGAATTGGTAAGGAAAGATGCGCTGCAATCTTTCAATAAGAAAGAAAGTTAATTATTACAGTAAAAAGCAAATGTACGGCGATGCGAATTCTGATTTGTTCCATTGTTGATTTAGAGCAGTCGTCTAACAATAGACTGCATAATATAATCAATCATTTAAAAATCCATCACGAGGTTATTGTTGTTTCTATTGCCGATCATTGGAAAAAAAATCAAGACAAACATCAAATCTTTCAGGAAGATTCTTTAAAAACGATCAGAGGCGTTAAAATCATTCACTTCACGGAAAAGAAAATTAGTCCTATTTTTCAAGAATTGTTTTCTTTGCTTACTTTACCGTTCGTTATAAGAAAATTTAAGCTTCAGAGTATTGATTGTTTTATTAACTATAACAGTATAATAAGCGGATGGTTTTTGACTTTGTACTACAAAAAAAGAGGGATAAAAATTTTATTCGACCTTGCTGATGATTTAGTCGGGCTCATAAAAGAATCACCACAAATCCCCGCATTTTTAAGGTTTTTTGCTGGGATTTTTGGAAAATTTTTCGTTAATTATAATATAAGAAATTCTTCAATTATAACGGTGACAGCTCAATCTCTTAGTAAATATTTAAAAATTGATAAATTAGATAAAACCGTTATTATTCCAAATGGCGTTGATGTTAAGCATTTTGAAAGAGTGATTCCTAATCACGGTCTTCGCGGGTCTTTGCGGCTTGACAGAAACTTTGTAGTCGGTTATGTTGGCGCATTGCGAGAATGGATTGATTTTGGTCCATTGTTTCTGGCTGTAAAAAGATTGATCCAAGAAGGAAAAAATATGAAAATAGTTATCGCCGGAAAAGAAGGATATTATCAAGAAAATATTGCATTGGCAAAAGATGTCGGGCTCCGAGTTAATAAAGATATTTATTTTTTAGGATCATGTAGTTATAATGATGTCCCGGGAGTAATGAAGATTTTTCATGCCGGGGTTATTCCGTTTAAAAATAATCGAATCACGCAGAATTCTCTGCCTCTGAAACTATTTGAATATGGCGCCTGCGGCATAAGCATAATCTCAACCCCACTACAAGAAGTAAGGACAATCGCGAGCGATGAGATTCTATATGCGGAGAAAGAGTCGGAATATTTTGATATTCTTTCGCAATTATATAACGAGTATCAGAGTGGCGCCGCATCGCTTTCCAAGAATTATGGTTTTATTAAATGTTATGATTGGTCGTGTATAGGTGATCAGTATAACGCTCTGATAAATGAAAATAAACAAATATGAATTTAAGAAAAGGTATCGTTATAACAGCTTTGATATGCGTTATTTTATTGTCAATTATTACAAAAATCGGGCAAATAATTGATTACCCGTACCTATTAGACGGCGATCCATATTTTCACGGTTTAATAATGGATTCGATTATTGAAAAAGGAGAAATGCCCATTACCATCCCTCATCAAGTCCCGGAAACAACCTTATTTTATCCATTAGGTTTTCATCTTGAACTGGCAATTATTAATATTTTTACGGGGATTGGTTCTCTTGACTTGCTGCGTTATGTCGGGGCATTTATCGCTGGTTTGTTGTCACTTCAAATGTATGTAATTTTAAAAAAAATATTCAAGTCAGATGTTATAGCTATTTTTGGCGGGACATTGATGGCGATCAGCCCCGTCCTAACTGATAGACTTTCAATCGGTCTTTCGGAGAACCTTTTTCTTGTTTCGATTCTCTTTACTATCTATCTATCCCTGTATTTTCAAGAGTCTCATAGCTTTACTTTACTTTTATTTTTAACAGTAGTCATCGGGAGTAGTTTTTTTATTCATTTTAGTAGTTATTTTTCATTGCCATTGTTGATTTATTTGTGGGGGTATTTCATTGTGTTAATATTCCTAAGGAGAAAATTTTTTTTCGCTTTAGTGATATTTCTTCTTGGAGGATTAAGCATTCTATCAGTTGTTTTTTATTTTCCTCAAATTATATCAGTAATGAAATCATTCGCAAATACCGGGGTTGCAAATCCAGAGTTTTTACCGCCTCCAACTTTTTGGCAATGGCAGACGCAGCTTAGTTATTACGCTATCCCTGTATTGATTATAAGCATTATTGCCTTGTTGATAAACTTTAGGAAAGAAATGTTGGTGCGGCGCTATTATACTCCCATCATTATTTTTACGCTTGTCATTTTTTCGTTTCTAGAAGTTCTTCCTTTGTTTAAAATATACAACCTCTTACCGTTTCGCGCTTTTACTTATTTTATTTTATGCGGCATTCTTTTGATGAGTTATTTTTTCTATAGATTTAAAGTTTATCCGATTGTTTTTGCGTCTATTATCGCTTTTATTGTTATTACTCATCCATTTCGCGCGTCAGGATGGGATAAAGACTTGACACTATTGGAGCATGAAGGAATTTTCAATTTAAAGAACATCGAAGAAAACTCTCTGATTGTGACCCAACCAATTAATGGGCGCATGATCATTTTTTTCACTAGAAGAAGCACCGTCTCAGACGCCGCGCGGGAGTTATTTTTCGCAGAAAATTCTGATGTTTTCATTTCTGGGATAAAATCGTTTGGACAATACGATGCTTATTATGTCTTAATTTCAAAGCATAAATTAACCCCAGAATACAATAAAGGGTGGGTAAGGCCATGGGCAGCCGTTGGACTTAATTGGAATATTTTTGATCAATCGAAGTTTAAGGTTGTGTATGAAAATAATGATGTTGTGATCTATAAATTAAAAAATTCTTTATAACGATCTTGCCAGCGCTCTTTTGAAAATTTATTTTGTATAGTTTTGTATCCGTTTTCAGCAAGCTTCTCGGCGAATTGCGTATTATCTAAGAGTCTGATAATAGATGCGCCCAACTCATTGGCGTTTGGGTTAATCATTAAGCCATTTTTTTCGTGCGTGATAATGTCAAATAGACCGCCGATATTTGTAGCGATGACTGGTTTTTTGCAAGCCATGGCTTCCAGGCAGGAGAGTGAAGTTCCTTCGCAATGCGATGTTGGAATAATGACTATATCGGACGCCGCAAAAAGATTGGGCATATCTTTATAATGATTTTTGTGTCCGAGTAGTATTATATTTTCTTCAAGCCCGTTTTTTTTTATTTCGTTTATGAGATATTTTTTTGCATTTCCATCTCCTATTACCAATAGAACTGAATTCGGAAATTCTTTTGTCACTTGTTGCATGGCAGGTACTAGAAATTGAGCGCCCCGACTAAAGCTGATATTTCTTGGAAATAGTATTATTTTTTTCTCGCCATATGTATTGTCTGTTTTTTTAAGACTTGGATTAAAGATTTCCTGGTCAACATAGTTATAGATGATATTTATTTTATCTCTTTGGTCTGGAAGTTCTGATTGAGCAAATCGCAGTAAAAAAGAATCTACCGAAGCGATTTTTCCTAAACCATGAATAGCCTTTTTGATTATATATTTTTCTAAAGCAATGTAAGAGGTGAAATATAGCGGTAAAAGAATATTGGGAATATTTCCGACTGATGCTTCTTTGCTGTAAGATATCATCGCTTTTTTCGGAATGTCCCATGTGACGCCATGAAAAGTCGCCGTTAATGGTTTTTTAATTTTTTTTGAATAATGCTGAGCATGGTGCAAATGGATTATGTCTTGGTTCGTGTCGACAAATTTTGGCCAAAAATAATTAAATTCAAGCCATTGCTCGGGAATCGATAGCCGTTTTAGGATCCCAGGAAGGCGAATTGTTCTTATAAGTATGCCATTATACTCAAATTCGCTGTTAGACGATCCGGCCTGTATAATAGTAATATTATGACCTAATTTAGTGATAAAGGTTGCCAAATCGAAGAGATATACTTCCGCACCGCCGGCTAATTCATCTTTGGGTATATTAATATTTTTATAGGTGTTATTTTTCCCTAAAAAAGAATAGCTAATAAAAGTAATCTGTTTTGACATAACATTTATTTGATTAATCGCGTTATCTTTGAAAATTTACCAGCGCAAAAGCCGGTTAATGCCCCAGAAATTGTAATAATTTTAATTAGCGGTATAATAATGACTGATGAAAGTTTTTTATAATATGATTTATGCAATAAAAATACTAAAATCAATGCCATGGGTACTACTATTAATTTATGGTCTATTAGCATTAGCAGCGTAGTCATTATTATAATAAAAACAGCCGCCACAATGAGTCTTTTTTGGTAAATTAATATGTTTTTTTGAGCGTCGCTATAGTTATACGAAAATGATTGTCTGAATAATTGGATAAAGTTTTTTCTTGGACGCCAATACACTTTAGCGCGGGGCTCGAATACAAATTTAAATCCAGCCCCTTTTAATCTCAAATTAAAATCAGTATCTTCGCTGAGCGTCATGTTTTCATTGAACCCGCCAATACTTTCCCATGCGCTTTTTCTAAAGCAAATTGATCTGGCGGATGGTAAAAATTCATTTGGATTTATTTTCGTCAAAGGTGGGATAGAATAATATCCAAGACAATCTTCAAAAAATGTTTTTGCGTCAGGCTGATACCAACCGCTAACAATGTCGATGTTAACTATTTTTTCGAATGGCTTGGTAATAGACTCGAGCCACTTTGAATCAAGTATGCACCCCGCATCTGTCGCCGCGATAAGTTCGCTTGAACTTTTTTGAATCGCCTCGTTTCTTCCTGCGGATCTATTTCCTTCTCTGATGAATAGTTTAATGACCATCAATGGATTTTGTTGTTGAAATTTATCAATAAGATCAACTGTTTCATCTTTTGATTTTGCATCTACTATAATAATCTCGTTTGGTTGTTTTGTTTGGTGTTTGATGCTACCGAGAAATGAGATAATAGACTGCCCCTCATCAAATACTGTCGTAATTAAGGCAACTTTTTTTTTCATATTAATGCGCGCGCGATCGTTTGATAAAAAGCGCATGTTTTAATTAAGCATGGAAGCGGGTAATAATGCCTTTGCTTTCCCAAAGTTTCATGTATTGATTTGCAAGATTGGTCCATGATTGGTTTATTGCCCACTTCCAAGCCCGTTCAAAATGGAATTGTCCGCTCGGGTTGGCGAGGTACTCATTTATTTTGTGGGCAAAATTTTCCGCATTATCACTTATTGAAATAAAATCATGAGAATATTTAAATAAGGCAAGTCTGTCTTTCATCAATTCATTTTGATAGATAGCAAAAATCGGTTTTTTATAAGCAGCCGATTCAAGTATCGCAAGATATCCGTTGGCAATGATAATTTTTGACTGCTTGATATAAGCAATAGGATTGTCAACGAATCCCAGAAATGAAATATCGAGGTTATTATCTGATGCAAATTTTTGCGCATAAGTTAATAATTCACCATTCCCAAGAAAAAAAATTTTCACTTTTCTATTATATTTTTCCTTTAGTAATTTAAAAGACGCAAGATATTCTTTTATTGGAACATCTTCTGAGATTCGCGACAATAATATAATATCAGAATATGGCACTTGTCTATTGAGCTCATGCGTATCGACCCCTCCATAGCTTATTAAATCAGCTTTTGTTAAATACCATTTCTCAATAAATTCACCGATACATATATTGCCACTAGTAAGAAATTCAGAAATTTTTCTAATGAATATAACACTCTTTTTAGGCGGATAGTCACCCTCCCAGCCGTGGAATGTAATAAATACTTTTTTAAACGGGAATAATATTCTGAAGGCCATAAACCAAAGAAGCATTTGATAATCATGGCAATGAATTATTGATGCGCGCCTGATCAATGGGGTATATCGAAAAAAAGAAATGATGCTTAAAATAGTTCCAATTACTGGCAGACGGTTTCGTTGGAGTCTGATAATTTTGATGCCATCTATTTCGTCGTTAGTCGGTAGGTTCTTTTCATGTAATGTTGTAATAATTGTAACTTTATTGCCAATATTCAGCAATTCTTTTGAGACTTTAAAGACATGATGTTCGACGCCGCCTTTATGGGGATAAAAAAACGGAGAAAGCATTACAATATTCAATTTTTTGTTGGGCGACATAAGGAAGTAATAATTTTTATAATTTTTTCTCCACTTTTTCCGTTACCAAACGGATTCCTCCAGTTCGCCTTTTTCTTAAGCATCATATTCACCGACGAAACTATTGATGATTTTTTTTGACCAGCGAGGATGTTCCCGCCAACTTCAATTGTCTCTGGCCGTTCAGTGTTTCTTCGGAGTGTGATGCAAGGAACGCGGAGGATGCAAGCTTCTTCTTGAATTCCGCCAGAATCAGTTAGAACAAATAAGGCATTTTTTATGATTTGCAGCATTTCTAAATAGCCAATTGGTTCGATGAGGCGTAGTCCCATAGGTATATTTAAACGGAAATATTCGAGCATTTTTTTTGTTCGTGGGTGTACTGGGAAAATAATGGGTATATTCCGTTGTTTAATTATGATTTTTACGCTGTCTAGTATTTCCGTGAGATTTTCTTTTGATTCAACATTGCTCGGTCTGTGCATGGTTAGCATAGCATATTTTTTCGGCACTATTTCAAGATTTTTAAATGCTTGTGCGTGTTTTTTTACTTCTTTAAGGTTTTGAAAAATAGCGTCAACGATAGTATTTCCCACAATATAGACATTTTTTTGAGAAATTCCTTCGCGGATAAGAATTTTTTTCTGAATTGTTGTTGGCGCAAGAAGAATGTTTGATATATGATCAGTGATAATCCTATTCACCTCTTCGGGCATTGTTCTGTCATAACTTCTAAGACCAGACTCAACATGCGCTAGTAATGTCTTCTGCATTTTGCTAGCGGCAAGTGCTCCCGCTAATACACTATTCGTATCTCCTTGAACAAATACGACATGAGGACTCTCTTTCTCTAGGATTTTTTCTATACCCATTAGCATTTTCCCTGTTTGCGCCCCATGGCTATCTGATCCAATGTTTAGGTTATATTTTGGGTTTGGCAGATTGAGCTCTCGGAAGAATATATTGTCCATTGTTTCTGAATAATGCTGATTTGTATGTATAATGAAAAACAAAAGGTGTCGTTTTATGCATTCTCTTATTAATGGGCTTAATTTAATAATTTCCGGCCTTGTTCCAAGGATAAAACAAATTTTCATATTATTATATTTCATTAAGCATTTCGTCAAATGACGGTATTTTTAACTTTCCGCAGACATTATGTTTTGAAGATAATCGGCGGTCAATAAATGTACCATCATCCGGCGTGATCTCGCATTGAATATTGTATTTTTTTGCTATTTTTGAAACCATCTCAAACTTCGTTACATCGGTTGAAAAGAGGTGATACAATCCTTTGATCGGATAAAGATCCCGGTGATCGATGATTTCTCCGCAAATGTGGCCAAACTCAAAGGTCGTAATGCCGTTCCAGAGATGATTGGTGAATCCTTTGATTGTTTTTCCTTCTTGTTTTTTTACCCATTCAAGAAGCGAGACAAATCCCGTGATTTCCGGGCCGATAATTGAAGTGCGAAAGACGAGAGAATGATCTTTTGGCTCGCCGAGTAATTTTGATATCCCATAGATATCGGTTGGATTTGGAGGCGATGTTTCGTCGTATGGAGCTCCTTTAATTCCATCGTATACGCAGTCGGTTGTTATGTGTATTAATTTTGAGCCATAATGATAACTGAAAATATGCGGAAGAGCGCCATTAACAAACATTGCATCAAGCGGTTTTTGAGCGCTGTATCTATTGGTGATGCCGGCGCAATTTATTACCGCATCCACAGGACCGATCGCGTCCAACAGTTTTTTTACACAAGAAGAAACTGCTGCCGTATGAAATCCTTTAAGATAATCTTGGTAAATACCGTCGCTGTCTATAATGACAGATTGATGCATTGAAACACCGCCATAATGTCTATCCAGCTCCTCAAGTTTTTTCTGATCTCTCAAGACAAGTACAAGCTTATAGCGTTCGTTTAATTGCGCGTATACCGCGCTTCCCAACATCCCCGTGGGAGCAATAATTGCCACTATTTTCATATTTTTTGGATTAAATAAATTTTCCGTCTTTTAACATTTTTTGTATATCATCCATGCTCATAAGACTGTCATTGGATGAATATTCTTCAAATGCCACTTTTGATAGGCGCTTGTACTTGCTTTCAAGATCGTCAATCTTAAGCTGCGGAAGGATTACAAAGTAGTTTTCATCGTATTGGTATGTGAGAGGGGATTCATAACGAGAAACTAATACCTCGTGTATTTTTTCGCCCGGGCGGATTCCGGTTTCTAGAATTTGTACGGGCTCTTTTGATAGCTCTTTTACCATCACTTCCGCGAGGTCGGCAATTTTGCAAGACGGCATTTTCATGACAAATGTCTCTCCGCCGTAGCTCACTTCGCTCGCTTTAAAGAGCAGATGAATAGCTTGCTTGAGCGTAAGAAAATACCGCGTCATTCGTTTGTCCGTAAGAGAGATTTTTTTGTATCTATTGATTTGGTCAGCGAAAAACGGAACAACACTACCGTTTGTGCCTAAGACATTGCCGCCGCGGATGCAAACAAATTGCGTATCGCTTGGTTCCAAATTTGCTTGGATGATGAGGCGCTCGCCAATCGCTTTTGTCATTCCGTAAAGATTGAGAGGGTCTACGGCTTTGTCTGTTGACACATCAATGACTTTTTTAACTTTATTAAGCTTTGCCGCCTCTATAATATTTTTTGTTCCGACTATGTTTGTTTTAATCGCCTCGTACGGCTGTTCTTCGCACACCGGGACATGTTTTAATGCCGCAAGGTGAAAAATATAGTCCACCCCTTTAGTGCATTCCACCAATCGATCGTGATCCCTGATATCCCCAATTAAAAATTTAAGCTTCGGATTATTGAATTTTCTCTGCATATTGACCTGATGGAGCTCGCTTCGCGAATAAATAAGAATCTGTTTTGGGTCTTTTTCAAGGAGCTGAGTCGTTAATTCATTTCCCCATGAACCGGTCCCGCCGGTAATAAAAATTGTTTTATTCTCAAACATAATTTTAGACAATTAAATTATTTCCTAATATAAAATTAACTACTTTTGTTGATACATTCGCGTCAATATAGCCCTGGGGATACACCCAATCATTTGTTTTGC
>Ga0209211_10009992_pt1 | contig 12492 bp, 10 predicted proteins | sample RifGroA2_FD_183992 | JGI IMG/M metagenome (GOLD analysis project Ga0209211, IMG submission 183992) | Groundwater microbial communities from Rifle, Colorado, USA - Groundwater A2 (SPAdes) (version 2) | ecosystem: Environmental > Aquatic > Deep subsurface > Groundwater | place: Rifle, Colorado... | reverse complement strand
TAAAGCTCCAGAAATAGTTTTAAATAAAAATGTATTCGACCAGATTGGTATTTACGATATGGTTATTTCGGCTGGTTATTTTATTGTTACAAATGGACTTGCACATTATTGTTTTATGGCTTCATCCGAAAAAAATAAGTTTGAGTTTTTGAAGGAAATACCGGAATATAATAATCTGATAATTTAATGTTTTTGTAATTATGTTTAAATTCTTAAAATATCATTAATATACTATTATATAATCACTTAATACATGTTCGTTTGTTGATATTTTTACTTAATACCGGCTTTGAGGTTCTTTCTATTTCCATTTTCTTAATATTTAAAACAAATAAAATTCAACAAAACAATATATTAAAAGTGTAATTACAGAATAAAATACATACCATTTTATATTCACAAATTTATATATTGTTACATCATATTTCTGATACAAAAATGATGATAAAATTAATTTTTCAATTAAAAATGCAATTACAGTTGCAATTGCTACTCCAGAAATTCCAATATAATTGACTAACAATAAGCTAAGTAATACGTTAATAATTATTTCTATTACAGAAGTAAATAAAATAATCTTCGTTTGTTGTAATCCTATCAATATCGTTTGAGGAAACAATAATCTGCTGATAATAAGTAACAAATAAATATTAAAAATTAAAGCACTTTCTGTAAAATTTGAATTGAAAATAATTGGAAATAATGTATTTGATAAAAGTAACATTACAATTGTAAGCGGAAATAACAGGTGCATTAATACTAATGACTTTTTCTTTATTTTATTTATCAATTCATCAAGTTTAAAGTCTTCGGAAAATTCTGGCAACATTGCATTGCTAAAAGCATTTGCAAGTAATACTGATATTGGTAATTCTCTAGCACCAAATCTGAAAATTGCAAAAGTAGCTTCATCAAATTTGCTTGTAATTATAAATCCATCAACATATTGTGCAGAACCTCCAAGAAATGAACTAACTATTAAGGGCCAAGCAAGATGCAAATGTTCGAAAATAAACTTAAATGATAATGTTAGTTTTGAATTTTGAAAAACCAAAACAATTAACCAAAAAAATCTGATTATTGAAATAAAAATTAATCCATAAAATACCCAAATAAGATTAAAATTAAAAATTACAGGTAAACAGACAATTAAAAGTTGTAAAATATAACTTATTAATCCATACTCAAGAATAAGTTTTGGTTTGTTTTTAAGTAAATAAATATATTCAATAATGTATGCAGGCGAACTAATAACTACATAAACAATAAGTAAGTTATAATATTCGATAAACGCACTATTTATAAGCTTATCAAGAATATATGCTTTAAATAATAATAAAATGATTCCACTAATAATTGAAAAAAATACAATTAGTAAAAATGAATTAAATAAAACAGGAGTTTTTTCTGTTACTTTATACAAAAAAGTATTGCTTTTTTTGTAAATTGGAAGTAATGCTTGTGTTAATCCTGATAACCAAAAAAATGTAACAGCAGTAGAAACAAATAAAAATGTTTCGTAATAACCTATATATTCGGTTGAAAATGAACTTTTTGCAAATGCAATTCCAATTAATAATAAAATTCCAAATCTTAAAATTTGAATTATTTGAAGGCTTGATATCTTTGAAATTTTTAACAAAAAACTTTAATTTTTAGGCTAAACGAATATAGATATAATTAATTATTATTTTAATTAAATGTTTTTGATAATTCACTTTTTCTATTCAAAAATATACTATATCTTTGCATTCTCAAAATGGTGGTTGTAGCTCAGCTGGTTAGAGCATCAGATTGTGGTTCTGAGGGTCGTGGGTTCGAAACCCATCATCCACCCTAAAAAGACAAATTTTAACAAGTTTGTCTTTTTTTTATTTCGGGATTTACCTTTGTACTTATTACAAAATAATCTGGTTTTATTCTACTTCCAGCAGAGTTTCCTAAAAGGGACTCTGCGTCAATTAATAACGCAGAGCCCTGTATGCAGAGACTCTGCTTGAGGATAATCAAGTGAGGAAGTTATTTTGAATTATTCACTTTGTACTTTATAAAAAGGAAAAGGCTGATTAAAATTTCTTCTAATCAGCCTTTGGAAACTATGGAACAAAAAAAACTATTCTTTAAAACTCAATGTTAAACTTGAAATTACAGACGGATTGAAAGGTTTTAAATTTTCAATTCTTGATTCTAAAGCTGTATAATTACTGCTTGGAGCAGTTCCTCCTTGAATAAATCCATAATTATTAAAATATCCTGGAGCTTGAGTATTTACAAGATAAGGAGCAATAGCAGTACTATCAGCAGATGGATAAGCTTGGTGAGCATGATTATAAAAAACATTATATAATGAATTAGTTTCTAAAATATCAGTTCTGCTTTCAGAATTTAAATCACTTGGAGGAAGTCCTACTTCAGCAATTCCAACATTTCCTGTCTGATTAGCAGAAGCTACGAATGCCCAGTTAAATCCGGTTTCGTTTGTAAAAAATTGTGCATTTGGATGATTTGAATTTCCATAAACATCAACTATATCTGCTTTTTTGCCGGCAAACATTTTTAATGTATTAATTGCGTATATATCAGTTGATAATGGAATTCCTGCAATTGTTACAAACATGTGAGCATCATATCCTAAACTTCCATCTTCGTTATAATCAATCCTATACATTGCATTAGGTATATTTGTATTTGAGGTTCTATCAATATTATAAGGTTTTAAAATAGCTATTCCCTTAATTGGATTAGTATTCCAAAACACCTGAATTGCTTTTCCACCATCAGCTTCGGTTGAAGAATTTGCATCAATAATAGTTAATTGAAACTCATAAGTTGTATTTTCAAATTGTGAATTTTCTATTACAACTAAGTTTTTTGGTCTTCCGTCTTTATCACCATTAAAAGTTGTTGTCATTGGTTTGTTAATTTCATATACAGCAATTGCAACCATTATATTTTGAACAATATTGGCAGCACTTTCACCAATAAATATAAAAGAACGTAAATGTTGGTAAATGTCATTTCCAGCTAAAGTGTCAGATGCAGTACTTTTAGTCTGCTTATTTTCTGAACTTATTGATTCTGGAATGTCAACTTTAAATCTACTTGGAACAATGTTTTTTTCAACTACTTGTGGTTCAGGCTCATCTTTTTTGCATTGAGTAAAAATAAAGCCTATTAAAAGAATAAAAACTCCTAAAATAATTTTGTTTGATTTCATAATAACTATAATTTAAAGATTAATAATTTGCTATTTGCAGTTAATACACAAATAATAAATTATACCCTTAGTTTATTTCGAAAATTAATTTGAAAATTATTTTTCTTATCAATTCCACAACTATAATTTACACAGATTGTGTAAATTAGCAAATATTGAAAATTAGTAAGCTTAATTTGCTTTCAGAAAAAATTAAACTCTGAAAGAGTTAAATATGAATAACCCCCAATGAAATTGGGGGAAATGATGTAAATGTGTAGCAACACTGAAAGTGTTGAATATCATTACTTACCCTTTTCAACTACTTCGTAGTTAAGTTGCATATTGATTACTAAACCCCCAATTTCATTAGGGGTTATTCACATTAGACCTACGGTCGCAACCTATGGTTGTCGTTGGGATTTTAAAAATCTCTGAAAACAAATTGAACTTACGAAAATTAACTCAGAAGTTTTTTTTGCAACAATAATACAAGTTTGTGTATATTAAATACAAATGTTCAAAAATGAGAATTTTTGTATAAATCCCTATTTTAACAGACCTTTTTTTTCAGACTTTATCTTTTTAAAAGCTGTCAAATAAATTTTTTTGATGCTGTTTTTTTCTTCATTTTGAACAATTTGCTCAACTACAGGAATAAGAGCTTTATTAAAATCTGTTTTTAATTTTAAAATTTCAGAAAGTGCAAATGCTGTACTCCATCTGACAACTGTGCCTTGTTTTTCGATATTGTTTAAAAGTTTGCTTGTGGCAACAGCAATTAATTCGGGATATAAATGAATTGTATTTCCGATAACTTTTGCCGATTCCCATTTAATTCGTGGAGCTTTTTCGCCAAAGTAATTTATAATTTTTGTTAATGATTCTAAATTTAAAATTGCTGGATTTGTTTTAGTTACAAATTCAATTGCTTCAATACATGTTGCTTTTTTAGTATCATTACTAGATTCTGAAAATTTCAAAAGTTCAGAAATTTCAATAGATTTATTTTGAATATTACTTGCTAAAAACTCAGTTAAAGCTTTTGATTTTAATGATTTATTTTCAAATATTTTGGATATTTCCATGTTAAATTTTCTTTCTCCTCAAATTAATAACATCGCCAATTTTTATTTCAGCACCTTCATTTAAATTATTCTTTTTATATAATTTTTTGAGTTTTACTCCATAAAGTTGTGAAATAGATTGTATTGTTTCGCCTTGTGCAACTGTGTGAGTTTCAAATTTTGCTTCTGCTTTTGAGCGTTTTGGCTGAATATAAAGTGTTTGCCCGATACTTAACTTACTATCTTTATCTAAATCGTTGTATTTGTATAATTGCCAAAGCATTACATCAAGTTCTTTCGATATTTTGTAAAATGTGTCGCCTTCACGAACTTTAATACATTTAATACGATTTGTAAGAAAAATTTCTCTACTTCCAGATGTTAAATATACGTTATCAATATTGGCAAGCGGTGTATTTTTAATAGCTCTATAATCGTCAAATTTAAAAAGAGAATTATCTTCTATAATTTTTATTAAAAGTTGTGGATATTTAGGATTAGTTGCATAACCGGCTTTTTTTAATCCATTTGCCCAATCTTTATAATCAGCAGATTTAGAATCAAATAATGATTTATATCTGCTACCATTCATTATAAAATCTGTATGGTCTTTATAAGATTCATCAACATTTTTATATTTTCTGAAACATTCATCTTTTGCATCATCGTCTTTAAATAATTTTTCGCCTTGCCACGAATTATGGCATTTTATTCCGAAATGATTATTTGCCATTTTCGCTAATTCGCTATTTCCATTGTCAGATTCTAACATTCCTTGCGAAAGTGTAATGCTGGCAGGTATTCCAGAACGCTGCATTTCTGCAATAGCAATGTTTTTATAAGCTTTTAAATAATCTTCTCTCGAAATCTTAACATCAGATTTTTGAGCTAAAGTTGATAAATTAAAAATTATCAAAAGTGAAAAAACGAAATGTAACTTATTCATACCAATTGCATTTGTAACAAAAGTAGAAAAAATAGAATAGAATTGTATATTTGTATTTTGATTGTAAATATTTTTTAGCCAATTGTTAAAAACTTTTTTTAATGAGACTTAAAGAAATTGTAACAAAAGTTCTTGAATTTGATTCTGAATCAGAATTTAATACACAAGATTCGGATTTAATCAAAATTGCAAAAGCAAATATTAATCATGCTTATTCTCCTTATTCAAAATTTAGCGTAAGTGCTGCAATTCAATTAGATAATAATGAAACAGTAACCGGAACAAATCAAGAAAACGCTGCATATCCATCGGGTTTATGTGCCGAAAGGGTTGCAATGTTTTATGCAAATTCAAAATTTCCTGAATCAAAACCATTAACAATTGCAATAGCTGCATTTACAAATGGCGATTTTTTAGAAGTTCCTATTCCGCCTTGTGGTTCGTGCCGACAAGTTTTATTAGAATCCGAAATCAGATATAAATCACCAATTCGAGTTATACTAATTGGAAAATCAAAAATTTTCTTGCTCGAAAATGTGAAATCATTGCTGCCATTGAGCTTTGATGGGGGATTTTTGAAGGTGAAATAAGAAGAAGGAAGTTAGAAAATTCTAGAAACTATTCAACTATTTATTCACAAACATTCTCAATCCTCTCGTTTCCATTTATAACTGGTTTTTCATTTTCAATGTCTTGCAAATCTTCGTCGCAATATTGTTCTGCTTTAGTTTCAGATAAAATTGCACCAGTTTCAGTATTTGTCATTACAACTTTGCAATTTTTACATTTCTTGCATGAATAAAATACTGAAAACGAAAATATGAGTATAATAAAAATAAATTTAGACATCTATTTTATAGAATATGAGCCGTTTGTATTAACTGATATTTTTGCTAAAGTTTTGTTTTTAAGAAAATAATCGTAACCTTCTTTCAAATTTTCTAAAAGTATAGCTAATGTTTTTTCGTTATATTTTGTTTTTAGTTTATTGAAATTTTCAGTAGTTAATTTTGCAGGGAAAATATAAACAGGAATATCTTTTTGTCCATTATTTTTAGCTTCAACTGCAAGAATGTAAAGTTCTTTAATTAAGTCGTCTGTTATTGGCATACAGCCGATTGTAACACATGAGCCATGAATAAAAATATCTCCTCCAAGATTTCCTTTTTGTCCAAGAATTTTATCAGAACTATTTGGATAGTTTACGCCTAATGATATATAAAAATTGCTATAAGGATTAAACCTATCTATGTGATAAAATCCTTCAGGAACCTGATAATCGCCTTGCTTTCTTTTTGGACCAATTGTTCCAGATGAGGAGCAAATCGGAAATTGTTTTAAAAGTATAAATGTATCTTTATCAGAAGGTTTAATCCACGCTTCAATAATTGCTTCTGTTTTATATGCAATTATTAATAATTGAAATTTATTAAATTCAAGATTTATATCTTTAAAGTATTGTTTAACTGTATTTTCCTTTTCTGAATATGCAGTTTTAACTCTCGAATTTAATAATTGTTGCTCTTTAAAAGATTTTGTTTGAGCTAACATATTATTACTAATTATTACCGAATAACTTATTAATATTAAGAAAATTAGCAGAAGTTTAAGCATTTTATTTTTTTAGCTATTTTTTTTAGGTATATCAAATCTTAAAATAAACGGAACAGATTTTACTTTCATATCATCCATATAAGGTTTAAAATATTCACGAACTGGACCATAGCCAATAATTTCTTTGGAGAAAATATTTTTTTGATAATCGAAAGTCCATTTTTCAATAAAAATCAATTCGGTAATTTCTTCGTAAACTATTTCATTTTTAACGACTTTGATTTCGGGTTCGCCAGTCTCAACATTTTCAACTTCAACTGTATCTGTTGTAGCACCAAGTGAAAGTAAAATATCATTTTCGACTATCATTTTGGGCTCTTCACTAAAATAATCATACGGAGTGATTTCTTTTTTCAATGCTTTGTTTATTAACGATTTCACAAAAGGTTTAGTGTCGAATCCAACAAGTTTAGTAAATAAAGAATCGCAAGCAGAAAGTTTAACAACGTATTCTGCTTTTATTGAAATCGTTTCTGATTTTTCAGCTTTTACCGAATCATTTAAGTTAATTTTAAAAAGAAATCTATTTTTTAAATCTAAATGTAAACTATCTTCAGGTAAATAACATTGATAGAAAAAAGATAAATCTTTAACTTTTTTTTCAATTTTCATAGTTGAACTATCATATAGCCAAGTTTCATTAAATATTAATTCATTAAAAAACTCATTAGTTTCTTTTTTTGAAAACTGGCTCTGAAGGCTTAAAATTATTTCATTAATTGTTTCAATTTTAAGTGAAGCTTTTGCAAAATCAGTTGCTTGGGTTTTATTAGTTTTAATATTTTCTAATATTTTAGAACCAAAATCTGAATCATAAAACTGAGATAAAATTGGCAAATTTCCATCATTATTATCAGCAAATACGCTGTAAGTAACTTTTTCGGCAAGTACAACAGGTTTTGCACTTTCTTTTGTACATGAAATTTGAAAAATAACAATTACAACTAAAAATAAAAATAAATTTTTCATAGTTTAAAGTTTAAAATTTTTTAATTAGGTAAAGGTAAAAAAATATAATTGTTAAATTGTTATATCGTTTAATTCAAAAATTTTAAATTTTCCAAGTATTAATATCATCATTTATTCCACGTAAAAATTCATCTATTTTTAATTTTTTTCTGTTTTGAAGTTGAATTTCTTTAACTGCAATAAATTTATTATCAGAACATTTAATATGAAAAAAAGTTTTATTATCTGAATAAATATTATTGTTGGTATTTTCATTCTCGACAATAACTGCTGAAAAAATTTTTGCAGTAAATGTTGAGTTTTTATCAGTAAATTCTGTCCATGCAGCAGGATATGGACTCATTCCTCTTATGAAATTATAAATGTTTGTAGAACTGTCGTTCCAATTTATTTTACAATCGTTTTTAAATATTTTAGGAGCAGGCAATAATTTTGAAAAGTTATTATTGAAACTTTCTTGAGATTTAATAATAATATTCTTATTTACTATTGTTTCAACAGTTTCTACAATAAGTTTTCCGCCAATTATCATTAGTTTATCGTGCAGGGTTCCAGCATTATCGTTAGGTGCAATAATAACTTTTTCTTGCATAATTATATTTCCTGTATCAATTTCTTTTTCTATAAAAAAAGTTGTAACACCAGTTACGGAATCTCCATTAATTATTGCCCAATTTATTGGTGCAGCTCCTCGATATTGAGGTAATAATGAGGCATGTAAATTTATAGTACCACATTTTGGCATTTGCCAAACAATTTCCGGCAACATTCTAAATGCAACAACCACAAATAAATCAGCATTTAACAGCAATAATTCGTTAACGAAATCTTCTGATTTTAAATTTGTTGGTTGAAGTATTTTTATTTTTTTTTCTTCAGTATAAATTTTTACAGCTGATTTTTGAAAAGCCATTCCTCTTCCGGCTGGTTTATCAGGTGCAGTAACAACCGCAGCTATATTAAAGTTGTGATTAATTAAGTTATCAAGCGTGTAAACCGCAAACTCGGGAGTTCCCATGAAAACAATTGAAATTTTTTTATCTAAAGCCATTATATTTTTTTATTTATAATCAAAGTTCTATATTAGCAAGTATCTTTGTAAAAATAAAAAATAATCGGATGAAAAAAGACATTCATGAAGATTTAATAAATAAAATTAAGAAGCTTGAAATAGAGAATCTTGAATTAAAGACTAAAATTTCTGATTTTGAGTTAAAAAAAGTATTCAATAAAGAGGTAGATTTAATTTTTAATATAAATTTTTTAAATTCTGTTTTAGATATTATTCCATTTCCAATTTTTTATAAAGATATTAATGGAAGATATGCTAATTGTAATAAAGCTTTTGAAGCTTTTTTTGGAGTTAAAATTAATGAACTAAAAGGAAAAACTGTTTATGATATTACTAGTAAAGAAATGGCTGATAAATTTTCTGAAAAAGATAAAGAAATACTAGTTTCAAAAAAACAATTTTATGAAGATAAAGTAAGAGATATAGATGGAAACATCAAAGATATAATGTTTTATAAAACAACTTTTGAATCAGATAATAAATCAGTTGGAATTTTTGGTGTTATGGTTGATATTACTAAATTGAAAAAAGCAGAAAATGAACTTGTTAAAGCAAAAGAACGAGCCGAAGAAAGCGACAGGTTGAAATCTACTTTTTTGGCAAATATGAGTCACGAAATCCGCACTCCAATGAATGGAATAATCGGATTTTCAGAACTTTTAAAAGATGATACAATAACACCAGATGTCAAAAATGAATATATTGGTTATATAAATTCTTGCTCATCCTCTCTGATAAATTTGATTGATGAAATAATTGATATTTCTAAAATTGAGGCAAAACAAATAAAAATTAATAAATCAGAATTTTTACTCGATAATTTATTAAATGAACTTTTGGGATTTATCGAAGAAGAAAAGAGAAGAAAAGATAAAAATCAAATTAATATAGTACTTAACAAAGAATTAGAAAACCTTCATATATATACAGATTCAAACAGATTAAGGCAAATATTTTCTAATTTGCTTGGGAACGCCTTAAAGTTCACAAAATCAGGAAGTATCGAATTTGGATATTTGCTTCAAAGTAAAAAAAATATTCTTTTTTATGTAAAAGATACCGGAATTGGAATTCCTCTTGAAAAACAATCTTTAATTTTTGACAGATTTAAGCAACTTGATGAGTATAATGAAAAAATTGAACGTGGTGCCGGTCTTGGATTAGCTATTTCACGTAGTTTAGTTGAACTTTTAGGTGGAAAAATCTGGATTGAGTCAACAATGGGTATGGGTTCTACTTTTTATTTTACAATTCCTTATGTTACAAATAGTGTTGTAAATGAACCAATTATTGACACAAGTATTTCTTCATTTGATAATATTTGGGAAAACAAACTTATTCTGATTGCAGAAGATGATGATATAAATTTTATGTTTATTAAAGAAGCATTAAAAAAAACAGGATGTAATATCATAAGAGCAGTAAATGGTGAAGAAGCAATTGATTTTTTTAGAAAAAGAAAAATAATTGATTTGATTTTACTTGATATTCAAATGCCTAAAAAGAATGGAATAGAAGTACTTAAATATATCAGAAATACTAATAAAGAAATTCCAATTATAGTACAGACAGCTTATGCTATGGCAGATGAAAAAACAAAATGTACTGAAGCCGGAAGTAACGATTATTTTTCAAAACCACTTCATATAAATAAATTAATGACAGCAATTGAAAAATATTTGAACATAACGTAAAGAGAACTGAAATTATTAAATTGATATATTGTTACATTGATAAATTGTTAAATTGTCTGAACTAGGATTTTTAGGATTTGAAGATTATAGGATTTTTTTAAGAGATTTAATCTTCATTCTTTAATCCTACAATCCTTTAATCTTACAAATCCTTGTTCAGACAGATTGTTAAATTGTTATGTCGAAGTAATAAACAGCGTAGCAACCACTTAACCTTTAACCTTTTACCATTTAACCATTTAACAATTTATCCATTTATGAGTATATATTTTGCAACATATATTTAGTTTTATATTTTTGTCGAATAAAAACTTTAAATAAACAAGATTATATGGATATGAAATTAAGGTATGGTGGGGATTTTCTAACACAAGAAACAAAAGCTTCAGATATATTTATTCCAGAAGAGTTTAACGAAGAGCAAAAAATGATTGAGCAAACTTGTTATGACTTCTTGAATGCAGAAATTTATCCCATTATGGATAGAATTGATACCAATGAAAACGGTTTGATGAGAAGCTTGATTAGTAAATCCGGAGAACTTGGTTTATTAGGCATATCTGTTCCAGACGAATACGGTGGTTTTGAACAATCGTACTTAACTGTAATGAGAGCAAACGAAGCTATCGGAGGAACCGGCTCTTTTTCTGTTGCTTACATGGCACATACCGGCATTGGAACTTTGCCATTACTATATTATGGAAATGAAGAACAAAAAAGAAAATATTTACCAAAACTTGTATCAGGCGAATTAGCTGCATCTTATTGTTTAACAGAGCCAAATGCAGGTTCTGATGCTAATTCTGGTAAAACAAAAGCAACACTTTCAGAAGATGGTAAATATTATATTCTGAATGGGCAAAAAATGTGGATTACAAATGGAGGATTTTCCGATTTGCAAACAGTTTTTGCTAAGATTGATAATGATAGAGTTTTAAGTGCATTTTTAGTCGAACGAAATACAAAAGGAGTTGTAGTAAATGCCGAAGAAAAAAAGATGGGAATTAAAGGCTCTTCAACAGTTCAAATATTTTATAACGATGTAAAAGTTCCTGTCGAAAATTTACTTGGAAAAAGAGGCGAAGGGTTTCGTATTGCATTAAATATATTACATATCGGCAGAATTAAACTTGGCGCAACTACCGTTGGAGCATGTCGTAGAACTGCAAGTATAGCAGTTAATTATGCAAACGAAAGAAAGCAATTTGGAGCATTAATTTCTTCGTTTGGAGCAATTAAGCATAAATTAGCAGAAATGGTTATTAAAACATTTACAAACGAATCTGCAGTTTATAGAGCCAGTAATGATGTAGAAAACGTTATAAAATCATATAAGGCTAACGGGAAAACTTATGGTGAAGCGAATATTGAAGCCAATGCTCGTTTTGCTGTTGAATGTGCATTATTAAAAGTCTTTGGTTCAGAAGCACTTGATTTTATTGTTGACGAGTGTGTTCAGGTTTTTGGCGGTATGGGATTTTCTTCCGAAGCTGCAGCCGACAGACCTTACAGAGATTCGCGAATAAATAGAATATTTGAAGGAACAAACGAAATAAATCGTTTGCTTGTGGTTGATACAGCTATGAAAAATGCAATGAAAGGCGATATTGATTTGCTCGAAAAAGCTGCTGAATTATTAAAGAATGTAAATAAAGTTAAAGCAGAAAAACCCGAAAACCACAATTATTATTCTGATAAGATGAAATTTGTTCAGAATTATAAAAAAGCTGTACTTTTATTAACAGGATATATTTACGAAAAATACAAAAAATCATTAAGCACAGAACACGAGCTATTTATAAACCTTTCTGATATGATGATTAATTTATATGTAGCCGAATCGACAATACTCAGAGTTGAAAAAATGGAAACATTAAAATTGGTCGATTCTATTGATTTATACAAAGATATAACAGATGTTTTTATAAATAGCT
>Ga0209211_10009991_pt1 | contig 12493 bp, 11 predicted proteins | sample RifGroA2_FD_183992 | JGI IMG/M metagenome (GOLD analysis project Ga0209211, IMG submission 183992) | Groundwater microbial communities from Rifle, Colorado, USA - Groundwater A2 (SPAdes) (version 2) | ecosystem: Environmental > Aquatic > Deep subsurface > Groundwater | place: Rifle, Colorado... | reverse complement strand
TGCCCAAGGCGAAATAATCCCCGGGCACCGGCTGGAAATTGTTTCACTTGATGACCAGCATAATCCCTCTCAAGCGGTAGCTATGGCTAAGCGTTTGGCATCTGACCCTCAGGTCGTAGCAGTAGTTGGACATGTGAATTCATCTTGCAGCCTCGCGGCGGCACCCATTTATCAAAATGCGCGGCTTACCCAAATCTCACCTTCTTCCTCAAATCCGGAAATATCCCGTAAAGGCTATGACACCTTTTTTAGGACCTGCGCCACTGATGATATCCAGGCGCCTCAGGCCGCGTATTTTGCCTTTACCCGGTTAGAGGCGCGCAAAGTTTTTATTATAGATGATAAGACGACTTACGGAAAAGGGATCGCGGATGAATTTGAGCAAGAAATCCTGCGCCTGGGGGCTGGGGTGCTTGGCCATGAAGGAATTATGCAGGCGGATAAAGATTTTAGCCCATTATTGACAAAGATAAAGGCGCTGGAGCCGGATTTGATTTTTTTCGGCGGGATGTATCCGGAGGGGGCATTGTTAGTCCGGCAGGCCAAGGCGTTAGGGCTTAGCGTGAAGTGGATGGGTGGCGACGGTCTTTACGTTAAGGCATTTATAGACCTGGCTAAGGAAGATGCCGAGGGAGTTTATTGCACCTTTATCGGCGCGGATGTCAGCAGCATGGCAGGCGCCAAGCACTACATAGAAACTTACACTACCCGTTTTGGCCAGGAGCGCGGGCCTTACAGCGCCTACGCGTATGACGCCGCGAACATTATCATAGATGCCATTCGCAAGACAGGGAAGATTGGCCGTCAGGCCATCCTTGCCCAGGTGAAAGCGACCAAAGATTTTCCCGGGATTGTCGGCGTCACTAACTTTGACGCCAAAGGTGATTCCACTATCGGCCTGATCGGGGTTTTCCGGGTGAAGAACCAAGCCTTTGAATACATCGGCCCTGCCAAGAAGTGAGCCACTTAGAAACCTTCCTCCAGCAGTTGATTAACGGCTTGACTATCGGTATGATTTATGCCCTGATAGCCCTTGGCTATACCATGGTCTACGGCATCATTCAGCTTATTAATTTCGCGCACGGTGAAATTTTTATCACCGGAGCGTTTCTCGGGTTAGCTGTTTTCGCGGCGCTTCCCTCCACACTGCACATACACAGCGCAGTGACGCTTGTTTTGATTTTTGGCGCGGCGATGGTTGGCTGCGGGCTTTTGGGAGTGGTAATTGAGCGTATCGCCTATCGCCCCTTACGTAAGGCGCCGAGGCTGGCCTGCCTGATTACCGCTATAGGCGTTTCTTTTATTCTGCAGAATGTGTTGATGCTTATCTGGGGCCCGGTTGATAAGAGCTTTCCCGCCTTTTTCAAGCATTCTGCCCTGACCTTTGGGACCCTGCGCGTTACTTTTATGCAAGGTTTTATTATTATTACCAGCTTGGTGATGATGATTGCCTTGCGTTTTTTTGTAACCCGGACTATGCTGGGTAAGGCTCTGCGCGCCGCCTCAGCAGATATGACTGCCGCCCGGCTTATGGGTATTAATGTAGACAAAGTGATTAGCATATGTTTTTTAATCGGCTCCGCCTTGGGGGGCGCGGGTGGGGTGATGTATGGGATGTATTATAATACCATTAGTTTTCATGACGGCTATTTGGTGGGAATCAAGGCCTTTACCGCGGCGGTGCTGGGGGGTATCGGCAATGTCCCGGGGGCAATGCTGGGAGGGATAGCTTTAGGGATGCTGGAGGGTTTAGGCGCGGGATACCTTTCTTCGGCCTGGAAGAATGTATTCGCGTTTCTGATTTTAGTCATTCTGCTTTTATGCTGGCCGTCAGGAATTTTAAGGAAATCCCGCAATGAATAAAAGAGCCATTACGGCATACCAAAAGAAAGGGAAATTTTCTCGATGGGCTATGTCCGCGGTTGTCCTCTTAATCCTTGTTGTGTTGCCGTTTTTTAATCATAATGAGTATCATCTGGAAGTCTTGGTCAGCGCGGGTATCTTTGCTATTCTCGTATTAGGGTTAAATGTGATGACCGGCTATTGCGGCCTGCTCAACTTAGGGCAGGCGGCATTTTTTGCCTCCGGCGCCTATACTTACGCCTTGCTCAATGTAAAGCTAGGATTGTCTTTCTGGGTATCCTTACCTGCTTGCGTTATTTCATCCGCAGCCTTAGGCTTACTTTTCGGCTCTTGCGTGCTGAGGCTTAAGGGGGATTATCTTGCCTTGGTGACTCTGGGTTTTGGCGAGATTATCCGTATCACCCTTAACAATATGGACAGTTTAACCGGAGGGCCAAACGGTTTGACGGTGAGCCATCCGCTTATTGGATTTGCCGATAAGAGTTTTGACTTCGGCATTAAGAGTATGCCTTATTATTATCTTACCTTATTGGCAATTATAGTAATAGTCATTATAACTAACCGTTTAGCGTCTTCGCGTTTTGGCCGGGCCTGGGTCGCGATCAAGGAAGATGAGGTCGCCGCCGCCTGCATGGGAATTAATACCGGAAAGCTTAAACTGCTGGCTTTTTGCGTGGGGTCGGCAATAGCCGGGTTTGCCGGATGGCTTTTTGCCGGTAAGCAGGGTTTTGTATCGCCGGACAGCTTTGATTTTATCACCTCGATAATGCTGGTGGCTATGCTGGTGTTGGGCGGTATCGGGAGCATTGCCGGCTCAATCGTGGGCGCGGTGGCGCTGACCTTATTGCCGGAAATTTTACGGCCATTGCAGGAATACCGGATGTTTCTCTTTGGCGCGGTAATGATGGTAATGATGCTATTTCGTCCTCAAGGTATTTTGGGCGGGGTGAGGATTCTTGAGGAATTCAGGCCCGAAAACGAGCGTGTGCGCCAGGAAGAGGATGAGGTTCTGGGAGAGGGATTAAAGCAATGATACTGGAAGTCGAGGGCATTTCTAAACATTTTGGCGGGATTACCGCCTTGAGTAATATCAGCCTGTCAATAGCTAAGTCGGAGATCGTCGGCCTCATCGGCCCTAACGGCGCCGGCAAAACCACCTTCTTTAACTGTATTACCGGCGTCTATCGGCCGGACGCGGGAAAGATTACTTTCGGTGAATACGCGCGGGATATTACCCGTTTTCCGGCCCACCGGGTGAGTGAGGGCGGAATTGCCCGGACATTTCAGAATGCCCGGGTTTTTGCCAGTATGAGCGCGTTAGAAAACGTGATAGTGGGGACTTTTTCGCGCGCATCCTCTACTATCTGGGCTGTTTTAAGGCGCTCCTCCGGCATGAGAAACGAAGAGCAGGCGGTGCGCGCTCGCGCGGAAGAATTGCTGCGTTTTGTGAAACTTCAAAATCGCTCGTCTGATTTGGCATCCAGCCTGCCGTTTGGCGGACAGCGGCGCCTTGAAATTGCCCGGGCCTTGGCTACCGAGCCGCGCCTTTTGCTGATGGATGAACCGGCAGCCGGAATGAACGCGGGAGAAAAATTAGAACTGCTGGATATAATCCGTAAGATTCGCGCCAGCGGCATCAGCGTTCTGGTCATTGAGCATGATATGAAGCTGGTAATGGGGCTTTGCCAGAGGATAGTGGTGCTTGATTCAGGTGAAAAGATTTGCGAAGGCAAGCCCGCTGATGTCCAGTGCAATCCTAAAGTAATCGAGGCCTATTTGGGGAAGGGATGTGTGCGATAAATCGCACCGCTACGGTATGGGAAAAGTGCGCGATAAACTGCCTGCCGGTAGGCAGGCACCACTACAGTAGCGGCGCGATTTATCGCGCTAACCAAAGATGCGTCTAAGAGTTGAAAATCTGCATGCCGGCTACGGTAAGATTGAGGTGCTTAAGGGGATTACCTTAGAAGTCAGCGAAGGCAAGATTACCGCGCTGGTCGGGGCAAATGGGGCGGGAAAATCAACTACCTTAATGGCCATCTCAGGAATTTTACCTTTTAAAGAAGGTAGTATGGAGCTTGACGGCAGGCAGGTAAACCATATCCGGCCGGATGAAATTGTCGCCAGGGGAATTGTTCAGGTCCCTGAAGGAAGGCGGGTATTCCGCGGATTAACAGTATTGGAAAATCTTCAACTGGGCGCTTTCTTGCGCCGGAAAGACCGGACAATAAAAGAAGATATGGAACGGGTATTCAGGCTTTTTCCCATACTTTCTAAACGAGAGAAACAGGAGGCGGGGACACTCTCCGGCGGCGAACAGCAGATGTTGGCTATCGGCAGGGCGCTGATGGCTAAACCGAAGATTCTTTTGCTTGATGAGCCGTCACTTGGCCTGGCGCCTTTAGTGGTGGAGAAAATTTTTGATGTCCTTTTGAAAATTAAGGCAGAAGGTGTGGGGATTTTGCTTGTCGAGCAGAACGCCCGCTGGGCGCTTGAGGCCGCGGCTTGGGCCTATGTTATTGAAACCGGAAAGATTGTGTTAGAGGGAGAAGGTAGAAAGCTTCTAATGAACATCCAGGTGCGCAAAGCTTATTTAGGCGAATAAACCAAATTATGATTAGCGTGATGGTTTTAATAGTTATGGCTATCTTTCTTCTGGCCTATATTTTTTACGGCCGTTTTCTGGGAAAGAGGATACCGCTCAATGATGACTTTATCACTCCGGCCTGCAGTATAAACGACGGTATTGATTATGTCCCGGCCAAGCCCGCTTTAATTTTGGCCCAGCATTTTTCCGCGATTGCCGCGGCCGGGCCGATTGTCGGGCCTATCATTGCCTGTCTCTGGTTTGGCTGGCTGCCCGCGCTATTATGGGTGGTTATAGGCGCGGTATTTATCGGAGGAGCGCATGATTTCTTTGCCTTGGCCGCCTCAATACGGCACAGGGGGACATCAATCGGTGAAGTAATTAAAAAGTATATGCCCGGGCGCTCCTATAAATTCTTCCTTATCTTTGTCTGGCTGGCCCTGGAATATGTGATTATTACCTTTACCGATATTACCGCCCACACCTTTAAAACGAACATAGAAGGCGCTGCCTTTGGGCCGGGGGTAGCGGCTTCTTCGGTTTTGTATCTTATATTAGCAATGATTATGGGAATCGCGCTTTATCGCGGTAAACTCGCGCTCTGGAAGGCAACCATTATATTTTTACCGTTTCTTTTGGGGATCGTCTGGCTGGGGCCGCGCCTGCCAAACCAGTTCTTGGCGCCGCTTTCGGCCCTTTCGGTAAAACAGTGGGATGTGCTGTTATTGTTTTATTGCCTCATTGCTTCTGTAATCCCGGTTTGGCTTTTGCTTCAGCCGCGGGGGTATTTGGGCGGCTGGTTTTTGTATCTGGTTATATTTATCGGCCTGGCCGGGGCATTGTGCGGGGGATTCTCCATAGAATATCCGGCTATTAACCTCAGCGGGCTGAAGAGCCTGGCAAACGGAAAAAATGTATTCCCGATTCTTTTTATTACGATTGCCTGCGGCGCTTGTTCCGGATTCCACGGGATTGTCTCCTCCGGAACCACCGCCAAGCAGGTGAAGAAGGAAAGAGACTGCGTGCCGATAACCTATGGCGCGATGCTTCTTGAGGGCCTGGTGGCGGTGCTGGCGATTATTACCGTAATTATTTTACCCAAAAACAGCCCTCTTTTAAAAGCCGACCCAAATCTTATTTATGCCGGCGGGATTGCCAAATCTTTGGCGCTTTTTAATATTCCGTATCAATTAGCGTTTACCTTTGCCCTGCTGGCATTCTCTACTTTTGTGTATGACACATTGGATGTCTGCACGCGGCTGGCGCGTTATATCTTCCAGGAGTTAACCGGGATGTCTTCAAAGAAGGGGGGCTTATTGGCCGGCCTTGCCAGCGTGTTACTGCCGTTTGTTTTTCTGATGGCCTCTAAAGAGAAAGGGTATCTAGCCGCCTGGCCGTTGTTCGGGGCCAGCAACCAGCTATTGGCCAGTATTATTCTGCTGGCGGTATCGCTTTGGCTTATTCATTTAGGACGCCGGCCATGGTATACTATCTTGCCGATGATATTTATGTTCACGGTAACTTCCTGGGCATTGGTTAATTTGAGCCTGCCTTTTGTGAAGTCATTGTTTAATATATCAGGCGGAGTTTTCCCTTCAGCGGATATCTGGCTCTTAGGTGTATGCGGGATCCTGCTTTTGGGTTTGAGTGTGCTATTGATTATGGAGGCGGCGAGGGTGTTGTTTTTTAAAACGCGAAAACGCGAAATAGGTTAAAAATAACGCACACCGCGAAGGCGTAAAAATTTTCTTATCCATTTTCGCGTTTTAGCGATTAGAGAGGAGATAAAAATACTATGGAATTACCGGGCATTCTTGGTTTCTTTATGCATTTTGATGATCATTTAATGGTTATTATTCAGCAGTGCGGAGCATGGACCTATCTTGTTCTCTTCGGGATAATTTTTGCCGAGACCGGTTTGGTCTTAACCCCATTTTTGCCGGGAGATTCCCTGCTTTTTGTGGTCGGGGCTTTTTCGGCCCAAGGCGCGTTCCAGCCGTTTCTTATGGGAGGAATATTGCTGGCGGCGGCGATTGCCGGAGACAGCCTAAATTACGCGATAGGCAAATATTTCGGCAAGCGGCTTACTCAGGCCAAACATATACCTTTTTTTAAGAAAGAATATCTTGACCGCACCCACCATTTCTATAAAAAGTACGGAGGCAAGACCATTATCCTGGCCCGTTTTTTGCCTATAGTGCGCACCTTCGCGCCTTTTGTGGCCGGAATTGTGCGTATGGATTATCCGAAGTTCCTGATGTATAATGTAATCGGAGGGTGTGTCTGGATCCTGCTTTTTTATTGCGCGGGGTTTTATTTCGGGAATATCCCTTTAGTTAAAGAGCATTTCTCAGAGGTGATATTGGCAATCATTGTCCTTTCCGTGATTCCGGCGGTTATCGAATTCCTGAAGATGAGAAAGCCGCGGAAATAAATTAGTGCATAGTTGATAGGGTATAGTTTATGGTTGTTTAGCTAAATTATGTCTATGAATAAGAATTTCCCCTGGGCCCTGGCTATATCCTTATCGGCGCATATCCTTATTTTATTTTCCTTGTCGGCGCTGAATATCCTGCCTAAAGATAAGATAATTAAGGGAATAGAGGTCAATTATTTAAAGATTAAACCGGCAGTTTTAGAAAAGGCCCGGATTAGAAGTAAAGCCCGGGATAACCCGGATAAACTTAGCTTAAGTCAGCCTCTGTCTTTATCCGCCGATAATAAGTTTCTCGAGGACAGCCTGCCCTTTTCCGGCGCCAAGCGCGATGATGTTTCGGCAATGTTCTCAAAGTCAGCTCAAAAACCCGCCCTGGGAAGAATTGAGTTTTCACGCAACGCCCCGATTAAGCTTTCTGAGGTGGAGATGGAATCTTCGCTTAAACTTGCCCGGAAACCGGCCTATCTTACCTATAATAATTTCCTGCGCGAGCGCGTCAGAAGATGCCTGTATAATAAGTTTTCCGAGGTCAGCGATGAAGGCGTGGTCTGCCTTAAATTCGCCCTGAAGGCTGACGGTTCACTTCTGGAGTATCGGGTGATTGATGAGAAAAGCCAGGCCAGCGAAAGATTAAAACGTATGGCTGTCGAAGGCTTGTTGGATGCCTCGCCGTTTCCTCCCCTGCCCAAAGAATTAGACTCACCCTTGGCCACCTTCAGTGTCATTATTCATTTTATAGAACAGCAAGGCGAATAACCAATCGTGAGTTATCGAGGTAATCGGTCAGTCGATGGGGGCATTGGAAATTAATACTTTGGATAGGCGGGACATTCTTGTCCCGCCGGGGCGGGGTTAGAAAACCCCGCCTATCCTAAATTTTGTAATAACTTTTTCCCCGCTTGCTTATCGAGGGTTTTTTACTTTGACAGCTATAGTAAGCGGTGTTATAATTCAAGAATGATAATTTCCAAAGATGATGTCCAGAAGGTGGCGAATTTAGCCAGGATAGAATTGAATCAGGAAGAATTGAATTTATTTTCCGGGCAGTTGGAATCAGTGCTGGAATTTATTGAGAAGCTTAAAAAAGCGGATATTTCCTCAGTTCAGCCGATGAGCCATGTTCTGGATATTCAGAATGTTTTAAGGGCCGATGTTCCCAGAGAATCCCTGTCGAATGCCCAGGTCTTGAAAAACGCCCCGGAAAGCCTGAAAGGGCATTTCCGGGTGCCCAAGGTAATCGAATAAATGCCTGCTGAAAAACCCCTCTATACCCTCACCGGTCTTGAACTCTTAGATTTGATAAAACAAAAAAAGATAGGTATCGCGGATATTTTGGAATCTCAAAGCCTAAGAACAAAGGCAGTTGAGGGCAAGGTGAAGGCTTTCGCGCGTTTTACCGATACTACTGCCTCCGGTATCCCTATAGCCGTCAAAGATAATATTTGCATCCAAGGACAGCTTACCACTTGCGCTTCCAAAATTCTAGAAAACTTTATCCCGCCTTATGACGCCACGGTAATCCAAAGGTTAAAAAAATCCGGTTTTGTTATCCAGGGCCAGACTAATATGGATGAATTTGCCTTTGGTTCATCCTGTGAAAATTCCGCGTTCTTTCCTACCCGTAACCCCTGGAATCCGGATTGTGTTCCCGGCGGCTCCTCCGGCGGCTCAGCCGCGGCAGTGGCCGCGGATGAGGCAGTCTGGGCTTTGGGCTCGGATACCGGCGGTTCAATCCGCCAGCCGGCTTCTTTTTGCGGGGTGGTGGGGCTTAAGCCTACCTACGGCCGGGTTTCCCGCTACGGACTGATTGCCTTTGCCTCCAGCCTGGACCAGATCGGCCCGCTGACCAAAGATGTCCGGGATAACGCTTATCTTACCAGTATAATTTCCGGCTATGACCCTAATGATTCCACGTCTTTAAATTTACCGGTCGGGGATTATCAGAAATCCTTAGAAAAAGATATTAAGGGTATAAAAATCGGCGTCCCTAAGGAATATTTTAGTTTATCCGGAGATGGCGAGCTTGAGGGATTAGACAGAGAAGTTAAGGAAGCCGTTGAGGAAGCAATTGCCCAATTGAGAAAGCTGGGGGCAGTGGTGAGTGAAGTCAGCCTGCCGCATACCGAATACGCGGTGGGGGTGTATTATATCGTGGCTACGGCTGAGGCCAGCTCTAACCTGGCCCGTTTTGACGGGGTGCAATATGGCCTGCGGGCAAGGAACGCGGATAATCTTATTACGATGTATAAAAAAACCCGCCAAGCAGGATTTGGCCCGGAGGCCAAGCGCAGGATTATTTTAGGGACTTATGTGTTATCCCACGGTTATTATGAGGCCTATTATTTGAGAGCGCTTAAAGTGCGGGCCCTGATTGCCCGGGATTTCACCGAGGTTTTTAAGGAATATGACTGCATAGTTACCCCTACCTCGCCGACCACCGCGTTTCGCCTGGGGGAAAAGTTAGAGAATCCCCTGGCGATGTATCTTTCGGATGTCTATACCATCTCGGCTAACCTCGCCGGGGTGCCGGCAATATCCGTTCCTTGCGGCTCAAACAAAGCGGGACTGCCCATAGGACTGCAGATAACCGCCAAGGCCTTTGATGAGGAAACGCTTTTTCGAGTTGCCTATAATTACGAGCAAGCCACTCCCTGGCATAAGCTGAAACCTAAAATATAGTTGGTTAGTTGGTTAGTTGGTTAGTTGGGTGGATAATTAAGTAGATTTTAGATGGCATTTGAGCAGATTGAGAATCTTAGGATATTAAAAGAGGCTGAAGAAATAGCTGATAAAATTTGGGACGAAGTTATCGTATGGAATTATTTTGCCAAAGATAGTATAGGCAAGCAATTAGTTAAAGCCGCGGATTCAATAGGAGCTAATATAGTTGAGAGTCAGGGAAGATTCCATCCAAAAGATGCTATAAATTTTCTTTATATATCCAGAGGCTCGCTTAAAGAAACTAAATATTGGCTTAAAAGAGCCACAAATAGGAAATTATTAACGATGGATACTTGCGATAAATTTATTGATAGAATTAATAACTTAGCGCCTCAACTTAATGCGTTTATAAAAAATCAACAAAAGAGAAAGTCCAACACCAACAAACTAACCAACCAACAAACCAACAAACTAACCAACTATGTTTTATGAGACAGTTATCGGTTTAGAGGTGCATGCTCAGTTAAAGACTAAGACCAAGGCCTTTTGTGGGTGCCTTAATGAATTCGGGGCCCTGGCTAATACGCGGACTTGTCCGGTGTGCCTGGGTTTTCCGGGAAGCCTGCCGGTGCTTAATGAGATGGCTTTTGAGCACGGGATGAAGGTAGCTTTGGCCTTAAACTGCCAAATCCAGAATTTTACCAAGTTTGACCGCAAGCATTATTTTTATCCTGACCTGCCAAAGAATTACCAGATTTCCCAGTATGACCTGCCCCTGGCTTTGGATGGAGGCCTGAAGATAAAAATCAAGGACAGAGAAAAGACCATTCCCGTAAAAAGGGTGCATCTGGAGGAGGATGCCGGGAAGCTTATCCATGAGGGAGAGGACAGCCTGGTGGATTATAACCGGGCCGGGGTTCCCCTTTTAGAGATAGTTACTGAGCCTGAGATACATTCTCCCGATGAGGCTTATGAATACCTGAGTGAGCTTAAGGCCATACTCAAATATTTAGAGGTCTCCGACTGCGATATGGAGAAGGGTTCTTTAAGATGCGATGCCAATATTTCTTTGCGGCTTACCGGCGCGGAAAAATTAGGGACCAAGACTGAATTAAAAAATATGAATTCTTTTAAGGCAGTCCGGGAGGCTTTGAACTATGAAATAAAAAGACAAACCGGGATCCTGGAAAGCGGACAAAAGATAATCCAGGAAACTCTTTTGTGGGATGAGGTGTCAGCCAAGACTGTCGCCATGCGCAGTAAAGAAGAGGCCATGGATTATCGTTATTTTCCCGAGCCGGATCTGCCGGGTTTTGTTTTGACCGAAGAAAAGATAAGGGTGGTCAAAGATAATCTTCCCGAGCTGCCCCAAGCCCTCAAGCAAAGGTTTGTCCGCGACTATGGTTTAATTGAGTATGATGTTGAGATTTTGGCCCAGGAAAAGCGGCTCGCGGATTATTTTGAGGCTTGTTTTAAGATTTATCCCCAGGCCAAGAGTATCAGCAATTGGCTTATCGGGCCGCTAAGTTATGAATTAAACTCCCGGAATCTGGATATTCAATCTTTGGGTCTAAAACCGACGGAGTTAACTACTTTAATAAGTTTTGTTGACCAAGACAAAATCAGCAATCTGTCCGCGAAGGAAGTCTTGACTGAAAGGCTCAACAGCAAAAAGACAATTGAGGAGATTATCAAGGAAAAAGACCTCTTGCAGGTTTCTGATTCAGGAGAATTAAGCGCTATTATAGACGCGGTTATTTCCGCCAATCAAAAGTCGGTCCAGGATTATTCATCCGGTAAAGCCAATGCCCTGATGTTTTTGGTGGGCCAGGTCATGCGCCAAAGTAAGGGCAAGGCTAACCCCAAGGTGGCCCAGGAAATGCTTAAGGAGAAATTAACAAATGCTTAAGAAAATAAGTTCAATTTTGATTGTAGCGGTAGTGGTTTTGAGTTTTTCTTTTTCCGCCTTTTCTGATGACGGCGAGCGCAAAAAAAGAAACGAGCTCTATAAACAATTAGAATTATTCTCGGATACCTTAAGTTTAATCAACGGGGAATATGTGGATGAGCCCAAGACCAAGGATTTAATCTACGGAGCGATGCGGGGAATGCTTTCTTCGCTTGACCCCTACAGCGAGTTCCTTGACCCCGAGCGCTACAAAGAGTTGAAGACGGATACCGAGGGCAAGTTTGGAGGGTTAGGCATAGAGATTACCATTAAAGACGGCCTGCTCACGGTGATAACGCCTATTGAAGATACGCCGGCCTGGAAGGCCGGGCTAAAGCCGGATGATAAAATCGTAAAGATAGACGGTGAGATTACCCGGAATATCTCCAGCGATCAGGCGGTAAAGAAACTGCGCGGCAAGCCGGGGAGCGAGGTTGCCTTGACTATCCTGCGTGAGGGGGCGCCCAAGCTTTTAGAGGTTAAGATTATCCGGGACGTGATTAAAATCAAAGACATTAAATACGCCCGGATGCTGGAAGACGGAATCGGTTATATCCGCCTGACCGAATTCCGGGAAACTACCCCTAAGGATATTGAGCTAAGCCTGAGCAAGCTAAAAGAGGAAGGGATGAACGGCTTAGTTCTGGACTTAAGGAATAATCCCGGCGGCCTGCTGGATGTGGCGGTTAAAGTGGTAGACAAGTTTATTCCGGCTGACAAAATCATTGTTTCCATCAGGGGGCGGGTGCCTCTTCAGAATATGGAATTTAAGTCTTCAAATTGTCTCAAATATTCAGATATTCCTTTAGTAGTTCTGCTTAATCAGGGTTCGGCATCGGGAAGCGAGATTGTGGCCGGCGCCCTGCAGGATTATAAGCGGGCGGTGATAATCGGAAACAAGTCTTTCGGCAAAGGTTCGGTGCAGTCGGTCCTGCCTTTATCCGATGGCTCGGCGGTGAAATTAACCACCAGCAAGTATTTTACCCCCTTAGGCCGG
>Ga0209211_10009987_pt1 | contig 12497 bp, 23 predicted proteins | sample RifGroA2_FD_183992 | JGI IMG/M metagenome (GOLD analysis project Ga0209211, IMG submission 183992) | Groundwater microbial communities from Rifle, Colorado, USA - Groundwater A2 (SPAdes) (version 2) | ecosystem: Environmental > Aquatic > Deep subsurface > Groundwater | place: Rifle, Colorado... | reverse complement strand
ATAACAGGCTCCCTTCAAATCGCACTTCGTGCTTCAAAGGGGACCCGCCAGTGCTGCTGCACAAGATTGTTGAGAGAGAAAGTGCAAGACGCTCCAGCGAGACCCTGTGATTGGGGTCGAGCCAGTGTGCTTGCAGCGGCAAATGACTGCGAGCCCCTGCGACATTGGGGGCGAGCGTAGATACCCCGTCGCTCCAAGCGAGGTAATTAAAATATAAAAAAGACAAAATCACAGTTAGAAATAATAAAACTTGAATTCTTATTTAGCTTCAGCCTTTGCTGCAATTTCCAGCAATCCGGTTATTTCCCCGCCAGCTTCCCTGATTTTGTCAGCTGCGGACTTTGAGGCAAAAGGAACTTTTATCTTGAATTTCTGGGTAACTCTGCCGTCTCCTAACAGCTTGTTGAAACCGAGCTTTTCAAGGTCGACAACATAATGGCCGCCTTCTTTTGATATTAACTTGGCTGCAATGAACTTGTTAAGATGCTGCTCGATGTGTCCAACATTTATTGATTTTATCTTGACACTCGTTGATTTTGAAATAAAGCCATGCTTTCCGAAATATTCCGTATCTTTCCAGACGCTCGGCTTTTTGGAGTCTGCTCTTTTTCCAGAGCCAGCCATGCCAGCCCCTCCCTGATGGCCTTTTCCCCTGTGCTTTTTCATGGCACCCCATCCATGAGTCTTATGGCCCCTCATTCTCATTGATTTTTTTCTTTTGTTGACTGTCATTTTTGACCTGCTTCAATTTTATCCGGATTAGATTCAACATAAAAATTCTTCAGAGTCCTTTCATAAAGTCTTACTAATCGCCCTATTCTTGGTTTTGCAGTGTCTAAAGCCTGCACAATTTGTTCATCAGTCGCTTCAATGACTGCCTCAATTAAGGCCCTATATTCTTTGTCCTGTGGTGTAAGCAGTTCCACATCTTTCTTAACGTCTCTTGCTTTATCCCTGACTATCTCCACTAAATTGCCTGAATCAAATCTGCCCTTTGCCCAATTAGATGCAATTTGGTGTTCCTTGTGATAAGGAGTTACATATGACAGAGGGTCTCCTGCTATGCGCTCATCACTTTTTCTTTTATCATTTAATTCCATTACATAATCTTTAATGGTTGATCTAAAATAATCAACAATTACGTCAGCCAAATTTCCACTAAAAGTATAAGGATTTCTCCCCATTCTAAACCATCCTCATAATCAAATCATTTATCTTTTCCCCTCTGTATCCAAGGGCTCCTCCGTTCTCGAAGGATTTCTTTATTCCCTTCCTTCCATAACCTTTTTTTGGTGAGTTTAATCTGAAAAATTTCTTGATTTTTTTGTTGTTGACAACAATGAAGTCATTGTATTTGATTTTCTTGTGGGAATCTGTTTCTGCGCCCTTGTGCTCCTCTGCTCTCTTTTCAACAAGCATCTTCAAAGTATCTTCATTTATTTCTCCCCAGGTTATGTGGTCCTTGACTTTTTTCAGCATTCCAAGATTAATTGGATTATTTGCAACGACAACGCAGTAATTTCTGTGGTACAATCTCAGCATTTCTAGAGTATCTCTCGCTGTACTTACTAAGTGCACATCTCCCCTTACTCTGACTGCTGCCAATTGCGGTTCTGCCATTTTACACCTTTGCTTTTGATGAGCCCTCGACAACTTTCAGGCTTTCTGCTGTCTTATTGTCAAGCTTGAACTGCATCAGTTTCTTCAATGCCTCGAAGCATGCATAAAGGACATTCAGTTTGCTTCTGGTCTGGCCTTCTGACCTTGACCATATATCGCGGATTCCTGCCATTTTCAGGATTTTCTGGATTTCCTTTTCTGCTTTCAATCCTGCTCCTTTTGGCGCGGGTATTAATGTGACTTCAACGCTTCCGCATTTTCCGGTCACTTTGAAAGGAATTGTATGCGGTTCGCCGCAGCCGCATCCCCAGTCGCCGCATCCTCTTCTTATTTTTATGATGTTCAATTTTGACTGGCGGATTGCCTTTTCCCTTGCAGGGACAGTCTCCTTTGACTTACCATAGCCTACTCCAACAAATCCGTCTTCGTTTCCGACAACTGCAAAAGTAGCGAATTTTGGCTTGTTGCCTTCCTGTGTCTTCTTCTGCGTCTGCTTGAAGATTCTTTTCTGGCCGCCGCCAAATTTACCTTTGCTTTGGCCTACCATCAGCAAATCAGTCTGCATTCCGGGCAGCAAAGTTTCAACAATTTCAGGCTCAAGAATCTTAATTCTTTGGTCCAATATATAACTCATGTCAGTGATTTCGCCGCTCTTGACTTTTTTTCCCAGTGAAGTCTTTGGCTTCCAGGCTGCCTTTTCAAAAGCGCCTTTTTTCTTGACTTCTTCAACTATGACTTCTTCAAGCTCCTTTACCTCTCCAAGCTCTGCTGCGAGGCTTTCGTTTGGCTTTTCAAGCGTCACTTCCTCTTCGTTTGCAGCTTCGTTCTTTTCAGCTGCAGCCTCAATTTTGGGCTCTTCCTTCTTCTCTTCCGCTGGTTCTTCCACTGATGTTTGTTTTTTCTTAGCCATTGATCTTACCTTTTATCTCGTTGAAATGTTTTGTCAAATCTTCAGGATTCAGCCCTTTTTTCAGATATGATGAGAATTGTTTTTCATAATCCTTTTTGCCTTTCAATGATTGCGCATATTTTGAGATATGGCTCCCGCTGAACCTGTCTTCTTTTGGAAGGATTTCCTTATCGCACGGAATATTCAAGCCAGCGTCTTTTGCTCCTGCAAGAGCTGCATAAATTCTGTTGCCTTTTGTTGAATTCGAAAAGCCGATGTCAAGAATCGCTTCATTTATCCCTTTTTGAGCTGCTTTTTTCGCGGCAAGCATTCCTGTCAGGTACGCGCTCGGAAGGTTTCCGTTGTCGCCTTTCCAGCCAAGCTTGTTTAGCGACTTTGAATTCACTGTAAGCAGCACTTTGTCGCCTTTCATGTCAAACTTGACAAGCGATACCTGTATGTTTCTCAATGACTTTCTTACAACAAGCCTGCACTTGCTTGAGCCAAGTATCTTTAATCGTTTCTTGTAATAAGTCCTTCCTTCCCTTTTCCTTCTGAAAGGAACCGTAAAAAAGTTTCCTCTGCTCATTTTTTGATAAGATTTTTTTCTTCTGTGTACAGCTTAAGGTGCCTTATGCTCCTGAAAAAGCCTCCTTTGCTCTTCATATACAGGTCGTGATAATCCTTGATTTCAATTTTTTTGTTGTCTCTCAATGATTTGATGAATTTTCTCTGCAGCCGTATCTTGTTCATCCACGACCTTTTTGCAGGTTCCCTTGCAGTTGCCTTGCCTTTTCTTGAACCGTATCCTTTCTGTTTTCCCTTTGACTTCTGGGTCTTTCTTTTTCTTGCCCAGAATTTTGAAGTGTAATTGCCTTCTTCCTTGGCTATTAAACCCTGGCCAATCAATTGTCTTATGTCTGTCTTGGTTATGGCTTCTTTGATTTCGTCAAGGGACTCCGGGTCCAGCCAGACCCTGTTGATGCCGCACTTCAATACTCTTGCTGCCAGTCTTTTTTGAACGCCCATCATTGTAATCACGCCTTTTGAGTAAGGACCTTGTCCATCTCTTTCTTTTCAGCTTCTTTTTTCTGCTCGTCTGTCAGTTGAGGAACATCTTTTTTTTCCTCAACTTTCTCCTTTTTCTTTTCTTCAGCTTTCTTTTTCTCTTCTTTCTTCTTTGAATCTTCCTTCTGCTTCTTCTTTGCCGAGACAAAATCATTTATCTTTGAAATCTGCTCGTCGATGTTCAGGTTTAATACCTGCAATTGCATCTCTTTTGCTTTTTGGAAGATTACAAGCCTTTTCTTTTTTCCGACAGCAGATGAAACAATTATTCCGTCTTTCTTCGCATCAAGGTTTTTCAATTGACCGATATTTGAAACATTGATGATATGCAAACCAGAATCGTGCATGCCCCTGACTTCAGTAGGACCTCTGTATCCCACTGTCGGCATCTTTCTTCTTCCTCTCATGTTGTGCCTTATCTTTGAATGGGCTCCTTTTGGCTTTCTCCATTTCAGCTTAAGCTTCATTCTCTTTGGAATGTCCTGCCTGATGAATTCTGGCCTTTTTGCTTTTGCCAATTTCCGAACCTGAAGCAGATTTTCCATTTTATTTCATTTCTTCCAATATTTTATTGTTAATTTGTATCATTTAAGCTCTTTCCCATCCTTATTGATCAAATATATTCCGTCCTGGAATACTCTTGAGTCAAAGCCAGGCCTTCTCATCAATTGCTCAATGTCAGCGCTAACCTGGCCTGCTGTGTCTTTTGACGCGCTTGTGACTGTGATATGGTCTCCGCTGACCTTTACTTCTGTATTTGGCTTCAATTCCAGAACCCTTGGGACTTTCTCGCCAAGGAAATTCTTAACTGTGAACTTGTTGCCCTGGACTGCAACCGTCATCGGAAAGTGTCCGGAGCATATTTTTAATGTGTAAAGATGGGGATCTTGACTTCCTCGCACCATGTTCCTTGCGTGCGCTGCAATCGAGCCTGCCATTTTCCTGTTTGTCCTGTTGTTTCTTTCGCTTGAAAAGATGATTTTATTTCCATCTACTTTTGTATCGACCAGCTTTTGTTTGACTTCTCTTTTTATTTCTCCTTTTGGGCCTTTGACTGTCAAAAATTTGCCGGATAAGATTGCGCTAACTCCATTTGGCATTTCAACTTCCAGCACAAGTTTTTCTGTTTTCATTTAATAGCAGTAAGCCAGCAGCTTTCCTCCTGTCTTCTTTGATTTTGCATCAGAATGCGTCATGACTCCTTTTGGTGTTGATACTAGCAGGATTCCGACATCCTTTGCAGGCAAAAATCTCTTCTCAAATTTTTCAAAGTCTATGTTCTTGACATTGTACCTTGGCTTTACAACCCCACATTTGTTGATGTTTCCCAATAAAGTTAGTTTGAGATAATTTCCCTTTGAGTCTTCTGTTTCCTTGTAATCGCCGACGTAATTGTTGTCCTTCAGCACCTTCAGGAGCTGCTTCATCAGCTTTGAGATAGGCTTCACAGTGCATTCTGATTTTCCTATCAATTCATTGTTCAAAATCATTGAAAACAGATTTGCTAATGGATCATTTAACATTTTTTACCTCAACTAAACTTCTTGAACCCTATATTCCTTGCAACTTCCCTAAAGCAGCACCTGCACAGGCTTAATCCGTACTTTCCGATAAATCCCCCTGGCCTTCCGCATCGCCTGCATTTTTTTGTTGACCTTCCGAATTTTCTTGCTTTTGGGGCGTTGAATTTGATAAATTTCTGAAGCTTGACTGGCTTTGCCTTCAGCTGCTTGAACGCTTTCCTGTAATCACTGTAAGTCATATTATTCTGCCTCCACAACAGTCTTGAAATTTTTTGACATGAATTCGATTGACTCTTCTTTTGTAATCCTGTGCGCGATTGGGATCTTTCTTGCCATCACTCTTCTTTTCTTTATCCTGAAACCCGGCCTTTCGAGAGTTATGCAAACCTGCAAACCCATGATTCCGATTTTTGGGTCGTATTTTGCGCCGGGAATTTCGATGTATTCGTGAATGCCGAATGCGATATTTCCGTTGCTGTCGAACTGCCTCGGATTCAGTTTGTTATCAACTGCTTCCAGCAGCCTTGGCAGAAGCTTGAGCGCCTTTTCTTTTCTAAGCGTTATCTTGACACCAATCGGAAGCCCTGGACGAAGCCCCCATTCCTGGACTCTTTTTTCTGTTATTGTCTTTACAGGAGTCGCTTCTGCAATAGCTTTCAAAAGGACAACTCCTTTCTCTAATCTTGACTGGTCTTTGCCAGCTCCAATATTGAGCGTGACTTTCTCTATCCTCAAATTCCTCATTGGGTTCATTTTTTTAAAACAATTCTAACATCCGGTATTAAAACTTGAATTTCAGCTGCATGTTTTTGATTTGGGCGCAGACCATAATACATACTTGAGCCTTCCACTGTTATTACTCTATCAAAAAGTCTAAACATCCCCATTCCAACTGCATCGTACTCTTGTCCCCTAGGTGCTGGAAGTTGTACACCATGGATTTTATTCCAGTCAAATTGTACATCAAATTCCCTTAAGGTTTTTTCTAAAATACCTCCATGATCTAATCTCTCTTCAAAAACAAAAACTGGAAGTGTTCTTATGTATAATTGAACACATCTTCCTCCACTTTCATCTCTTGGTAATACTATTTGTTCTGGCATTTTGTTAACCTATCACGAAAGCATACTGTTTTGATGTCTCAGCAAGCTCGCCTTTTGCGTCCTTGTAGATTATCTTGTCCTTCACGATGTCTTCAACGTGCCCTGTTTGGCCTATGTGCCTTCCGCCTGTCAAAAAGACAGCAGCTTTCTTGTGAAGCTTAAGGTGCTTGCTTATTTTTTTGTCATTAAGGGAAAAAATAACAGAGTCTCCGACTTTGTAATCATCCTTATCCACTGTGACATTTTTCCCGTCATAAAGATTAAGCTGGACCTTGCCCTTGACCATTGTCTTCCCCACAATTTTACAGGTTTTTGAGGATAGCTCTTCTTTCTTTGCCTTGACAAGCTCGATTTTTCCTTTTTTGTTGAGTGTGACTTTGTAATTCTCATTGATTGCCGGGAATTCAATCGTGTCAAAAAGACCGACAGGAAACCTGAAATCTTTTCGCGGAACATTATCAATCTTGACAACGCTTGTGTTCAGGATTTTTTTTGCTTCCCTCGTTGTTTTTGCAAAGCCCAGCACTTCCTTCAAAATCACTCCTAAAGGCATGCTCATCTCAATGCTGTGCGGGCCTGCATTTTGCTTAGTGATGTAAGTATGCGTTTTCCTGTTGATTTGCCACGTTTTTGGTGCTGCTAATCTTTTAAGGTGACTTTTCATTTTATTTCCTCTCTAAGATAGTCTGTCGCTTTTTGTCTTCCATATTAAGTTCAATTATCATCAGATTTGATGGATTGATTGGAACCATCCTTTTAGAGCCGTCTTTCTTTGTCTTTTCAACGCCGGCAACAAAAGCCCTTGATTTTTTCAGGTCAATCCTCTCAATTTTTCCCTCGTGTTTCTTGAAGTTCCCAATCATGACTTTCACTTTGTCGCCTTTTCTCAAAGAAACGGCCCTTTTCTTGTATTTCTTCCTCAAGTCTTTTGCAAGGTGCGCGTGCACAAAATTTTTCTTTATGTGCAGGGGAGCAGCATGCCTGTACTTTCTCTGCTTGTTCGGCTTCCTGCTCGCTTTCCAGCTTGTTGAAAATTCTTTTCTCATTTTGCTGCCTTAAACCGTTATGCTCGCGACTTTTGCGACTCCGGGCCATCTTTCGCATGCTTCTTTTGCGATTGCGCCCTTGAAGATTGTGCCTTTTGGATTTCCTTTATCATCTTTTAGCACGACGCAGGCATTATCCTCGAATTTGATTCTTATTCCATCTGGCCTTCTGTATTCTTTTTTCTGCCGGACGATAATTGCAAAAACAACCTGTTTCCTCATTTCCGGCTTGCCTTTTACGACAGAGCCCATTACAAGGTCTCCGACGCCGCAGGATGAAATTCTGCCCTTGACAGTTTTATGCCCAACTACTGTGAATATCTTAATCAGCTTAGCGCCTGAATTGTCGCATGTTTCGACTTTGCTGTTAACAGGCAATGCCCTTGTGACTCTTGCTTTTATCGGCTGCATCTACTTTTCCTCCTTCTTCTCAGCTTCTTTTTCTGCCTCTAATTTCTCAGACCTGATGCCTTTGGCCTTTGAAATTTCCCTGGCTTTCATCCTTTCCATGAATCCTCTTTCTGTTCCTGTCTTTTTGATAATCACGAAATTTTTTGTCTTGCTCAGCGGCCTGCATTCCATAACCGTAACTACATCTCCGTCTTTTGCATTGATGCAGTCTGAATTGTGCACTTTCAGTTTTGTCCTTCGCTTCTCGTATCTCTCATATTTGCTGACAAAATGAAGCCTCTCAAACTCAATTACAGCCGTTCTTCTCATTCTTGTGGATATTATTATGCCTGTCAATTGCCTTCCCCTGACTGTTAATTTGCCGTGGAAAGGGCAGTTCCTGTCAGTGCATTTCTGCTTCGGCATCTCAACATTCATTCCGATGTTTCTTGTTTCTTGTTTCATTTTTGACATTGAATTATATATCTCCAGCTAATGGCATGAGCCATTGCCATATCGACCATCATCTTACTTCTATGCTGTTTGGCGAAAACCCGTATTTCAACAGTATTTCCCTGGTTTTTTGCTTGTGTTCTCCCTGCAATTCAATCTTGCCTCCTTTCATCGTGCCGCCGCACGCAAGCTCTGACTTCAGTTTTTTTGCAAGGTCCTTCAAGTCTATCTCTTTTCCATCGACGCCTTCAACAATCGTGTAGTTCTTGTTGAATTTTTTCTTCTCGATGTAAACCAGGATTTTTTGGCTTTCCTTCGCGATTGTCTCGCAAACGCAAAGTTCCTTGACCAAGCCGCACATAGGGCATACTTCACTCATTCCTTTCCATTACCTCCTTTGTTCCAATCCTAGCTGCGACAGTTTTAGCTGTAGCTTTGGTTTCTTTTCTTGCAGCTTCAGCTTTCCCTGAAGCTTTTTCTGTCCTGATAGTGTAAATTTTCGCGATTGTCTTTTTCATTTCCCTGACTTTTCGCGGGTTCTTAGGGACTGTTCCCGCCGCTATCTGGGAATTCATCTTCATCAATTCCTTTTTCAGCTCCATGACCTTTCCATTAAGGTCCGCCTCATTCATCAGCCTTAGTTCCTTTGCTTTCATCTTTCTTCTTCCTTGGCTTTCGTGGCTTCGATTCCTTTTTTTCCCTGGAACCTGCCTTTGATTGTAATTCTTCCTTTTTCTCTGCTGCCTTTGCCGCTGTTTCCTCATTTGCCAATACCTGTGCAGCGTCAATCAGTTCAATGTCATCCGGCATCTTCAAATCCGGCGGCATGATTGCGACCTTAACGCCAATAACTCCTGTCTTCAATTGAGCCTGGACATCTGCCTTCCTGATACCCTCAATTGCCGCATCGCCGCATTTTTTCAGATATCCCTGGTAAAATCGCCATGATTTTGCCCTTGCGCTTGGTACTTTTCCGCTTACATGGATTTCAATTCCCAAGGCGCCTGATTTCATGACATCCGTCATTATCTTGTGTCCGATTGACTTGAATTTTTGAGAGCCAAATTTTTCAAGCGCATCTGCGATTTTTTCAGCGACTATTTTTGCATCCAAATTTGGGTTTTCAACCTCGCTGATTTCTATCTGCGGATTTTCAAGCGCAAACCTTTTCTTGAGTGTTTTCGTCAGCTGCTTTATGTTCTGGCCTTTTCTTCCGACTATTAATCCCGGCCTTGATGCTGATATTATGATTTTTTCCCCCAAAGGAGTCCTTACCATCCTTGTGTGGCTGTGTCCTACATTTTCCAGGCTTTGGGTGATGTATTCCTGAATTTGAAATTCCTTTATCCTCTGCGCTATGAATTTTCTTTCAATCATTTCTTTTCCCCTTTTTTCTCTGCTTTCTTCTCTTCAACGACAATCTCGACATTTGTCTTCTTCATCTTAGTCCTTGATTGCCTTCCGTAATGGTATGATTTTCCTGCCTTATGGGCGCTGATATGTGCGATTGCCAGGTTTGATGTGTTCAGTCCCTTGAACTGCGCATTTGCCTCAGCTGCCCGTATCAGCTTGATAAGCTCCTTTGAGACCTTCACAGGATATCTTCCTGGCCCGATTTTTTTCTTATGGCCTAGGTCAAAATCAAATCTCCTGAATGGAACTGCAAGTTTCTCCTTTGCAACCTTCTCAAGCTTGCTTATTGCCTGCTTGACAGAGTCATTCCTTATGAAGTTGCATACCTCAACAGACAGCTTGAATGAGATAGGAAGTCCATTTCCAATAGCTCTTGCCATGCTCTGCTCATTGAAGTTCCTGAAAACGTAATTCTTCATTTATTTCACCGATAAGCTTGCGCTGCTTCTTGTTGCCCCGATACCAGGCGCGCTGTGCGCTACTCTTTTTCTTGTCGACACAAATTCCCCCAAATAGTGGCCTATCATGTCAGCTTCAACATTCACCGGGATGAATTCCTTTCCTGAATGCACCTTGATCATCATTCCAAACATTTCCGGCAAAATCAGCATGTCCCTGCAATGTGTTTCAATGTTCTTTTGGTTTGCCTTGACTTTTTTCAATAGGATTTTTTGCTGGTCTGTGAATCCTCTCCTGATGGTTCTTCTTTGCCTTGCAGGAAGCAACTGGGCCAGCTCACTGTGGCTCATAGTCTTCAATTCATCAATTGTTTTTCCCCGATACGTGAATTCTTTCTTTGCCATTTTTTCAAGTTTGTTTTTTGTTTTTTTTAATTTTAATTATGTCGCTTGGAGCGACGGGAATTCTACGCTCGCCCCCAATGTCGCAGGGGCTCGCAGCATTTGCAATTGCAAACATACTGGCTCGACCCCAATCACAGGGTCTCGCTGGAGCATCTTGCACTTTCTCTCTCGTCAATCTTGTGCAACAGCACTGGCGGGTCCCCTTTGAAGCGAAGCTTTTTGAAGGGAGCCCCGTTATTTTTTATTCGTTCGTATTGTTTTTTTGTTATTGAATTTATTGTAATGTTCTGATTTACCTTTTTGACCTTCCTGTCCTTTTCGGCGCAATCTTTCCTACTTTTGCTCCTGGCGGCGCATTTCTCGGGCTTTGTGTTGGGACTCCTTTTGCATGGGAGCTTCTTCCGCCAAATGGATGCGCAACCGCATTCATTGATGTTCCTGAAACCTGGGGCCAGAACTTGTTTTTTGCTTTCATTGCAAACATCCTTGTTCCTGCCTTCAAAAATGGCTTTTCTCTTTTTCCAGCGCCTGCGACAACTCCCACAACGGCCCTGCAGTCAGGCAAAAATATCCTTCTTTTTGCAGAAGGCAACTCAATGACAATTCCTTTATCCATCTTTGTGACAATTCTTGCGAAGGTTCCGTTCGCCCTCACAAACTTCCCCCCATCTCCTGGATATGATTCGATGTTGTAAACTGATGTCCCTTCTGGAATGCTCTTCAAAGGCAGGACATTTCCAACCTTGATTTCAACAGATTCTCCCATTTCAATTTTGTCGCCGACTTTGATGCCTTCAGGCGCCTGCAATAATCCGACTTCGCCGTTTGAATATTTCATTTCCATCAATGGAGCTGAATGACCTGAGCTGTGAATTATATCAATGACCTTGCCGTTGACTGTCTTGCTCTGCTCGTGCCTTGCCAGTCCTGCTGTGCCGGCATACCTAAAGCTCGGAGCCCTGAATCTTGAGCTTCCTTTTCCACGTCTTTGCTGAATTAGTTGTTTTCCCATTTTTCATCCCTTTTTACATCAAGCCCAGCTGTGTCGCAATATCAATAGCAGGATTTTTTGCCGAAAATTTCACATAAGCTCTTTTTTCTCCCTGCGAGCTTACGAAAGTGTTGACATTTACAACTCCAACCTTAAACATCTGCTCAATGGCTTTCTTTATGTCTGCTTTTGTTGCTTTTCTGTCTACTACAAATATCAGCTTGTTTTCTGACTCCATCAATCTAATAGATTTTTCAGTTGCCAATGGGTGCTTTATCGTGTCTGCCATTTTTATTTATTTTTTTTAATTTTGTCTTTTCTCAATTACCTCGCTTTGAGCGAGGAATATCTAGGCTCGCCCCCAATGTCGCAGGGGCTCGCAGCATTTGCAATTGCAAACATGCTGGCTCGACCCCAATCACAGGGTCTCGCTGGAGCATCTTGCACTTGCTCTCTCAACAATATTGTGCAACAGCACTGGCGGGTTCCCTTTGAAGCACGAAGTGCGATTTGAAGGGAGCCCCTATCATTTTTTTGTTTCGTTAATGTTAATCGTTATTGTTTTTTTGTTAATGTTATTTCGTTATTGTTTTAATCGTTATTATCTTATTGTTACATGAACAATGATTCTTTCTCCAATTTTGTTATTGCCGCGCTTGTCCACAATGTCAACCTTCCGGGAACTGTGCCTGGTGCTAATAGCTCTGCATTCAGGCTTTTTACCTCAACGACATCCACTCCCGGGATGTTTGATACTGCGCTGCACAATTTGTCGTTTTTTGAAATCACAATCAATGGCCCGGTTTTTGTCTTGTATTTCCTTCCCCTCATTTTTCCTTTTCCTGCCCTTACGCTTCTTTCTGAAACCCTGTCAAGCTCTTTTTCAAGGCCGAGATTGTTCAATGCACTTATTACATTCTTTGACTTGTCCATTGCCTCAAATTTGTCGTCTATGATGAAAGGATAATTATTTGGGACATTATGGCCCCTATCTGCAACGATTTCTTTTATCATTGTTGCAGCAATCGCGCTTCTCACTGCTTTTTTTCTTTCAGTGTCATTTATCTTCAAGTCCCAGATTTTTTCTGCCTTTGGGGGATGTGACCTTCTTCCGCCAACCATTCCCGGGGCAAAAGCACCAACCCAGTTCATCCTTGTCCCTCTTCTTGTCAGGATTTTTCTTGGAACTCTTGAAATG
>Ga0209211_10009985_pt1 | contig 12498 bp, 13 predicted proteins | sample RifGroA2_FD_183992 | JGI IMG/M metagenome (GOLD analysis project Ga0209211, IMG submission 183992) | Groundwater microbial communities from Rifle, Colorado, USA - Groundwater A2 (SPAdes) (version 2) | ecosystem: Environmental > Aquatic > Deep subsurface > Groundwater | place: Rifle, Colorado... | reverse complement strand
GAACGGGCGGAACTCCACGCCATCAACGCGAGGATGATGGCGGAAGCCTGCCGCGTCCGTGACTGCCGCTTTCTCTGGGTCCTCCAGCCGATTCTGCCCTGCCGGGGGGAGGCGAGGACCGCCGAGGAAAGGCACTTCTTCAACGCTCGGCCCCCGGCGTACTGGCAAAGCCTGGAGCGCTACTACCAGGACCTCCGAGCCGTGGTGAGGGCGGAGGACGGATTCTGGGGGCCGAGGTTTTTGGACCTGTCCTGCCCTGCGCCGGATGTGACCGGGTCGTTTTTCACCGATACGGTCCACTGGACCGAGGCCGGCGCCAATCGTATCGCGGAGTATGCCGCCGCGTTGATCCTCGCGGATCTCGAGGCCGGCGGGCCTCGGCAGGCCGCGTCCGTCATCGCAAGGACGGCCTCTCGATGAAGACACGGCTCATGCGCTGTCTCCCTGAACCGGCCCAAGAGCATCTTCGCGCCTTCAGGAGGCGCCTTCAGGGTGCCGTCAACAGGCGCTTCTTTCGGAGAGACATCACCGTTGATCGGCTCAATCGCATCTTCCGCTGGAGCCGCTACTGGTACCTCGCGACGTACGCAGACAATCAGATCATCAGCCGCCACAACTGCGACTTCCTCACCACGGAGCGTTTTCTCAACGCCTACCGGTTTGCGAAGGACGTGACGAACCAGGAGAAAGCCTCTTGGAGCGTTTATCTGGTTCAGTGGGCAGCCCGGCAGGCGGCGAAGGTTGAGGGCGATTTCGTGGAATGCGGAACCGCTCGAGGGCTTGTCGCAGCGGTCATTCTCGCCAGCATGGATTTGGCCAGACTGCACAAGCGTTTGTTTCTGTTTGACAGCTGGGAGGGGCTGTTGACTGAGCAATTAACCCGCCACGAACGCACCGTCTTGTACGGCCAGGGGCTTGCGCAGGTGAACCAGTCGTACGCCGGATACTATGAGGAGGTCAAGCGCGCGTTCTCGTCGTTTCCGTCCGTGGTCCTGATCAAGGGCTACGTGCCCGAATCGCTCTCGCGCGTGGAGATCCCGGCCGTCTGTTTCCTGCACCTTGATATGAATGCGGTCTACCCTGAGGTGGAAGCGCTGCGGTATTTCTGGCCGCGGCTGACCAAAGGCGCTTGGGTGGTGCTGGATGATTACGGGCAGCCTGGGCGAGGGGAACAGAAGCGCGGGATGGACCGGCTCGCGGAAGAGCTCGGCGTTGAGATTTTTTCCAGCCCGACGGGGCAAGGACTGATCGTCAAGGGATGACTCAGGACCTCTTCGTCGTCTGGATCGGCCTGGCGGCGCTTTCCGCCTCATACGCGGTGTGGCGGATGACCCGCGGGATGTTTCATTCGGCGGCGTTTGCCGATGGCGTCAGGCAGGTCCGCGCCGCGGCACGCTCACGCCAGTGGCGGTGGCCTTCTGACATGCACGCGGACGGGATGGACAAAGCCAGGATGAAAGACGCCGGCGTGCTGGGCGTGGCGATCTTCCAGCGCCTTCTGAAGGACGATCAAGGACCGGCTCCGCTGACGGCGGTCGCACTGATCGCCCACACGATCTCGTCGATCCTGCTGTTCGTGGCCGCCCAAGCCTACTGGAGCACGCCGGTGGCGTGGCTGGTCGTGATGCTGTACCTCGGCTGTTTCTGGCCGTATCAGGTCGCGCTGCTCGGCGGCTTTCAAGGGCTGGCCCAAATGTTTCTGCTTGGGGCCGTGGTGTGTTTCCAGCAGGCCGAGCACGCCGCCTCGCTCGTCCTGGTCGTCTGGTATCTCGCGGCTGGTATCTTGATCGGCTGCATGATGTTTGCGTCAGCCTCGGGCAGGAAATTCCTGCCCATGGCGATCGGGGCGTTGTGGTTTAGCCAACGAGAGGCGCTCTCGCCGCTTGGCATCGCCGCGGATGGCTGGGTTTCATTGACGCACGGGTTTGGTCTTGCGCTGATCACGCTCGTTGGAACCCTCACCGTCGTCCTGGCGTGGGTGGCCGCCCGTCGGACGGCGCTCGCTGACCGGCTCGTGAGGGCGATCTATCTCCAGAAGGCTCCTGGGTGGGCGAATCGCCTGATTCAAGCCAAAGACCGCATGCCGCTTGAGTCCTATCTAAGCAAAGGACGTCTGGTCACCCACATCACCGTGGGCCTGGGTGTCGCCATGGTCGGCTATCTGGCCCTCTGGGTTGCGCTCTCCCGTGCGCCGTCCGTCTACGTCGCGCATGCGCTGGTCGTGCTGGGCTTCTGCGCGGCGGTGCTGTTTTTCACGTACCCCAATGTGATCTGGAATCTCAAAGGGTACCTGGGCTACTGGCACGCCGCCGCGCACTACAGCCACTACCCCCTCTTCGCCCAGATGCTAGCACAGCGAGGCGCTCAGGTCAGGCCCAACATGCGCGCCCCGGATGTCCCGTGGCTGATTCGATTCTTCTGGCGCCAGGTGCCGTTCCACTGCCTGCTGTTGGTCTGGTCGCTCCTCGCCATTGGCGCTGGCCTGATCCTGCAAGGGTGGGATGCTCGAGGGCTCGCCGCTGTCTGCGGGATGACGCTCCTGAGCGCGTCTCCGCTCATCTACGGAGGGCTCACGAAATCCCCATTGTGCAGCCGCCCGTATTATCCGGGATTCCTTGGGCTCTTGTTGTTCATCGGCTACGGCGCGTGTTACGCGGGTCAGATCTTCCCTGGATCGGCTCAGACAGGATGGTGGGCGGCGGCGATTGGGATCGCCGGCGTCGGCGCCGTCTGGAATCTCTGGATGTTCGTGGCTGACCTCTGGCCGGCTCGGATGGCGGGCAGGTGGCTTGCAGACACGTTGGAAGCCAAGGGCATCCGACACTTCGCCACCTACGAGACGCCGTACAACATGGCGTTCATCGATGTGTTCCCGCCGGATGTGCGGCGGCAATTCACCATTCGTTACGTGAAGGCCCTCCGCGAGGCAGAGGACGGCTACGTCGTCGTGCCGGAAACGAGCTCAAAATCATTCCAGATGTCCAGCCATGACTACGCGGCCACCCGAGGAGATTTCAACGAGGATCCTGAGCTGACCGCGCTGATCGAGTCCCGCCAGATCACGCGCTACGCGCTCGCCTCATTCAAGATGTTTGGGGCCAGCCGCTTCTGGGGCCATGAGCATGATGTGATCAGCTACCGCGAATTCTTTTTGCATGACGTGACCGAGCGGGATCGCTGGCGTGGCCGTGGGTGGCTCCTCGATGCCAAGCAGCTCGCCCAGGCGCGCGGGCTCCGGGAATCTGCGCAGGGCTCGCCGGCTGCGATCGGAGGATGAGATGCCCCTCACCGTGAGACCACCTCGATGTGAGCAAGCCCTTCCGCGGCGCCTTGGCGCCATCATCCCCCCACCTGCCGCTCGGCCCAAAGGGCCTCGCTCCGCAAGGCGGAGCCAACCGCCTTCGGCGGCACGGCAGGTGGGTGGGATCATGCGCCGGTTGGATGCGTGGGTCTTGCGCCATGGAAACGGCAAGTACGAGCAGGGGGACTGGGTCCCCATGCAGGATTTCATGATTCCGGATGACGCCGGGATCCAGCAGGATCGCCGAGAGATCAAGGAGCTCGTCTCGCTCTTGTTGTCGCGGGGCCGGCTGGGGACCGCGCTCGAGGTGGGGCTGGGATACTACGGGAGCACCCATTTTCTCTGGCGGCTGCTGTTCGATCGGGTGATCACCATCGAAAAATCCCATGAGCGGATTCGAACGTTCGGCACCAACATGCGCTCCTTCCACGGCCGGTGGGTGCTCGATGACCGCCGCAGCTCGTTTGTCATCGGGATGTCGTATGAGCCCTCGGCCGTCCAGAAGACCTACCAGTGCGCGAGCGGCGGTGTCGATCTGCTCTTCATCGACGGAGACCACCGGTACGCCTCGGTGCTCACCGACTGGCTGCTCTACCATCCGCTGGTCAAGCCGGGCTCACTTGTGGTCTTTCACGACGCCCTGGCCAAGGCGGACGGCCCCGACGGGGTGCCCGAATTCCTGGACCGGCTGGCACGGGGGATGATCGACGGGCGCCCCAGGAGCCTCCGGACGATCTGTCACACCAAACATCTGGGTCTGGCCCTCTATGAGCAACAGGAGGGCAAGGCGCTGGCTGAGCGTTGAACACCGGGAGGAGCCGACATGGGCTTTCTTGATGACAAGGTGGTATTGGTGACCGGGGGAACCGGGTCGTTCAGCCACGAGTTTGTCGAGATCGTGCTGAGGGACCACCATCCCAAGAAGCTGATTGTCTACAGCCGTGATGAGCTGAAGCAGCACGAGATGCAGACGCGCTATCCTGACGGGCGGTTGCGGTTCCTCATCGGCGACGTCAGGGACACCGAGCGGCTGCACCGGGCCATGACCGGCGTGGACGTGGTCATTCATGCCGCCGCCTTAAAGCAAGTCCCGGCCTGCGAGTATAACCCCTTCGAGGCGGTCAAGACGAACATCCTGGGAGCGGTCAACGTCATTGACACGGCGATTGACTGCCATGTCAAGCGGGTCGTCGCCCTCAGCAGCGACAAGGCGGTCAATCCCATCAGCCTCTACGGCGCCACGAAATTGTGCGCCGAGAAGCTGTTCGTGCAGGGCAACTCCTACTCCGGCGCGGACGGCACGCGATTCTGCTCGGTCCGATACGGCAACGTGGTGGGAAGCCGCGGGAGCGTCATCCCCCTCTTTCTCCAGCAGCGGTCCACCGGCGTGATCACGGTGACGGACCATCGCATGACGCGGTTCTGGATTACGCTCGAGCAGGGGGTGGCGTTGGTTCTGCGCGCGTGCGAGCTGATGCACGGCGGGGAGATCTTCGTGCCGAAGATTCCCAGCATGAGCATCATGGACCTCGTGGCGGCGATTGCGCCGGGATGCCGGGTGACGTTGACCGGCATCCGACCGGGGGAGAAGCTGCACGAGGTCTTGGTGTCGTCGGACGAGGCGCACCACACGCTGGAGTTCGACGACATGTTTGTCATCCTCCCGCTCCATCCCTGGTGGAAGATGGAGCACTGGACCGGGGGGAAGGCGTTGACGGAAGGGTTCATCTACAGCAGCAAGACGAACACCGACCGATTGAGCATGGAGGCCTTGCGGGAGATGCTCGCTCAGTTAGAAACCAGAGAGGAGCTCGCGCCGGTCTCGACCGGCTGAGCCGCATCCATGGAGGTCGGGTTGTTGCGGACGCAGCAGCGCCATCAGGCAGAGCGACGGACGCTGGCCCTCTACCCGGGGGACGGCCGGTCCGCACGCAGCTGTTGCCCTATGGACACCAGCTCATTGAGGAGGATGATATCGAGGCGGTGGTCGGGGTCCTGCGCGGGGAATACCTCATCGACGGCGAATACCATGACGCCATCCGCCTGGGACTCTTCCGTGAAGGATTCCATAAATTCGCGCCGTCGCCATCGACGGCTGTAGTAACTCGGTCGAAAGCGCGCCGCGTGGCCGCGGCGGCACGGCGGTAGCCAGAGTAGACGCCATGAGCAAATTGCAAGTTAGCGATCGCCGGATGAGCGCACCAAAAGAGCAGGCGAGGACCAATGTCCCACCGCCGGCTGCGATGGCCGAGGCGGTGACGGCGGATCCCCTGGGGTCGTTGCGCTTGACGGGAAAAACGGCCCTCATTGTCGGTGGCTCCTCGGGAATCGGGGAAGCCACCGCCCGGCTATTGGCCATGCGAGGCAGCGGCGTCTGCCTAGTGGCACGGCGGGCGCAGCGACTGGAAGCGATGCGGCAGGCCATCACCGCGACGGGGGGACGGTGTCTGGCCATCGCCATGGACGCCACCGATGAGCACGCGTCCGCCGTCTGTTTTGAGCGGGCCGAAGCCGCCTTCGGTGGGGTGGATATCCTCGTGGTGACCCTTGGGGAAGGGTTGCTCCAGGCGGCGGCGCACACCGACTCGGCTGCGGTCTTGCGCCTGTTCGAGATCAACGCGATGACCGCTTTTCGCTTCTGCCGCACGGCCTATGCACGGATGGCTCCGCGGGGAGCGATCATCCTGCTGACCTCCCCTGCAGGGCTAGGCGGGGCGGCGGGTGTGAGTGCGTATGCGCTGACCAAGGGCGGTCTGGGACCCATGGTGCGCTCGCTCGCGCGTGAATACGCGCGCAAGCCCATTCGGGTGAACCTCATCTCGCCCGGATATGTCCCGACCGAAATGACCGAGCGGCTCTATCGCAGCTTGAGCCCGGAACAACTGGAGCGTGCCGTGATCAAGCGGCATCCCCTCGGACCGGGCACGCCGGAGGATATCGCCGAGGCCATCGCCTTTGTCGCTTCCGATGCAGCCCGGTGGATCACGGGTGCGACCTTGGCCGTGGATGGGGGCTACACCGCAGGCTACGAGGCATGACGACCGGACAGCAGATCAGGGGGGAACGCGAGTACCGTCATGTCCTCAACAAGGCAACGGGCGAAGCCCTGACCTTTCGGCTCTCCGAGGGCATCTTCGTACCGACCCACACCAGCCAGCTGCTGATCGACGTCACCCTGACTGCGCTGACGGGGCGCGGGATGTTGCTTGATCTGGGATGCGGGATCGGCGTCTGTGGCCTAGTCCTCGGTAAATTGGGGGCGTGTGGTCTCCCTGTGCATTTGTCCGATGTGTCAGCGGTGGCGACGGACCTGGCGCGCGAGAATGCCGAGCGATTGGACGTGCCCGCTGTCGTCAGATGTGGAGACCTGTTTGCGCCGTGGGCTGGCGAGCAATTTGACGTGATTGTGGACGATGTCTCCGGCGTCTGTGAAGAGATTGCCTGCGCGTCATCCTGGTTTCCTGAGGGCGTCGGCTGCGCATCGGGTCGTGACGGCGCGGAGCTTGTCGTGCGGATGCTCGAGCAAGCCCCAGCCCACCTGAAGTCCGGCGGGACGTTGATCTTTCCCGTCCTCTCTCTGTCCAACGAAGTGCGCATCCTGGAGACGGCGCACCGCGTCTTTGCCGACCTGACGTTATTGGCCGAACGCACATGGTTTTTGCCGGAGGAGTTGGCACAGCGCACGGATATTCTAGACCCCCTACAGGCAGCTGGATTCATCCAGTTGGAGTATAAATTCGGTGCGTGGCTGTGGCGGACGCGGCTCTACCGAGCGACCACGGCCGACAGCAGGACGCACGAGTGAGTAGAGGAGCAATCATGATTCCTGAGACGGCGTCCTTTGTCACGACCCTCATTGCGGGCGCGCTGGGCGTGCCAGCCGACCACGTGAGCGAGGCCGACAGCATGGATACGATGGTGCAGTGGGATTCCCTGGGGCAGTTGAACATCCTGACGGCGCTGGACAAGTCGTTTGCCGGTCGGGTGGCCGCGATTCACGGGTTGGCCAAAGCGACCTCCGTCCGTCAGATCCTTGACTTGCTGCGGCAACACGGCCTGATTGCCTAGTCGGGGTCATATGCGGACGACGCCATTTGCGGCCAGCGTGGAACAGATCGAGTTCAGTCTAGCCAGCCAGGTCGAGTCAAACGCCGACCTGTTGGTGGAGAACCCTGAGTGGGATCTGCGACGCATTTTTGAAAAGACAGGTGTGGCCCAGCGCTATCGGGCCGGCAGCGATGAGACGGCGGGCGACCTGTGCGTGCGGGCTGCTGAACGGCTCTTTGCCGCAGGCCGGGTGGCGCGGGATCAAATCGACGCGGTCTTATTCTGTACGCAATCGCCGGATTACTTGGTCCCCACGACGGCGTGCCTGATCCAGCATCGGCTCGGGTTGCCGCGGCGCGTGGCCGCATTGGATTTCAACCTGGGATGCTCCGGCTATGTCTACGGACTAGCGCTGGCTGGATCCCTCGTGGAGGCCGGAGTGTCCCAGACCATACTTCTGCTCTGCGGCGAAACGTACACGAAGTACATCGATCCGCATGATCGCACCTGCCGTCCGATCTTTAGTGATGCCGGAACGGCGACACTGGTGCGAGCGTCGCAGGAGCGGCTCCTGGGGCCCTTTGAGCTCGGCACAGACGGGCAGGGCGCGCACGATCTCATCGTGCCCAACAGCGCAGCCAGACGCTCACACGCGTCTGACCCGCCAGGACGGCTGCATATGGAAGGGTCGAGCGTCTTGATGTTCACCATGGCCGCCGTTCCAGAGAACGTGAAACAACTCACCCAGCGGGCGGGCGTGCCACTGACGGAGGTGGACTGGTTCGTCTTTCATCAGGCGAGCCGGCTCGTGCTCGATGAGTTGGTAGCACGCCTGCAGCTTCCGGCCGACAAGGTGGTCTACGACTTGGAGGAGATCGGAAACACGGTGTCAGCCACCATCCCCATCACCCTGCGGCGCATGGCGGAGGCGAGGCGGTTACAGCCGGGGCAGCTCGTCATGCTCGTCGGCTTCGGGGTGGGGTACTCCTGGGGCAGTTGCTTGTTGCGTTGGGCGTAGCGGGGTCGTCGAACGAGGAAAACGGACAGCCGATAATGGCCGGGTTGGTGGATCAATCCCAGATCGAGCAGGCGTTACGCGATGTCGGTTTACGTCCGGGCGCGGTGGTCATTGTGCACAGCCGACTCTTCAGCCTCGGACTGGTGCGTGGCGTGAATGCAACAGCCGACATTGCGGGTGTGTACCGTGCCACGTTTCAGGAGATGCTAGGGTCCCAGGGCACGCTCGTGGTGCCCACCTACACGACGACGTTCGGCCGCTACGGGAGGCCGTTCGCGCTGGAAACCTCGCCCTCAGAGATGGGCGCTTTCAGCGAGCATGTGCGGACCTCGCCCGGCGCGATGCGCACGCTCCATCCGGTGCAGTCGCTGACGGCGCTCGGGGCCCAGGCCCAGGCGCTGACGGCGAATCACCCCCGGTGGAACGTGGGGTATGACACCATCTGGCAACGCATGTACGAACGGAACGGGCAGGTGATTGCCGTGGGGATTCCCTTCCGCCAGTGCTTGAGTTTTGTCCATCAGGTGGAAAGCCTCGCTTGCGTGCCCTACCTCTATCACAAGCTGTTGAGCGGTGAAGTGTATGTGGGCGGGCGGCGCATCGATAACGAGTTTCTACTCGCCGTCCGCTACTTGAAACGGGGCATCGCCTATGACCTGGCGAGACTCGAACGCGACCTCCGGCAGCACGGACTCGTGACGGAGGTGCCCTTAGGAACGGACCGGGTCCAACGCATCTCGATGGATGCGATCTTTGACACGTGCATGGACGGATTACGCAAGGACTCCTACTATCTCTTGCGGTCGCATCCCGAATTTACCAGGGGTGAAATCCCGTGGGATGGGCCGACGAATGGACGCGAAGAACCGGTGCCGAGCTATTTCCAGGTCTTGGAATGATGCAGCCGATGGACGTGATGAAGAGAGGCGAGACGGGTGCAAAGGCCTTGGATGCAGTTGGTGTCGGCCAGGCTAGGGATCCCTGATGGAATCCGTTTCGCTGCAGGAGATTGTCCGGACATTACGTGCTGCGGGTGTGCGACGCGGCGATGTCCTCAACGTGCACAGTCGTCTTTTTGCCATCGGCGCGGTGCGCGATGCGGCTGCTGAGGAGATCCCTGCGCTCTATCTGCGCGCCTTCCGCGAGGTGATCGGCGAGGCGGGCACCATCGTCGTGCCCACGTTCACCACCAGTTTCGGGCGGTTCGGGGCGCCCTTTGTGCTGGAGACCTCGCCCTCGGAGATGGGCGTCTTCAGCGAGCACGTGCGCACCTCGCCCGGGGCGGTGCGCTCGTTGCATCCGATTCAGTCGTTGGGGGCGTTGGGACACCGCGCGGCGGAGCTGGCGGCCGACCACCCAGCCTGGAATGTGGGCCATGACACCGTCTGGGACCGGATGCTCCGACAGGGCGGCAAGTTTGTGGGGTTGGGGATCTCGCCTCGACGCACTTTAAGTTTCATGCACCAGGCTGAGTTCCTGGCGTGCGTGCCCTATCTGTATCACAAGGTCCTGCGCGGGGAGATTTACGCAGGCGGCGGGCTTGTTGAGCGCCAATTCCTGATGGCGGTCCGCTATCTGCAGTACGAGATTGCGTACGACCTGTCCCGCCTGGAGGCGGATCTGACGGAGAAATCAGCCATCACGCAACGGCCATTGGGTGGTGACAGCGTCTGGGTGGTGCCGCTGGAGGCGGCGTTTGAGGTGGGGATGCAGGGGTTGCGTCGGGATCCGTACTATCTGTTGCAGCAGCCGCCCAGTTTTGTGACCGGTGAAATTCCCTGCGACGGTACGACGATCCAAAGGGAAGGGACAACTCCCAAGTACTTCCTCGTATGAGCACAACGCAGGGGGTCCTGAAGCATGCTGATGCTGAAGTGGCGGCACGATGGGAGCCGCTGCTCGCGGTGCTGACGCCGCTGAACCGCACCATCGTCTCCGATGACATGGAGCGCGCGGCTGACTTGTTGGATCAGGCGATGGGGCGTCCCGCAACGCGCTTTCGCTATCCCAGCGGCAGAGAATATGGCAGTTGGGTGGTGCCGCCGAGCTGGAACGTGCGTGAGGCGTTTCTCTCCGACGGAAAGCGGGTGATCGCCTCGTACCAGGACCACGCGCTCTTCCTGGCGCCCTACAGCGCGCCCTTTGAAGGATGGGTCTCGAAAGCAGAATTACTCAAGCACCTCAACGTCAGCACCGCCTTCGAGGACGCCTTCATCTACCAGCACCGGCTGGCCTACGATTTCCAAAAGCGCCTCCGCGGGTGGGAGATCAGTCTGCCGCAGCGGATCGCGGCCTCGTTGGACGGGGAACGGTACTTCCTCAAGATTGACGTGGATGTGCGCCCTTCGACGATGAACGTGCTCGAATATACGGTGGAAGGCACGGAAGAGACAACCGTTGCCTTCCTGAGCCATCTGTGCCATCCGGGGCAGGCGAACGACGGCCTCAGCGGTGTGCTTGCGGGGATGGCCCTGCTGCAGCGGATCGCCGTCCAGCCGCATCGCTTCACGTACAAATTGCTCGTCATGCCGGAGACGATCGGTAGCGCCGTGCACGTTATCGCGCAGGGCCTCTCGACCAAGCAGATCGCCTGTGCAGTTTTCCTTGAGACGATGGGGACGGGCGAACGTCTCTTCTTGAAACGCAGTCGGACCGGTGGCCAGGCCATTGACTTGGCGCTCAACAGCGTGGCGCGCGAGCACCCGGAGATCGGCGTACACGACTTTTACGACGGCTACGGCAACGACGAGTTGGTCTTCGATTTCGCCAACGTCGGCATTCCTTCCATCGGCGTGCAGCATTATCCGTTTGCCCAGTATCACACGAGCCGGGACGGCGCGGAGATCATCGAGTGGGAGAAATGGACGCGGGCGGTCGAAGTCGCGCTGGAGGTCTTCCGCCGACTCGAGGCCGATCGCCTGATCCAACTGAAGTACCCCGGGCCGCCCTACCTCTCGCGATATCGACTCTACGCCGACGCAGTCACCGAGCGCGCGCGGTTCCGGCAGAACGCCAAACTCCTGATGCTCTGCGACGGGTGCCACACGCTGCTCCAGATGTGCGAGGCATCCGGCCTGCCATTTGACGAGGTGGAACACTTCTTCGGTACACTGGCGCGCGAAGGACTACTGAGCACGCCATGAGCCGCCCCTGCGTTTTCTTCGAGAACATCACGCTCGCTACTTCTTTATGCGCCTCTTCCTCGAGCACAAGCAGGGGAAACTCAGCTATGACGCGCTGGTGGCGGCCACACGGGTGGGCACGCTTATGCAGCGCTGCCCGCAGAGTTCCTGGCCGAGCTACTGAAGGTCACAGTCATCGGCCTGCTGCTCCTGCTGATTACGCCGGTGCGGCGACGTATTGGAATGGGGAGTGCGTGCGCCTGTGGGGTCTGGATGAACGTTGAGCTGAAGAGCTGGTAACATGCCCGTCACCGCACGGCAGGTCACACCGCGTCAGCTGAGACGGCCTCGCAAGCGCCTCGACGCCATCATGGAACAGTTGGATGCCTGGGTCGCTCGGCACGGCAACGGCCGATACGAACGCGGCGACTTCACGCCGATGGAAGACTTCATGATCCCGGACGACGCGGGGATCCAGCAGGATCGTGGAGAGATCCAGGAGTTCGTCTCCCTGCTCCTCTCGCGGGGACAGCTGGGCTCAGTGCTGGAGATCGGCCTGGGCTACTACGGGAGCACCCACTTTCTCTGGCGCCTCATCTTTGACAAGGTGACCACCATCGAGAAGTCGCACGAGCGGGTCCGGACCTTCGGGACGAATCTCCGGGCCTTCTGCGGTCGCTGGGTCCTGGACGATCATCGGAGTGGGTTTCTGATCGGGATGTCCTCTGATACGGTGACGGTTCAGAAAGCCTATCAGCATCTTGCTGGCGGCCTGGACCTCCTCTTCCTCGACGGGGATCACCAGCACCATTCCGTCCTGACCGATTGGTTACTCTACAACCCCCTGGTCAGACCGGGCGGGCTGATTGCGTTTCATGATGCGGTGATGAGCGTTGACGGCTACTACGGGGTGCCGGAATTCCTGGAGCGGCTCTCGCGCGGGGCGATTGACGGCCGGCCCAGGACCATCAAGACCATCGCGCATACCACCAACATGGGGGTCGCCTACT
>Ga0209211_10009984_pt1 | contig 12499 bp, 2 predicted proteins | sample RifGroA2_FD_183992 | JGI IMG/M metagenome (GOLD analysis project Ga0209211, IMG submission 183992) | Groundwater microbial communities from Rifle, Colorado, USA - Groundwater A2 (SPAdes) (version 2) | ecosystem: Environmental > Aquatic > Deep subsurface > Groundwater | place: Rifle, Colorado... | reverse complement strand
TTGAACCAGCGGTGGCATCCACTTGTAGTTTATTGCTTGGCGCTGTTGTTCCAATGCCCACGTTGCCTGAGCTTGTAGCCAAATAAGTATTATGCGCAACAATATCGTTAGCGATAAAATTGCGAGTTCCTTCAATCATTAAATCGTAAACATGCTGCGGCTCTAAAGTTTTAATTGAGGCGATTTTTTCCCATTTTATTGCGCCTGTTGAGTAATCTGGGACTGCTATTTCCATGCCTTCTTTTAGGTATCTGACTTCTATCCATTCGCCAAGTGGAATATCGTTGGAAAGCTTTAAATAGTCATTTTCATTGTTATCTTTAGGTGATGTTAAAATGCCGGAACTAGTTGTTAATATACCTGAGGAATTGGAATCCGAATTCAAATTAATACCTAAGCCAGAGCTGTCTGCGCTTGTAAATAAGGTATTGAAAGATAAGCTTCTGAAAGTTGTAAGATTTAAGAAAATAGTTTCCAAATCAAAATTAACTGAAGAACAGGCGGAAGAGCTGGCTAATGAAGTAAGCGTTTCGTTAGCCAAAAGGTATAACAAGCTGCTTTCTGAAAGCAAGGGGTAGATAATGCCCGAAAAATTTGTAGTGGACGCAAATGCCGTAATATCATCTCTAATTAATACTGGGGTTCCTTCTTCTGTATTCTCGCTGAACGCCATATCGGGCAAATTTGAGTTTATTGCCCCGGAATTCCTGCTTGAAGAAGTTAAAAAGCATAAGTCAAAAGCGTTAAAATTTACTAAATTATCCGGGCAAGAGTTTGAAGATGCATACGAATTCCTAATCGATGAAATAGATTTTATTCCGTTAGGGGAATTCTTGCAATTCTTGCCTAAAGCCAAGCAATTAGCTCCGCATGATAAGGATGCGCCGTATATTGCTTTATCCCTTGCCTTTAACTGCCCAATATTTTCTGGAGATAAAGGATTAAAGAAAGCGCTGCCAGCTAAAGTTTTTGCCCCTTCTGAGGTCCTCGATGCTTTATTGGGGAAATCTGACTTTACATAATAAGGATGCTCTGCTGTTGTATTAATTGCCCTGCCATCTTCTGTTGCCATCTCATAAATAGGCTTAACCCCATGATCAAGCAAAGCATTTACTTTCCTTGGAACTAGCTTTCCTGTTTTTTCTTCTAAGGTTAATACCTCTTCTCCTGCCTTAATGTCTTTTATTTTTTTCTTAGAGCCGTCTTTCAATGTTACTAAGCTGTCATCAGTTATGCTAAAGCCAGTTACATTTAAGTTAGAGGCATTCAATCCCTTAGATACTGTAACTGCTCCTACAACATCTAATGCGTTTTGTGGAGCAGTCGTCCCGATGCCGACGCTGCCTGATGAGTCAATTCTCATCCTTTCTGCCAAAGTAACAGAGTTGTCTGGGGTGGTTTTGAAAACAATTCTCCCGGGCATATCGCTGCTTCCCGGAGTGCCATCTACCTGAAATGAGATTAAAGCTAGGTTTCTAAATGTCCCTGCATTTGCATCCATGCCTTGTCCCATAAGCTGAAGTACATTGTCCCCAGATAGAACAACGGTTGGGCTTGCTATGGTTCCTCTTGAGAACCTGCTATAGTAAGATGGGGAATTGTCATCATCATTTGCGCCGTCTAAAAGTATAAGAGCAGAGCCAGCGCTTTTTTGCACATGCAAACGTTGTTCTGGCGTTACTGTCCCGATGCCGACTCTTGAGGATGTATTGTCCACAAACAAAGTATTCATTCCAACAGATAAATTTCCGGTTATTGAGGCATTTCCATCAACAGTTAGTTTTTCTGCTGGGGCTGTTGTGCCGATGCCTACCTTTCCAGAATCTGTAGCAAGGTAAGTATTATGCGCAACAATATCGTTAGCTATAAAATTCCTGGTGCCTTCAATGGATAAGTCATAGACATGCTGCGGCTCTAATTGCTTGATAGAGGCAATCTTTTCCCATTTTATTGCTCCTGTTTTATAATCTGGAACTGCTATTTCCATGCCTTCTTTTAAGTATCTGGCTTCTATCCATTCGCCAAGGCTTTCATCAGAATCATCAAAAGTTTTATATATTGAATTGTCATTGTCTGCATTATGAGGGTCGAAATTAATAAGTATATTGTCGCGGACAGTGAAATCTGCGGGGGCACTCCTACTTTCAAAGGCACAAGAATCATGGTCTGGCAGGTCCTTGAGATGCTCGAGGCTGGAATGCCTATTGAAGAAATTCTTACAGATTTCCAAACACCGCTCACTAGGGAGCATATTAAGGCAGCTTTGCATGTCATCGTTGGTATTGGAAAAGAAACTAAAATTCCTGCTTGATGAGAACGTCAAGAGGGAATTATTAGGATTCCTCAAGCAGCAGGGATTTGATGCTGTATTTAAGCCAAAAAGGCTTTCAAATGGAGCATTAGCTGAGTTCTCTAAATCAGAACATAGGGTATTGGTTACTAACGACAGGCACTTTACCGATTCCTTAAAATTTCCTAAAGAAAAGATATTTTCAGTTGTTTGGCTAAGAATTCCACAGAATAAGCCTAAGGATTTGTTTAAGTCATTCTCTAAACTGCTTAAAGATAACTCTAAACCAGAGGACTTTGAAGGGTTTTTAATTGAATTAATGGAAGATGGCAGCTTTGAATTATCCCCTATTCCAAGCAAGGGGGATTTAACATAGTAAGGATGCTCTGCTGTTGTATTAATTGCCCTGCCATCTTCTGTAGCCATTTCATATATCGGCTTAATTCCATGGTCAAGAAGTGCGTTTACTTTTCTTGGGACTAATTTTCCAGTTTTTTCTTCTAAGGTTAATACCTCTTCTCCTGCCTTGATATCTTTTATTTTTTTCCTGCTTCCGTCTGCTAATGTAACTAAGCTATCATCTGTTATGCTAAAGCCGGTAACATTCAAGTTAGAGGCATTCAATCCCTTGGATACTGTAACTGCGCCTACAATATCTAATGTGTTTTGTGGTGAAGTAGTCCCAATCCCGACATTGCCATTAATAACATATAACGTTTCATTAAATGCAGTATTATTTGTAAAATTAATGAATGAATTAGAAATAAATCTTGCTCCGCTTATGTTTGCATTTCCTGCTACTGTTAGTTTATAGCCTGGTGTTGTAGTCCCGATGCCGACGTTGCCATCACTTCTTTTGACCGTTAGTACATGATTTTGTGTTGCGCTTTCGCTTTTTCTATATAAATCTAAATCACCATCTGTACTGCTGTAATAGAATCCGAATCCATTTACCGCATTTGCCCACGTAGCTGACGTTGATTGAATTGCTAAAGCAGGAATAGTATCACTATTGCCGCCATTCAAATTAGTGGAAGCATCTCTGGAAGTATGGTAAACCGATAACATATGACTCGGACTCGTTGTCCCGATGCCGACGTTGCCTGAACTGTCAATTGTTAATCTACTTGCCCCTCCAGTAACTAAAGTCAAATTATCCTCGCTGGTTTTCATTATGCCAGTGTTTGTATCTTCAATAAAAGTATAAGATGGATCAGATACAGTTCCATTTCTCGCATAGAATCTTGAGGCGTTGATGTTAGTGGCATTTAATGAACCAGAGATTCGGACATTGCCTACTGCTTCCAATATGTCGTTTGGACTCGTCGTCCCGATGCCGACGCTGCCTAAAGTCCCATCTACAAACAAGACAGAATTATTTACAGTTAAATTTTGGCTTATATTTACGTTTCCATCTACAACTAATTTCATTCCTGGCGTTGCAGTTCCGATTCCAACCTTGCCTGAGCTTGCTACATTAAGCCCTGAAGCATATCTAACGATAACGATGCCCGAGCCTCCTGCTACGTCCGAGCCTCCCCCTCCTCCTCCTCCGCCCGTATTTGCAGTGCCAGCAGTGCCCTCTCCATTGCCTCCCGCTCCGCCTCCACAAGTGGCAGCCCCGCCTCCTCCGCCTGCTCCATAAGAACTGGCAGCGCTAGCTCCTCCATTACTGCCTTGTCCAGATGTGCCTGCTCCACCAGAAGAAGCGGAACCATCAGATAATGCCGCTCCTCCGCCGCCTGAAGCTCCATTGCCCCCATTATCGCTTGATCCGATAGTCCCGGACCTTCCCCCTCCTCTGCCTCCTCCTATTGCAGTAATTGAACTAAATACTGAATCAATTCCTTTTCCGCTGGCTTGAACATCTGAAATACCGCCGGCCCCTCCTCCGCCAACTGTAACAGTATATGCCTGCGCAGCAATAGCAAAAGAGGAATTATAGTAATATCCACCAGCTCCTCCTCCCCCTCCTCTGCCGCCATCTTGCCCGCCTCCTCCTCCCCCTCCAACAATAAGAACCTCTGCATTAATATTTTTAAATGCAGTAAAAGTCTCATTGCCTCTAAAAGTGTGTATAATATATCCCCCGGAATAAGTTATTGTTCCGCCTACAGCCAAAGGAGGGGCTGCATTAAATGTTCCTATTACATCAAGATGGCTTCCAGGCGATGTCGTCCCAATCCCGACCCTCCCGGAAGTATTATCCACAAAAAATAATGTATCGCTGGCATTCATTATGCTGAAGTTCCCGGTAAAGTTCGCTTTTCCTTTTACATCTAAGGTTGTTGCTGGGGCTGTGGTTCCTATTCCTACCTTTCCAGAATCTGTAGCAAGGTAAGTATTATGCGCAACAATATCGTTAGCGATAAAATTGCGAGTTCCTTCAATCATTAAATCGTAAACATGCTGCGGCTCTAAAGTTTTAATAGAAGCAATCTTCTCCCATTTTATTGCTCCTGTTGAGTAATCCGGAACTGCTATTTCCATGCCTTCTTGTAAATATCTTACCTCTATCCATTCGCCTAATAAATTTTCATCAGAAAGCTTTAAATAGCTATTTTCATTATTATCTTTAGGTGATGTTGAAATGCCAGAGCTAAAGGTTGAAATTTCGGAAGATCTTGAAGTTGGATCTAAGGAGCTTGCCAAAGAAGAAATAAATGTAATTGTATCTAATGCGCTTAAGGAAAGGTTATCTGAAAGATTAATGTTTAAGGTAGCAGACGAATTGTTAAAGAATTCTAAGATTACAGATGAAATGGCATTAAAGTGGGGCTCTGAACTTAAAAGAGAGGCAGCTAAAAGGCACGGATTATGAGGCACGCAAATGCCAGAGCTGCCAAGAATATTGGTTGTGGACGCTTCCATTTTATTTTCCTTCTTTAAGAGTAATTCTAACAGAAGATCAATTGTAGAAGAATTGCCTGCCCTCGGATCTAAATTAATAAGCCCCAAGTTTGCATTTAGGGAATTATCGGGCAAGAAAGAAAGGATTAAAAAGTATGGCAAGATTAATGAGCTTGCATTTTCATTTATTTTCTCATTGCTTGAGAAGAAAGTAGAGCCATTTTCAGAAGATTCGTATAAAGAATTTCTGGCAGAAGCCAACAAAATATCTCCGCATGCGGAAGGAACTGATGATGATCCGTATTTTGCATTGGCATTAGCGTTAAATTCTTCAATTTGGTCTGATGAAACTGCATTCAAGCAGCAGTCCCGCATAAAGGTATTTAATACCAAAGAGCTTTCTGAGCTGATTGGGCTTAAAAAGAAATCTATGCAGGAGGATAAAGATAAATAATTATTATCCATCTTAACATAATAAGGATGCTCTGCTGTTGTGTTAATGCTTCTTCCATCTTCTGTTGCCATCTCATAAATTGGCTTAATGCCATGATCAAGCAAAGCGTTTACTTTTCTTGGGACTAATTTTCCTGAACTTTCCTCTAATGTCAAAACCTCCTCTCCTGCCTTGATATCCTTTATTTTTTTCTTTGTTCCGTCCGCAAGTGTTACCAAACTATCATCAGTAATGCTGAACCCTGTAACATTTAAGTTAGAGGCGTTCAATCCTTTAGATACAGTAACTGCCCCAACAACATCTAATGCATTTTGTGGAGCAGTCGTCCCAATGCCTACGTTGCCTGTATAATCTATCGTCATAACATTTCCAGCGCCACCAGTTTTACCAGCACTATAAAAACTTAAAGCATTTTCAGCTATCGTTTCACCTGGCGGATTTGTCTCTCTTGCGCCTATCAGCCAATTTAATGTAGTTCCAGTTAGAAATCTCATGACCCCATAGTTTGTGGTAGCTGTACGCTCAAAATATAACTCTGGATTCGCCGCTTTCAAATGAAGCAATACACTCGGACTCGCCGTCCCAATCCCGACATACCCCGAAGTATTATCCACAAACAATATATTTGAAGTCTGCCCTACAGAAAAGTTCCCGGTAAAGTTAGCTTTTCCTTTAACATCTAAAACTGTTGCTGGCGTTAAAGTTCCTATCCCAACCAAGCCAAAATAAGGCGCCATGGCTATATTTCCAGTTGTCCCGTTTACAATAAATAAAGGCGATGTCCTGTTCTCAACAATAAAGTCTTTTGCTGCGAAAGCTGGTGGCAATAAAGAAAGCGAGAAAAGCGAAGCAGCTAATGCTAACACAAAGATAAAAATGCCCCTTTTCATTTTGCCCTTAAATTCAATGTTCCAACCTTTTGATTTTTGCATGTTGCTTGTATATTAATCTTATGCTAGTTTTAGCTAATTTTATTTTATAATCTCCCAATGCCCGCCTTTGTCCGGGCCAATTCTTTTGATAATGCCTTTGCCTTTAAGAAGCCCGAGATTGTACTCTACAGTTTTCTTGGACAATTTTTTTGACATAGATGCCTTTGATATTTTGGGATCATTTTGTATCATTTCAAGAAGTTTCCTCTCATTTTCTGCCAGTTTTTCTACCCCCTTTTCTACCCCCTTTTCTACCCCCTTTCTTACAAATCTGGTGATGAAAAATCCGTTTGTCTCAATTTCAAGCAGAATATCCTGCTTTTTGCATTCTCTCCTTATCTTGTTTATTCCTGTGCCTATTTTTTCAACAAGCCCTATTCTATGGAACATATCTGCTAAAAGCGGGTTTCTCCTGACTGCAAGCTCTCCAAGCCTCTTGCTGGTTAATGGTTTGATAAGCGGGCCAGCATTGGTTATTACCAGCCTATCATCAAAAATATCTATCTGGACATTTACCCCCTTGTTAAGATAATCCCTATGCATCACTGCATTGAGTATGGCTTCTCTTATCGCTTCTATAGGGTATTCTGGGATTTCTTTCCTATACAGCCCTTTTATTTCATATCCAAGTTTCGTGTTCCTCCTGACAAAGCTGGCAGCCTGCTCCACCTGCGACACTATATCTCCTTCAAAATCTTTCCTGTCAATGACATCAGCTTTTTCTGTTCCAGCATATCTAACGCATGTTAAATAAGCATTAATCAAATTTTTTTTCGGGTTTTTTGTGAAGAAGAGTATTCCTGCATTGTTTAAGAATCCCTTTTCATTCAAAACTCCAAGGCTGAACAATGTGTTCCTGCTGGCTTTCTGAACTACGCCTGCTTTTTCAAAATACCTCTGGACAAGAGTTGCATCATATTCTGTAACACGGGTAAACACCTCGTCAAAGCCGATTTTGCCCCGCCCCCTGACAAATTCAATTATTTCATCTCTTTTCATCTTCTGGGAGTTGGGCCCTTGCCTTATGAAGAACCCGTCGCTGCACTTGTACGGCTTGTCATTGCCTTCATCAACCTCTATGGCTATAATACCCCCAATTATAGTTAGCCTGATGCTTATTGCGGGGTCGCAGTTTCTTGCAATGTCCTGAATTCTGGATTTTAATTCATTAGTTGCATGTACTCCTTTTATTGCGCCATCATCCCTCACGCCAAGGAATATGCGCCCTCCCTCAGAATTTGCAAAAGCAGCTATCTCTTTTGCCAGGGATTTGTCCAGCGATTCCTTAAACTCAATCTTCAGCCCTTCCCCTTCCTGCATTATAAAATCCAGTTCGCTTTTGTTCATTCTATAATCTCCCAATGCCCGCCTTTGTCCGGGCCAATTCTTTTCAGTTTTCTTTTTTGTTTAAGCTTTTCAATGTCCCTTTTTATTGTTTTTTCGCTGGCATTGAGCAGCTTTGCAATTTCAGGAATAGTTATCTTCCTGTTTCTTAGGATATATTGAAGCGCGGCTTTAGCTCTTTTTTCAGGGACACTTTCAGGGACACTTTCAGGGACACTTTCAGGGACACTTTCCTTGCTTGTTCCCTGAGTCTTGTCGAGCAGTATTGCCGCAAAGTTATGGAAGTTATAATCAAATATCGGGGGAGGAAGCCCTGCCTTTTTCATTGCCTCCCTGATCCGGTTTATGCCGCTTCCAACCTTTTCAGCATACTTTGTCTTTGAGAAAAGCTCTGCAATAAGGTGATTCCTGGGGCGGGAATATTTGCCGAAATCCTCGGGCCTTAGCCATTTTACAATGCCCCCTGGATTTGAAATAACTATCTTATTCCTAAATATCTCAACAAGTACATCTCCTGATTTCTCAAAATAATCCCGGTGCATTATAGAATTAACTATTGCTTCACGGTAAGCAGCTTGGGGGTATTGGGGTATTTCTTTTCTTTTAAATGATTTTATTTCAAACTCTGCATCAATATGCTTTACTATATAATTTTCTGCTTCAATAAGATTTGATATAAGCCCATCATCAAATATTTTTTTATCTAATATATCTACTTTTTCATTGGTCCTGTAGTTCACGCAGGCTACTTTTGATGTAAAGAAAAATTTTTCCGGATTTTTTGCAAAGAATAATGCCCCTGCGTTATTAAGCTTCAGCTTTCTGCCAGTGAGCTTAGCAGCTTTCAGGTTTATTAGGATATCTTTCACAGGAATATTTTTAGTTAATCCTGCAAGCTTTAAATATTCATCAAGCTTTTTCTCATCAAAATCATTTTCAAAATCAAATTTTTCATTTATCTGCTCATCAAAGCGAATCTTCCCCTCCTCAATTGAAAACTCTAAAATTTCATCTCTGGACATTTTTTGGGCATGAGCCCCATTTCGCAGATAGAATCCCTGTGAGCATGAGTATGGCTTATTTTTGCCCTCTAAAATATCAACAATCAGTATATTCTCAAGAATCTCAAGCGTTATCATAATAGGCGGGTCGCAATTGCGGGCAATATCTAAGATTTGGGCTTTTAGTTCGTTAGTAATTTTGATTCCTTTCGCTTTGCCTTCATCTGATATGCCTATGAAGATTTTTCCGCCGGAAGCATTTGCAAAGGCAGCGATTTCTTTAGATATCGATTTATCCAAGCTCTCCTTGAATTCAATAAACTGCCCTTCCCCTTCCTGCATTATAAAATCCAGTTCGTTTTTATCCATTTTCAGCCTGTTAAATTAATTATACTCCTTCGCATTTCTATTACTCCAAATGTATCACTACATTATTATCAGAGGTAACTAGCATTCCAGCCGCTCCATTTGTCGCATTAAATGATCCAGCTACTTCTAATTTTGAAGCAGGCTTAGTTGTGCCAATGCCGACGTTTCCAGAGCTTGTCGCCAAATAAGTATTATGCGCAACAATATCGTTAGCAATAAAGTTTCTAGTCCCTTCAATGGATAAGTCATAGACGTGCTGCGGCTCTAAAGTTTTAATTGAGGCGATTTTTTCGAAAGTTATATCAGAGTTTGCATCAGAGCCGAAAGATTTAAATATTTGCACATCTTCTGGTATTTTCACATAATAATGTGAATTTATTAAAGTGAGGAGGTTATCTAAAATGCCAACAGTAACTATATCATTGCCAAAAGAGCTTAAGGAAAGATTGGACAAGCACAAGGACATAAACTGGCCTGAAGTATTCAGGAGAGCATTTGAAAAGAGAGTAACCGAGTTGGAGGAATTTGAGTTATTCAAGAGGCAAAGGGGTGAAGCATAAATGGCAAATGTATCATTGGGCGTGCCTGGCGAATTAAAGGCAAAAATGGACAAATTTCCGTGGATAAACTGGTCTGAGGTTGCAAGAGAGGAAGCCATTAAGCGTGAAATGCTGCACGAGGATTTTGAAGAATTTAAAAGAATTGTTTCAAAGTCAAAACTGACAGAAGAGGATGCGATGCGGCTGGCTAAAGAAGTCAATGCGGGTATGTACGGGAAACTCAAGAAATTGCATCCAGAGTTGAGATAGGTGGAATTAGTGGTTGATGCTACGGTAGTGTTTACCGGGCTTATCGGCAAGGGAGTGACAAAAGAAATAATTTTTTCAAAATCTGTTAAGCTGCATTGCCCTGAGGCTTTATTTAATGAAATTGATGAGCATAAATCAAGAATTAAATTTCTTTCAGGGCTTTCTTCAACAGAGTTTGAAGGGATATTAGCCGAATTAAAGGGCGCAATCAAGCCATTTTCATTATCTAAATACGAAAAATTCCTGAATGAAGCTAATTCATTGATTTCAGACCCTGGCGATACAGAATACCTGGCTTTATCTTTTGCCATGGGCAAATGCCCAATCTGGTCAAACGATCCGCATTTCAAAGAGCAATCATTAATTAGAGTATTCACAACCGCAGAATTGGTTGAATTCCTCAAATCAAAAAATTTATTCTGATATTTATCTTTTGGCGCGGCAATCTCATCGCCTTCTTTTAAGTATTGAGCTTGAACCCATCTCATGCAGTATTCTCCGTTAAACTCATCTGGCTCTTTGTTCCACACATTGCCCGCATACTTATCACAATCTTCTTTACTGTATAATTTAGCCAAATAAGGATGCTCTGCTGTTGTATTAATTGCCCTGCCATCTTCTGTTGCCATCTCATAAATAGGCTTAACCCCATGGTCAAGCAAAGCATTTACTTTTCTTGGGACTAATTTTCCTGAACTTTCCTCTAAGGTTAATACCTCTTCTCCTGCCTTGATATCTTTTATTTTTTTCTTTGAGCCGTCTGCTAATGTAACTAAGCTATCATCTGTTATGCTAAAGCCGGTAACATTCAAGTTAGAGGCATTCAATCCTTTAGATACAGTAACTGCGCCTACCACATCTAACGCATTTTGTGGAGCAGTCGTCCCGATGCCCACGTTGCCGTTAGATTGACTTTGCAACACAACCGTTGAACCATCAATACGGATAGGGTTGCTATATCCGTAAGTTGCTAACTGTGCGTAAGCATTTGCTGGAGTAGCACTATAAATCCAATCATATTGAACATTGTTGGAAGCTGATTGACCCTGAACGAAGTAAGTATTACCAGCAGTATTGCCCAAGACCATCAATTTTGAATTGGCTGATGGAGTTAAGTCACCTAAATCATTGCCGACAACCAAGTTATAACTCGGTCCCGCAGTCCCGATGCCCACGTTGCCATTAGACTTATCCACATACAAGGCGCTGCTTCCACTATTTGCTTTAACATCAAAACTCGTTGCATTCAATTCCAATGTTCTGCTTCCAGAAGTATTCACAACCCTAAACTTATCGGCAGTAACCGATCCAGTTGCTCCAAATCCTTTCCCTCTTAAATAAGAAGTTCTTATTTCTTCCGGGGCTAATGCCCTTTTGTAAATCATTACCTCATCTATTGTGCCATTGAAGAATTGTGTTGAAGAGCTATTATCAAATCTCCTGCCTATCGTAACAGGCACAGACGCTTCTGAATTAATGCTTGCAGTTTGGGCTTGTGTAGCAACATTTATCCCATTAAGATACATTTTAAGGCTTGTCCTGTCATAAGTAGCAGCAACGTATGACCACGCATCGCTCGGAATAGCATTATTTGATGTTCTCACTAATTCTCCTGCACTCCCTCCATTAATGCGGAACTCTACATATCTTTGCCCATCCCTTGCATCAAAGACAAGCATATAATGTGAATCCGTTTTCCCAACAATTCCCGCAGAGTCTGCACTGCTCACAGATGAAGTCGGTTTAATCCATGCAGATACAGTAATTGCCTCGGTAATGTCTAATATGGCATTATTGGTTGCATTTACATAATCATTTATTCCGTCAAAATCCATTGCATTCCCATACTTTCCGTTGCTCCATCCTGACTTGTTGCTGTCTCCTATATAATCTCCTGCGTTCATATTCCTTAAGGCTCCATCATTCCCGTAAGGGCTTCTGTCATAAGTTTTATTTGAAACATTGATTGCATTCTCTGAGAAAGGCAGATACAAAACCAAGTCATCATCAGTCCCATAAACCGGCTGGTAAACGCTTCCATTCTCTCCGCTAAACAATATCGAATTGGAAGTGGTATCAAAGAAAATAGCGCTTCCCCCTGTGCTCCTGTTAAAGCTCGCATTCCCGACAACAACAAGCGCAGAATTAGGGCTGTTAGTCCCAATTCCAATAGAGCCGCCCTGCCCTATTGAAAATGTTCCATTCTCCAATAATAATCCGGAAGCGTTTATTGTTCCTGCAACATCTAATTTATAGTTTGGATTTGTTTTTCCAATGCCGACATTGCCCGATGAAGTCGCAAACAAAGCAGGAGTAGATCCCTGCCCAGCCGGAGTAACATTCAAAGTCCCCTGCACCGTCAATGTCTGCGCTGGATTTGTTGCGTTAATTCCAAATTGGTCTCCTTGGGTTATTGCAACAGCAGCATCCGCATCATTATCCGCAGCCCC
>Ga0209211_10009983_pt1 | contig 12501 bp, 14 predicted proteins | sample RifGroA2_FD_183992 | JGI IMG/M metagenome (GOLD analysis project Ga0209211, IMG submission 183992) | Groundwater microbial communities from Rifle, Colorado, USA - Groundwater A2 (SPAdes) (version 2) | ecosystem: Environmental > Aquatic > Deep subsurface > Groundwater | place: Rifle, Colorado... | reverse complement strand
ATCACTTCTTTTGCATCACCGTACACCATGCTCGTGTTCGGATAGGTAAAGAGTTCGTTCTGAATACCTGCAAACCCCACTCCTCCAGGGCTTCGTTTGATGACAAGAACCGTTTTCGCTTCATGCGCCTTGAGAATCGGCATGCCGTAGATAGGACTTCCTTTTTTATGGGTTGCTCCAGGATTCACAATATCATTTGCTCCAACAACAAGAGCAACATCCGTATGTTTAAATTCGTGATTAATCGCATCCATTTCTTTTAATTGTTCATACGGAACATCGGCTTCTGCAAGCAAGACATTCATGTGACCCGGCATCCGTCCTGCAACCGGATGGATTGCAAAATGAACTTTCACTCCTTTTGCTTCAAGCATATCCATAAGATCATGCACGGCATGCTGTGCCTGTGCTACGGCCATACCATAACCCGGAACAATAATAACAGAACGTGCATACGCAAGGAGAGGTGCAGCTTCTTCCACATCCATGGATTTCATGGTTTTTTGAACAGCATGAACGCCTTCAGATCCTCCCGATCCTTCAGCTTTTGCAGCACTTCCAAATCCACCGAACAAAACATTTGCAAAAGAACGATTCATGGCTTTGCACATCAAGAGTGCGAGGATAAAACCGGATGAACCATCCAGTGCACCGGCTACAATAAGGAGTTTATTGTTCAAAACAAATCCAAGACCTGCTGCAGAAAGGCCGGCAAAGGAATTTAAGATTGCAATAACCGTCGGCATGTCTGCAGCACCGATAGACAAAACAAGAAGCTTGCCAAAAATCAAGGAAAGGAGTACCATCAGGACAAACAACCAGATCATTGAAGGATTGATAACAAGGAATATTCCTGCAACAAGAGCACCACCAAAAACAAGGATGCTGATGACACGTCGATAAGGATAGATCATCGGTCTTCCTGAAATGAGTTCTTGCAGTTTCAAAAATGCAATGATGCTTCCGGTAAAGGTCAGATATCCCAAGATCACTTCGAGCCCAAGAATGGCCATCGTAAACGCGTCAATGTTGGGTGTGTTGTGGAAAAATTCTGCAGTTCCCACCAGTGCAGCAGCAAGAGCGCCAAATGCATGGGAGATAGCAGTCCGCTGAGGAACAGCTGTCATGGGCATCTTTAACGCCATGAGCGCTCCAGCAATTCCTCCGATGATAAGGGCAAGAACAACCAGTGAGTACTGTTGTAAACCGACAGCAAAAACCGTTGCGATAACGGCAACGAGCATACCCACTGCTCCGGCAAGATTTCCTCTTCGCGAAGTTTTTACTTCACTCATCCAGCGCAATGAAAGGATAAACAATACCGCTGAAAGAACATACAAGAGTTCGGGTAATACTGATGCAAGGGATGCAATGAAAGTCATTTTTTATCATCCCTCTTCGAATCATTTTTCTTGTTATCATCCCTCTTGAACATTCTTAAAATCCGTTCGGTAATCATAAAACCGCCGATGGCATTGGTTGAAGCACAGGCTATGGCGAGAACAGCCAAGACAACAATGAACGTTCTGTCTGCATACGATAAAACAATGAGTGCAGCAACCATGGCAACTGAAGAAATCGCATTCGTCAAGGACATGAGAGGAGTGTGCAAGAGTTTTGAAACATGACGAATCAGTTCTAAACCTAACAGTGATGCAAGTAAAAAAATTAAGAGATTGGTGATGAGATCTGAAGCAAGCATTTCCATTATGGCTCACCTCGGACTAATTTCCCGTTGTGGGTTACTAACGAACCTGCAGTAATCTCATCTGTGAGATCGACCTTGAGTACTCCTGCATGCACCAGATGCAGCAAGAAAGCCAGCACATTGCACGCATAGACTTGGGTTGCATGCACAGGAACCGTTGCAGGAATATTGTTGACTCCGATGATTTTGACTCCATGCACGACAACAGTTTTTCCAGGAGCAGTAAGAGCACAGTTGCCTCCTTGCGCTGCAGCCATGTCCACAATAACAGATCCTGAACGCATCGATTGCACCATAGCTTCTGTCACAAGAGTTGGGGCTTTTTTTCCAGGAACTAAAGCAGTACAGATCACCACATCGGCTTGCGCAACTCTTTTGCTGACTTCTTCAGCCTGCCGCTTGAGAAATTCAGGCGATGCACCTTTTGCATAACCTCCTTGAGCTTCTGCATCCTTATCAAAGGGAACTTCAATGAATTTTGCACCTAAACTTTCAACCTGCTCTTTGACAGAAGGTCGCACATCAGATGCTTCGACAACTGCACCCAAACGTTTTGCTGTTGCAATCGCTTGAAGCCCTGCAACACCTGCACCCAGCACCACAACTTTTGCTGGGTGCAACGTTCCGGCAGCAGTCATCATCAAAGGAAATATTTTTCCTAACTCCTGCGCTGCCAGTATCACGGCTTTGTAGCCAGCAATGTTTGCCTGTGAGGTCAGTGCATCCATGCTCTGGGCTTTTGAAATACGCGGGATACCATGCATCGAAAAGAAGGTTATTTTTTTCTCAAGTAAGGTTGATAGGAGATCAGATGAGTATGCATGGACATCTCCCAAAGAGATCCACGACGCACCTGCTTTCACAGAGGAGAGTTGGCTTAGAGTTGGCGGGTTGACAGCAAGAATGATATCTACAGAAGCATACAGCGCGTGGGTGTCTTTGCTGATCACAGCACCTGCCTGTATATAGGCTTGATCAGAAATCGAAGCACATTCACCTGCACCGGATTCAATATACACTGCAAGACCGTGCTGGACCAGATTTTTAATGGTTTCGGGCGTACCTGCTACTCGTGTTTCTCCATCAACCACTTCGCAAGGTATAAAAACAGCAAGTTTTGTTGTTTTTGTCGCTGTTTTTTTTGTTTTTTTCGCTGATTTTATGGCTGACTTTGTTTCTTTTCCTATTCCCTTCGCCATGAACCCCGCGGGATGCGATCTCATTAAAATAGGTTTCTATACTAGGGTGATACTATAAATGAGAAGGGAACTCAAACATCGCCTCGAACGCCATCATCTTTATTAACTGATATTTTCCTGCACCAAACATGGGTCTTGTTCCACACAGCTGGTCGTATCGAGGCGGGAGAGGCGACCATGTAGGATTTTTACCGGATGCTGAAGGAAGAAGCGAACGGAGCTTTCATTATTTTAGAAGAGTCAACTGGCGTGCTGGTGTGCAAACAGGGGAAGTAGAAGAACGAAAAGATCTACTCCGCTCAAGTTTGTTGACACTGCTCGAACCGCAAAACTTTGGCGATGAACGGTTTCATCATCTCCTTTATATCATGGGAGGCCGTGGTTTTGTAGAAGGACTTACTGAAGAACCTGTACGCATTTCTCGAATGCGAAAAACCGTTGTTCTCGCTCCAGCAGGTAAACCCTTTCAGGCATATCCTGATCCGACCTTACCTACACCATATCTTTCATTTTGGCATGTAGCGGTTGCTCCGCTCAATAGTCATGAGTATCCGGTTGTTGAACCGATTGACCGTGTTAATGTAAAACTTAGAGAACCTGCACCCGAGGATGGGTGGGGCGGATTCTTGAACTATTTTCCTGACTCCCCCTTTGATGATTTGGGATTTCGGGTACGTACGTTGCTCGGAAGATTTCCTCCAGAAGGAACAACCGTTGATACCACGCATAAGCTCATCTATGTTGAACAAGGGGGAGGTATGCTCCATTATCCCATGTCTTCTGGCCCCGTTACAGGAAACCATATTGTGGCGTTACACTCCAAGACCGTTGTCTTATTACCGGCAGGAACACTGTATGATATTACTCCCGACTCTGCAACAGGGAAAGATCTTGAATTGGCTGTGTTGAGTTTTAAGACGATGGATATTTGTGCGAGATGAAGGAGAGGGCGCCGGGGCTGGGATTTTCACACCCGATGCATAATGGAGTTGCACCGAGACTTTGAACCCAGATAGCCCTATGGGGCAGCTCGAGTTTCGGTCGAGTGCAATACCAGGTTATGCGACCCCGGCATTTTCATACATAAATTTTATATAGTTGCTCCTTCTCTTGCATCTTGTTTCGGTCGAGTATCATACTAGATTATGTGACTCTTTGTTTTCTTTTTTTACGTTTCTAGAACTTTACTTTTAATAAGTCTTTACAGAAAAAAATCGGAGCATTTCCGATACAACCGGAAGATTTTCGGTGAAGTCAGAGGTTTTTCCGGATTTGACCCTGCTTTTTCGGAAAATTTACGGTTCAACCGGAAGAATTCCGTTGGTTGTGGGATAGCAAAATAAGAGTGTTAAACGATGTCTAAGGCTGATCGAAAATTATTTTAAATTTCTTTCAGCAAAAAAAGCTGCGACATCAGCTCGAAGCGCTACCTGGGACTCAGCAGGAACATACGGGTTAATACGTGCGAGGAGTTCATCAGCAAGTCCTGTCTGTGCGTCATCGGTTTTAAGGTGAATACGATTTGCGGATAGTACGGTCTCGTCCCATTCACCGATTGGCTTTCCATCAGGCCCTCTTTTTTGTTGCAAAATTGTAGAATCGACCAAGGGAAAATTGCCAATATAATAACTGATTTTACCAGTTCTTTGATTTTTTTCGTATCGAACAACCAACGGTCGTGCAAGGGCAGGAAGACCTTGTTTGATACCACAGGAAACAAACTCCACGTGTACAGGAGCGTAACTAAGAAGTTTAGAAAGATTCAAGCCGTCAGCATCAGGGAATACTGCAGTTAAATCATCATATCCCAAACTTCCTATAACCAACTCAGGAGCTTCAATTCCAGCATAGACTTGTGCAGGAACACGGAATCCAAGGTAACTATATTCTTGTCGACTTTCGCTTGTTCGACCAAAAGAAGGTGCTCCAGGTGGGATTTCAACAAGATCAGAGAGCGATAACAAGCTTTGATCAAAATGAGGTACAATTTTAAATGCAGAATCTAAACTGCCTGCAGGACGTGCAAGCACCCAAGTGTCGGTGATGACAGATACCGAAGGAACCAAATCAAAAGAAGATAGTACTTCAGGTCGAAACTGAGGGGATCGAAAAAATTCTAATGCTTCACGTGGGGAAGGGAGTTGTGCAGTCGGGTGTTCAACAAGCCAACGAAGTACTTTGGTGTACGATCCTTCGCCCAAGTCAAGCACAGATAAAGAGGTTGTCATGTTTTAGAATCGTTTTTAGAAAAAATAAGAACGTGTTTACTCTTTCTTCTTCTTGGTCTTCTTGATTTCTTTTTCTAAATCAAGCCGGTCAAGAAGTTCCTTGTAGCGATTTCTGATGGTAACTTCGGTCACACCTGCAACATCAGCAACTTCGCGTTGCGTTCGCTTTTCGCCGTGGATCAGTGCAGAAACATACAACGCAGCTGCGGCAATTCCGGTAGGTCCTCTTCCCGAAGTCAACTCAGACCTTTGTGCAGATTCCAAAATCTCAATAGCACGAGACTGGCTCTCAGCGCTGAGTTTTAAGGAGCTTGCAAAGCGTGCAATGTAATCAGCCGGATTTGAAGGCATAATATTAATCCCTAATTCTCTTGTGATGAAGCGGTAGGTTCTTCCCACTTCTTTCTTTTCAATACCCGAAGCTTCGCTGAGTTCGTCCAGTGTCCTGGGAACATCATGGCGTCGGCATGCGGCGTATAAGGATCCTGCAACAACGGATTCCATGCTTCTTCCCCGTACGAGTCCACGCTGAACTGCCTGAGTATAGATACGAGCAGCTTCTTCTTCAACTGATTTAGGAAGTTTAAGATAGGATGAAACTCTCTTCAGTTCAGCAAGAGCAAGTTTTAAGTTGCGCTCGATTGCCGTAGAGATTCGATATTGCCATTTTCGCAGTCTAAAGAATTTGTTTTTGTCTTTTCCTTCAAGTCGATAGAGGTCAGCTTTTTGACCGACTTCTGTTCCGAGACCCTGGTCGTATTGGGTATAAGTCATCGGTGCTCCTGTACGCCGCTTTTTGTCGCCTTCATCAGAATCAAATTCGCGCCATTCTTGGTCAAAATCAACCATCTTGTCTTCAAGAACTAAACCGCAGTCTTTGCAGATGATTTCTCCTTTTGCGCGGTTGTGGAACAGGTTAATACCGCCGCATTCTGTGCATTTCTTAACAAACTGCATCATGAGGATCGTGCTCCTGCCACTCTGTCAAAAATGGTTTGAAAGGGTTTAATGGTTGGGTGAAATTATTTGCGTATACTTCTTGTAGTTGTCTTAACATAGTGAAGACTACGATATCTTTATAAATGAAAAGCATAATTAGTATATAAATGTTTCGTTTTTAAGGGAAAGTTTTTTAAAGCTTGTGAAACTGGAGGGTGTAGGAAAGGGATGTTTATGTAGTATTTTACCTTTTTTAAGTTTATTCTGCTTGCAAATCATTTTTTTAGATTAAATACCTTATTTTTTTATATTTTACGAGTTAAAATAAGGTATTTTTATATTTTTATAGTGAATAGGTGAAGTGATAACAAAAAAGAAGATATTCTAATCTTTCACACGTTCTATAAAGAAAAAATATAAAGACTAAAAAGAAAACAAGCACGAAACGACTTAAGAGAGAAGATGAAACGACGTAAAACAGGTGATTGATCCATGCAACGAAGTACACATTCTGAAAAAACTGCCCAAAAAGCAACTATTGTTGAAGTCTATGATTTTGCGAAGTCGATTCAAAACACCCGGGAATTCGACGGGAAATTGAGATTGGATGCAACCGGCGCAGTGATGGAATTCAAAAGCGACCAAACGAGCACCGGGCAAGACCGATTAAAAATTGGAGCACGCGTGAGCGGAACGATTCCGGTGCGCAAAAAGCATATGATGAATGTGCGACTGATGCATTAACTGTTTGTATGTTGGAGTCAAAAAAATAAATAAAATGTACGCCGCGACTCGGATTACCACATAAGAACCTAGGTTCTTATCATCTCCTATCAAGGATTTTCTCGCTAACGCTCGAAAATCAAACTACGAAAAACTAAGAAAACTACGCCGCGACTCGGATTTGAACCGAGATATCCTTGCGGAAACCGGTTTTCAAGACCGGCGCAATACCGGATTATGCGATCGCGGCAAAGTTAGGTTCATTGATGGGTGTATTCGAGAAGAGGTTTCTTTTTAAAGATTGCCCCTTGCCACAGGCAAATACTCACTCCCGCGCCATAACCGATTTTTCCGGCCTTAAACCTTCAAAGGTGAGGCCGTGGATGTAAAATCTTCTGTCGTCGATGTAGCGCTCCGCAAGACGATGCAGAGCAAGGGATGCAGCAAACATAAATGATTTATCCTGGTAGAGGGGATATGTTGCTGAGCGTGTACCGCGGACGCGCTTATCAAAGAAACGACTTAAAAGACCGTCGTAAGAAAGCATCGGACGACGATCTGCAGTATTCTCTCGGGGGGTAACTTCTTCAGTTATTCTATCAAGACCGCCGACTGCTCCATATTCTTTCAGTTCTCTATAGAGGCGTCGTGCATCATAAAGGGTGAGTGATCCTCCAGGACGGCAATGATTAGAGAAAACTCCTTCGACCATATGTACTGCTTCTGCACGCGTCAGTTCAAGAAGTTCGCCCATAGCTCGCGAGATAAGGGTAGGAACTCGCTTCTCCTCATAAAACATCCGCGTATGGGTCACCAGAATCAGGTTCTTATAGAGTTGATACAAACGGTCTGGTGCAGGAAGCCGTGTTTTTATTCTTGCACGCGCTTCAGAAACGGTTTCGTGATGGTGGATCTCACTATTCGCGAGTGTGATAAGATACATCTGTTTGTCAAGTTCTTGAACACCCGGAAATTTTGTCTGGTTCTCGGAAATAGCAAGGAATGAAATAAGATCAAGATGAGCGTCGTCAGCGAGAAGCTCCTGTGCTGAAGCCCGCAACTGCACATGGTGGTCACGAACCGCACGTTGCGCAGCAACTTCTATTTTTCCCAACGAACCATCATAACTCCAGGTAAGATTTCCTGAAGGTTCAAAAAAAGGTACAAGATCAACACGCTGATTTCCCGGATCATATTTAAAATAGCGCAGAGTTTGCGGTTTTCCCCCGACGACCATCTCTGTTTGCCTTTTGCTTGGTCTGAGATCGCTTGAATTTGCCAAGCGGTCGCAGTATTTTGTTCTGAGACTGCGATACCGTGGTTGAGGTGCAAAGAGTTTTCCTGTCGCTTGATAATACAGTTCGGAACCAACACGGGTAAGGGCGTACACCGAAGCAATAACATCACTCGCCATTTTCCGCAATGGCTTTTTCGGAACAGGAAGTTGCCGAAGCCCCTTGAAGAATTCTGTTCCAAAACGAAGAGTTTCTTCTTGGATCAGTTTCCGCTCTCGCGCAACGACTCGATCGTTTAATGCTTTGATGTAGTGTTGCGCTAATTGAAGATAATGGACAAAATGAGGATAAGTGAGAAGATCACAAGAAAGTTGCTCCCGATAACCCCCTTCTTGTTCTTTCAATTCATGATCAAAGGAATCACGAGAAAAAAGAAACTTCTGAATCCGTGCACGCAGAGATTTACCGTGTTTTTCATCGTCAGGCAAAGATCGTTTATATCTTGCCCGATATTGATCAAAATCGCCAAGATAGGTTGGGAGATGACCTACGCCACCAATCTGTGCAACTTGATTGAAGATAGTAAAAAGTTTACGATCTTCAGGACTAAAACCGTCAAGCACCCTGTCTTGCAAGCTTGATTTTTCTTGACGGAGCCTTCCTGCAACCACTTCTTCGACAGAATCATGGAAAAGGATGCTCAAAAGATCCGTAAGAAAGATGTACGGTTTTTCTTTATGGCCGTCCAAATGCACCCGCCACTGAGCTGCTTTGTAGACATGATTAAAGTAGAAATGATCGCCGATCTTTCTCCGATTGTCGCCATACCAATGCACTGCAAAAAGGAGGCCGTATTTCAGAACATGCTGCTGTCGTTCGTCTAAAACAAACGATCCTTTCCCTACAGAGAGGATGCCATCGGCAAGTGCACCAAGATCCTGATCAAACGCTTCTAACGGTTGGTTCCATCCGTTGCTCACGTCAGCACTAAGGATGCGTTGCACACGTTCGTCTAAGTCTTCATCAGAAAGAGTGTTCGGAACGGCCATGTGGGGGGAAGAATAAAGACGGGCTTATAAACCTTCAGGCATGCCCTTTTAATCCGTTCTTCCCTCCCTTCTTTTGATACGCCCGCACTGAGAAGCATTAAATTTATATATAATCTGTAGTATACTAACTATAGGTGGTATATAATGACGCAAGTAACAACCATACAACTGGAAAAGCCGGTCTTAGAAAAGCTCAAGAAAGTAAAAGAATATCCACGACAACCCTACAACGAACTGATAGCGAAAATGATTGAGACATTCAAACGTGTAAAAACAAGCAATCAGTACGATGAATTTCTCCATAAAATTCAGCAACCGAAAATGAAAGAATTATGGGATAATAAGTATGATGAGGAATGGGAGCATGCTTAAATCAGGCGATGTGGTGTTAGCACAGATGCAATTCACCGATACGTTTGAAGTTAAGAAAAGACCGGCTGTCGTTCTCTTTGAAGAGTTAGGCAATGTGGTGATAGCGGGTATCACGAGCAATATTAACATGCAAGGTATTCCGTTGACCAAAAAAGAAGGAGCAGTGCGAGAGAGTGTCATCAAATTGAATTATATTTTTACGGTCTCGAAACCAATGATAACGAGCGTCCTTTTTCATTTGAACCACGATAAAAAGGAAATACTGCTCAGAGCATTACACGAGCGTCTTGATGGACTTAATGCCCGAGGATAAGGTATACTTCCTTCAGAAGATTCTAACCTGTTAACCATACTACCCCCCTTTAAACCCCACCCATAGGCTTTTATTACTACTACTATCACAACAAGAGTATGGAGAGAAGCAAACTTAATTGGTTGGTGAGTGACTTTCGGCGGGCAACAAAGTTAGGAATACGGTATACTTCTTCTCAACTTGGACAGGGGAAAACAGGATATCGAACGCCGGTCGTGCGAAGCTTGGAAGGTGCCAGGGTCGTCGTGATCGATCCCAATAATGAAGCAGTCTATTTCTGGGCGCGTCTTTGGAAATATACCAAACAGCCTGCAAAATTGATTCGCATTGATAGATATAGTGATATGGAAAAAAATGACCGTGAGCCCCTGAGGTTTTCTAAAGGCTACACGTTTGCAAGGGCAAAGCCAGAGCATCTCTTTCTGTACATCCATCACCTTGGTGATCAAAGTTTTCTTGAATTTGCAGTACAGAACAAGGTTATACAACCGCATATTGTGTGGGGAGATCCACTTACCGAAACATCCGAAGTATATGGATATCGTGCTGATGCAGACGCTCCTTTTTATCAACTCTCACCTGAAGAAGTAGCATCTCAAAAAGAACTGCACGATCCGAGTACACCCAGTGTTTGGGATATTGATCTTGTTGCATTCAGTTCTGTTTATGATGCATCGCATACACAGGAAGATATTGACCAGCGCATTGCAGTCGCAGAATCCATGTTGAGGAAAGCCCGCGCACAACAAAAACCTGCGTGCGTCACGATTGCACAATCACAAACACCGACGCCTTATGTTCCTGCCGACACGCTGGCATATGTCAGGGATAAAACGCTTGAGATGGTGGAGCGTGTACTACGATGAACACTATGCACTGCACCTTTTGCCAATACGAATGGAACTCGCGGGTAGACAACCCAAAAGCCTGCCCGAGATGCAAATATAGATTGGATACCCCCTGGAAGAAAAAGATTGCAACGCCTCAGAACATTAGTGAAAATGTTCAATGCTGAACTCAATTTCGGAAATCTTCCGGCGCCATTAGTAATATTTCCGATTTTTGATACCCAAATCCGGAAATTCTGCTATTTCAATCGGAAAGTTTCCGATTTTTTCTAGCAAAGGCTTATAAAAAATAAAAATTAAGAAAAGGGAATGGTTATTTTCGAGATTCAAGACAAGACAGGAAAATGGGTGTATCTTCCTCAAAAACAATGGACCCACATTAGACAGGATCACCCGGGAGTTCAAGATATAGAAGAAATCAAAAACACATTGGAAAACCCCCTCATCATTAACGAAAGTAAATATGATCCAGAAAAAGTTAGGTATTATTACCGATACAACAAAGAGAAGAGAAGATACCTCATGGTTGCAGTAAAATATTTAAACGGCAAAGGATTTATTATTACAGCGTATTACACGAGGAATCTCTCATGAAACAAAAGCTGACGATTCACTGGGACAAAGAAGGAGACTTTTTAGAACTCCAATTTGGAAAGCCAACAACAGCGTACTATAAAGATGCAGGAGACGATCTATTTGAACGAAGAGATGAGGAAACCGATGAAATAAAAGGATATGCTATCTTTAATGTTCAAAAAAGAAAACAAGGTAAAGACCTCGTCGTTACGCTGCCAAAATCAATCTGCTACGAAGAGACTCACTCCAAAGAATAATCAGGAACTTCTCCGCCAGGCAAGTCTCCTTGTCACTGAGGACGATCCCAGAATTCTCGTGTTCTCACACACCAATCGTTTAAGATGCCGTTATTTCTTGAAGCTTGTTCGTTGCAGCTTCGCTGCCAAGAACGATACACAGCAGGATCGTATTCCCGATCTCCTACATCACCATCATAAAATCCATAATTTCCATCCTGGCGTGGAGGATAATTCAAATCAATGCATCGGCGATGCATAACAGGATCTGCATAGTACACACAGTTTCGATACGGATCGTTCAAAGGATGATAGCGGAATGCTCGATGGATATCGTCATAGAGACCACCATAGCCGCCATAGTAATAACCATTATTATCATAGCGCCCATCATTTCTGTACCTGTCCTCATTTCCATACCGGAAATCATCACGATACCAGACATTGCTGTTCTGCCACCATGTATAAGGCATACTGACATACGGAAGTCCATAGCGGCCAAAGTAAGACCAGCAATCGCGGTCATACAAGTAAAGATCTTCTAAATCAGAATAATCAGCGTATCCACCATACGGTGCATAGTTGTAGCGGTAGAAGGATCGAAACATACGATCTTCAATGAGACCACGGCATTGGGAAGGTATATCATTCGGGACATCATTCAAATCATCGCGAAGCTGTTGATATTCTCTTCCTAAATTGCGCAGTGCAACAGAATTATATTCAAGCTCTTCACGTAAAGCGTCATCGCCATACGCATCGTACCCTGCGTTTCCGAAACCGTAACTAGAGTCATATCCTTGATCCCAGCGTTCAGAGCGTTGCTCGCGCAAGTCCTGCATTTGAGAAACTTCATCGTTGTGTTCGATAATATATTCACGAGCTGAAATAGGAACTGAAAGTAAGAGAACCGTCAAAAAAACTAAAAATCCTAATCTCAACACACCACTAAACACACCATTTTTGTGCATGATATACCCCCGTACATCTTCTCACAATAAGGAAGAATTAAGTCAGAGATTCTTAATAAACCTTTGCATAGGGCTATAAAAACAAACCGTCTTCACTAAGAGAG
>Ga0209211_10009981_pt1 | contig 12501 bp, 8 predicted proteins | sample RifGroA2_FD_183992 | JGI IMG/M metagenome (GOLD analysis project Ga0209211, IMG submission 183992) | Groundwater microbial communities from Rifle, Colorado, USA - Groundwater A2 (SPAdes) (version 2) | ecosystem: Environmental > Aquatic > Deep subsurface > Groundwater | place: Rifle, Colorado... | reverse complement strand
TGGCTCGTCCTCTCGCGCAAGCGTTAGGTTAGGGCTAGGATTGGGGTTGGGAAGGTTCGGTTAGGTTTGGTTTTGGTTTAGGATTTGGTTCAGCAACTTGTGAAAATTTTTTAGCTTCTTTTAACCACCCGCCAAGCATATTGCCGATAGTCCCAAAACGTGGGATGAGCTTCAGATAAATTTTCTCCTCCAGACATTTGGTTTTTACCGCCAAACGCGTAAAAATTTTTAGCGTATCAAAACATGCCGAGGCGGTGGCCACAGCTTCAAACTTGCGCAGGGAAGGAGGCAATGCGGTGGCCAAAAAACAGGCATTCAGACAATCCAAAACGATTTTTTCTATTCTTACCCCCAAGCTGTATTTTTCCAACTTGGGAAAGTCGCGAATCGCGTTATGCAAAATTTCATACATACAGCCGAGTTCGTGCGCCAAAGGGATGGAGGAGTAGGAGCTGTTTTCGCAAGGGGGGGGGGGGCTTGTAAGAACGATTTGTGGCATAAAGAATGGACAGAGTTAGTAAATTTAAAAAATTTGTACGAAGCATGGACAGATTTTGTGATCGGCAAGCTTCACAAAAGGGATGTTATTTTTTTTGCGGCTAACTTAGAGGAAGAGTTGTTGTCTTTACGGCAAGATTTATTTAGCGGAGCGTACGCGCACGGGCCTTACAGACGCTTTATAGTCCACGATCCCAAGCGTCGTGAAATACATACGGCAACCATTCGCGATCGCGTGGCGCATAGATGGCTGTACAATTATCTTTTACCGATTTTTGACCGAGTTTGGTTGGAATGCTCTTTTTCGTGTCGTCCAAATAAAGGTCAACATTTCTCAATTCAACGCGTCGCCCGCGCTATTCGGCAGGCTACAGGCAATTATACCAGAAAATTCTGGTCCGTAAAGTGCGACATCAAAAAATTCTTTTACCACATTGATCACAACATTCTATTTAGCCTGCTTTGCCGGCGGGTACGCAATCCAATGGTTCAGGAAATCCTTTGGAAAGTAATAGACAGCTGGAGTTATCCCGCCACCGCCCGCGGCATTCCGATCGGCAACCTCACTTCGCAGATATTCGCCAATGTTTATTTGCATGAACTGGATATTTTCGCCAAACACCATCTGCGGGCGTGCCAGTATTACAGATATGCCGATGATTTTGTTTTATTCTATGAAACAATAGCCGAAGCAGAGTTGGCGGTCAAGGCGATTGGCGATTATGTTCTTCAGCGGCTTCATTTAGAGCTTCATCCGGACAAAATTATTTTTCGACCGTGTCATCAAGGGGTGGACTGGCTGGGAACAGTTTTTGTGCCAGGCCATAGCGTTCTGCGACCGACCACACGAAGACGTATGATGAGAAATATCTCGCGGCGCGCACGGACAGCGGACGATGCCGACTTATTAGATGGTTTGCTCGCGAGCTACAACGGTTTGCTTAAAAATGTCGCCCGTAAAAGCGCGGACGAAGAGATCGCGCAAATAGTTGCTCTGTATGGCGGTATGTGTTAATCTAAAGACGGCTGGCTACAGGACTTAGTTTGGCGAAAGCTGGATCTTAGCCGCCGGCCTGATGACTTGCCCCGGCCGGAATTGTCGCAAAAGCGGCAAGCGCGCTGTGGTAAATCGTTATAATGATTGCGGTGTGGCGAACGAAGAATGGACAAGCGGATGACGGATGACTGAATTGTTTTTGGCAACCGGTTGTCATCCGCTGGTGTAAGAGCGGCTCGGCACACATTTCTTGAGGACGACGCTCGGAACGGTCTCGCCGGCGGCAACCGCGGCAACGGCGGCCCCTCCAACGTGGACAACAACTGGCGCGAGAACGCGAACTCCAACTTGGCCGTCCGGCTCGTCCTCTCGCGCGACATAAATACTGTATTACCCACAATTTTGTATGCCGGATAAAATGCGTCCCGGACCAGCGGAGATAGACAAAATATCAGCGGCTTCACCGGAAAGCGGCAATGCTGATTGGAGAAACGCGAGGTCGGCTGTGCAGGCCCGTTTGTTTGGTGCCAGGAAAGATGTGGAAGGTTATAGGGAGTGGCAAACTGATGTGCCGGAGTCGCTTCGTCGAGTAGTTGAGGGGCACTTGCTCGGTATTCCAGCGCGCCGAGATACTTCTGCTACACCGCTCGTCGGACAGTTTTTGCACGGATTCCGGGAACTTCTTCGTAATCCGGAATTTGACCTAAACGGCTTTCCGGCAGATGCGCGAGTCAAGAAACAGTTGACGCGTTTGCAGGGTTTTGTCATTGGCGGAGAAAAGAAGGTTAACATTTTTTCACGTTTGAACGATCCGGCAGCGAGTTTTGCCATGATAGCTGACGATATCAAGCGGGCGGTGGTAAACAGACTGGAGTGGATCGCGCGGAGAGAGGAGGAAGAATTGGAAGAATATAAAAAAGAAGAGCTTGATTTGAAGCCGAGTTCAGAGCCGGACGAATACACGCCTCATCGCGCGCCGCAAGAAAAGCGGGAGGGCGAGCCGACCGAGGCGGTAGCTTTGGTCTTTCCTTTTTACGGCGGCTATTACAAAGATGGAGTTTTTGACGAGTTTGACACGGGTACCTTAACATGGAAAAAGAGCGAACGAGTTTTGCGCGCTTTTTCTGAACAGCGCGTGGACGCCAAGCGCAAGCGTGTTTATAAGGCGTCTGCCTCCGCTCGCACTGACACAGTCATTAAACTGCCTTATGGATGGGGGATTGATCAGGCGAGTTTGAAATGGGAAGGCGGTCGTCATCCGGAAAAAACTCAATTATTGGCGGATCAAAATGGTATAGTGTATTTGCGTACAGAAGCTAAAGATGAAGTGGAGTTTACCTTTCAAATTGAGATTGGCCCGACTGATGATATTTTGCCGAGGGCGGAGTCAGCCGAAAGAACGCATGGAGCGGACGATAAATTTTCTGCCGAGCTTGAGGTTAAAGCAACAGAGATAATGGCAGACACCGGTTCAGACATTCAAAAGGCACGCCGGATAACATCTTTTATTCGAGGCCATTTGGAGTATGATATGGATATGGCTTGGGAAGCGGTGTACAAGGCCGACCCATCCGCGTATTTTGAAAAAATTTGGGAGCATAAAAAAGCCAAATGCGATGAGGCCAATACACTGGCCGCCAGATTGCTTTCCAAACTTGGTTTTCACGCGCGTTTTATTTCCGGCCACTCAGTGCGCGCCAAATCCGAAAAGGGCGAGGCAATGCTCGCGGACGGCAACCGCCACGCGTGGATTGAGGTTTTTGATCCTGACGCCAAAAAATGGGCGCGCCTGGACGCCACGCCGAAAGGCGATCCGAATGTGGATGAAGAGGAGCAGAAAGACGACCTTGGCGAAGGTGACTATGGAGAGCAAGAGGCCGAGCTGTTGAGTGAAGAGGAAATGCAAAAGCAGCTGGAGCGCTTGATAGAACAGGAGAAAGAGCAGGCAAGCCCGGAGATTGTTTTTGCCGAACAGGCCGGTTGCGCGCCAGAAGAAGCAAAGCGCGTGTTGGATACTATTAAACGTCTGCGGGAGCAGTACCGAAAAGTTTTGGAGGACGCCAGGCAATACTGGCGGCAGGTGGTGCGGAAAAATTTGAAGGAGGAGATAGCGTATGTTGGGCCTGTGCCGCAAAGCCGAGGTGATGAACTGGATGACGTGGTGGAAGCAAGAATAGATCTGCGCGCAAAAGAACGCGACCCTTCCGGTTGGAAAAGAACTGTTCGCGAAACAAAGGAAGAAAAACTATTTGGCGGCTATGAGGTATATATTGCCGCCGACATGTCCGACAGTATGAATGAACAGGTGGTCGGCGCGAAAAAATCCGAAGTTCAGCGGGATATGGTATTTTTGTTGACGGACAGCATAATGGGGAGCGCGGTTTCGGTTCGCCAGTTTGAACGCAAGCTAAAGGTGCCAATGCCGGTAAGAGTGTGCGTAACCGTATTTGGCGCGAAAACAGAGTTAATTCTGCCGCTTACGGATAAGTGGGGGCCGGCCGAGCAGGTGCGCTTGTATCGTTCGCTGGACGCCGGAGCCGGCGGCGGCACGCCTGACGACCATGCGCTCACCATGATTGAGCGGCAGATTGATGAGTCCGTGGAATCAGAAGAGTTGGCCAGAGCCAAGATGAAAAACCGAAGAGATCGCGCCAAGTGGAAAACGCGCCGCTTTATAATTGCTGTGGCAGACGGCGGCTCCAATGACCCTGGGGCGGTAAAGGAGGCGAATGATCGTCTGAAAACAAAAAATATCCCCGTGGATCTGTTTTTGATAGCTCCAGAGGAAGATAAAAATCTTCTGGCTTTGGTTAAAGATACGTACCAAAGCGTTACCCAAACGCCTGACCCGACCGCGCTCGCGGAAAAAGGTTTGGCAAATCTCGTCATGCGGCTGAAGGAATCATACGGAGTCGGTTAGCCATTTTTACGATTTTTAGCGTGGTTTAAAGCCCGATAGTTGAAATCGGGCTTTATTTGTGGTAGTATACTTCTGCCTGAAATATTATAAGACTGTAGAAAAAATGCCCGTAGCAGTCATTCCCGCTCAAGCGGGAATCCATGTCGCATCATTAGTATAGCCGGCATAACCATTGATTGACTGGATCCCCGCCTACGCGGGGATGACAGGTTGGATTGTTCTACTCTTCAAAATAAATTATGGAAAAAACATTAGACAAAATTGTTTCTTTGGCCAAAAGGAGAGGGTTTATTTACCAATCAGCCGAGATCTACGGGGGGTTTGCTTCTAGTTATGATTATGGGCCGTTGGGGGTGGAGTTGAAGAATAACATTAAGCGCGCTTGGTGGAAGGCCATGGTGCGCCAGCGCAATGATGTGGTGGGTTTGGATTCTTCCATCCTTACTCCGCGTGTTGTGTGGGAGGCGAGCGGTCATATCCAGAGTTTTTTTGATCCATTGGTGGAGTGCAAGGTGTGCCATCATCGTTTTCGCGCCGATCATCTGCTTGAGGCGCGACAAGCAGAGCCTGGTCATCTTAAAGAAACACCGCTTGATGTTACAACCATTCCATGTCCGGATTGTGGCGGACAGTTAACTCCGCCTCGGAATTTTAACTTGCTCATGAAAACAGAGCTTGGCGCGGTGGAGGGTGATAAAGAAGAGGCTTACTTGCGAGGCGAAACCTGTCAGGGGATTTATCTGAATTTTTTGAATGTTAAAGATTCAATGCGCAAGAAACCTCCGTTTGGCATCGCCCAAATCGGCAAAGCGTTTCGCAATGAGATCACCACTAAAAATTTCACTTTCCGCACCCGTGAGTTTGAGCAGATGGAGATGCAATATTTTGTAAAGCCGGCGGACGCGGCAAGGCATTTTGATTATTGGAAGGAACAGCGCTGGAGTTGGTACCTTAATTTGGGCATGAAACCGGAGAATATGCGCTGGCGCCAACATGCTGAGAATGAGCGGGCTCACTATGCCAAAGATGCATGGGATATTGAGTACAATACCGTTTGGGCCGGTTGGAAAGAAATGGCCGGTGTGCATAACCGCGGCGATTGGGACTTGTCGCGGCATGGACAGTATTCCAAAGTTGATTTATCCTGCAAAGACGCGGAGACCGGAGAACAGCTCGTTCCATATATTATAGAAACATCCGACGGCGCCGATAGAGCCGCGTTAATGTTTCTGTTGGACGCGTACGAGGAAGTGGAAACCAGAAGCGGGGCAGAGGAGGCAGTGCATGAAAAAGAAGTGGTTCTGCGTCTCCATAAGGATTTGGCTCCTATAAAGGTGGCAGTATTGCCTTTGTCCAAAAAAGAGCCTTTGCAGAATGTGGCCCGCGAGGTACAATCCATGCTATGGGGCGAGTGGATGACCCAATACGACGAAACCGGCTCCATTGGCAAGCGCTACCGCCGTCAAGACGAAATCGGCACGCCGTATTGTGTAACAGTTGATTTTATTTCATTGGAAGACAAGAAAGTGACTGTGCGAGATAGAGACACGATGAAGCAGGATAGGGTCTCCATCGGAGAAATAATGGATTATTTGGAGGAGAAGTTAAAATGACACCATAGAAGTTACCAATGATCAAAAAATCCAAATTCCAAATTTCAAATCAAATCCTAAATCCAAAACCCAAATTATCTGCTATTTGAACTTTGGTCATTTGAACTTGATTTGGCATTAGGATTTTGGATTTTGAACTTAATATCATTGGTCATTCTATAATTGGTGCTTGATTGCGTAAAGCAACGTGGTTGCCACGCAACTTTACGTTGGTCATTAGTAATTGGCCACTGGTCATTCTCACACTATGTACCATCTCTCCAAACTCAAAAACGGAGTTACTCTCATCACCGTGCCGGTAAAGGGTACCAAGGCTACCACGGTTTTGGCTATGTTTCCGGTGGGCTCAAGGTACGAGGAGAATAAGTTGTCCGGGGCATCGCATTTTGTGGAGCACATGTTGTTTAAGGGCACGGAAAAGCGGCCGACCGCGCTTGATATTTCGCGCGCGTTGGAATCCGTGGGCGCGGACTATAACGCTTTTACTTACAAAGATTATACAGGTTACTATATAAAGATAGACAGCACCAAGCAAGAGCTAGCCTTTGATGTGCTCTCGGACATGTTCTATCATTCCCGTTTTGACAAAGATGAGATTGAGCGTGAAAAAGGCGTGATAGTGGAGGAGCTGCGCATGTACGAGGATAATCCGACCATGGCTGTGGATATGCTGTTTGATCATATAATATTTAAAGAGCATCCCTTGGGGCGGGATATCGGCGGCACGTCGGAGACAGTCAGAAGCTTTGGCCGCGATGATTTGTTTGGGTATTATCAAAGCCACTACACGCCTCATTCCATGGTGTTGGTGGTGGCCGGAAACATCAGCTCGTCCAAAATACGAAATCATTTTAAATATTTTGAGCGAGATTCCGCTCCTAAGGTTAAGGAAAAGATTTCGTATACTGAAAATTATCAAAAGTTTGTTTATCCGACCCGGCCGCCTTCCATTGAAGAAAGAATCGCTGTCAAAGAAAGAAAGGTTGATCAAGCCCATGTTATTATTGGATTTCCGGGTCTCGCGCACCGCGACCCTCGCCGTTTCGCGGACGCTTTGCTATTGACAATTCTCGGTGGCGGGATGAGTTCGCGATTGTTCGTGGAAGTGCGCGAGAAGCGCGGGCTTGCCTATATGATACGCTCCGGTTCATCCGGACACCGCGATACCGGAGCGGCTTATGTGCAAGCGGGACTGGATCCGGCGCGTTTGCATGAGGCCGTAAAAGTCATTCAAGAAGAATTGCGCAAAACCGCCATGCAGGGCGTAACCGAACAAGAAGTTAAAGAGGCCAAAGATCATATCATCGGCCGCATGGCGCTTTCGGCCGAAGACAGCAGTACCCAGGCCGAATGGTTTGCCAAACAGTTTTTATTCATGTCAAAGATTGAAACCATGGAAGAGGTGGCTAAGAAGTTAAAAAAGGTCACCGCCCGCGATATCCAACGCTTGGCCGGGCAGATTTTTGACCCAGACCAAACGCGCTTAGCCATTATCGGGCCGGTGAAGAAGGAGGAAGTTGTGGAGATGTTGAGGTGACGATAATATAATTTTATGCCTGACCAAAAAAAAATATATCTCTTTGCCAACTGGAAAATGTATTTGGATTATGAGGAGAGCGTGGAGATGGCAAAAGCGGTGGTAAGCCATGTTTCGGATTTTCCGAAGAATGTTTCCCTGGCGCTATTTCCCGGTTCGCTGGCCATTAAATCGGTTTTTGAGTTAGTTAAAAAATCCGGCATCGCGGTTGGAGCGCAGGATGAGCACTGGGTGGAAAAAGGAGCGTACACCGGCGCTGTTTCCGCGCATATGTATAAATCGGCGGGGTGCGCTTACGCCCTCATCGGGCATTCGGAGCGTCGTCATGTATTTAAAGAAACCAATCAAGATACGCGCAAAAAAATGGAAGCCGCGCTAATCTCCGGAATGATTCCCGTGCTTTGCGTTGGAGAAACTCACAAAGAGCGGGAAGCAGACAAAACTGACGAAGCTGTTGAAGTTCAGCTGCGCGCGGCGCTAGAGGGGTTGGCGTGGAAAAAAGGAATGCCGTTTGTAATCGCCTACGAGCCGGTTTGGTCAATCGGCACCGGCTTGGCCTGTGATTCGGAGGTGGCCGAGGAGACGCAAGAGATGATTTACGAATTTGTCAGGGGGTTGTTGCCGGAAGTTGATCCAATTTTGTTGTACGGCGGAAGCGTGAACCCGGAAAATATCGCCGACTATCTGGTTGAACCGCACATAGACGGAGCGCTCGTCGGGATAGCCTCGGTAAAGATAGACAGCTGGAAGCGGTTCGCGAGCACCCTGCAAAATTTAAAGTAAATAATATCCTTAAGGTCCTTTGCCCCGCCTCCATAGATGCTGAATTTTTGCCAGCTCAAACTCCCTATGGTCGCCGCCTGCGGGCGGTTGTGATTCGCAGACAGAAATTCAGCATCTATTTCGGCTAGATAGTAGTAACTCCAGGGCCGTGATAAAATTGACACCCGCGTTTTTTATACAATTCAAAATATTACTATGTACCTAATTCCTCTCGCGGTTATTGTTTTAAGTCTGGCAGTTATTTTTTTTATTGCGGCCAAAAAGTTTCCACGACTCGCGAACCTTGATGTGCAGAATTTGCCGGAGGAGAAGACTTCAAGGAAGAAAAAAGAAATTATCAACAAACGCCTGCGGCTTCAAGCCGGAGAGCTGAAGGAGAAGGCGTCCAAATTCACGCGGCCGCTTAAAAAGTGGTGGGGCATTCTTCAGTTGCGTTTCAGGATTTATATCGGCAAAATTGAAAGGTTATGGTATCATGAGCAAACAATTAAGGAACAGTCGGAAGCGCAGAATTTTTCAGCGGAAGAAAGACAGCAGAAGGCGCAAAAATTAGTGCAGAAAGCCGAACAGCAGTTAAAGCTGGGAAGCGCGGAAAAAGCCGAGGAGATATTTATCTCGGCTGTTAAATTGGAACCAAAATCAGCGGTTGCCTATCGGGGGTTGGCGGATACTTATTTAGCCAGAAACTCCATTGAAGAAGCTCGGGAAACTTATCGCTTTGTGTTGCAGTTGGAGCCCGATGATGATAGTGTGCTTGTTAAGCTGGCCGAGATTGCCGAGAGCCAGGGGGATCTGGAGGAAGCAATTCAGTATTACCAACGGGCCGTGATGGTCAATGACAGTCTGTCGCCGCGTTTTTATCACTTGGCTGAGCTGTTGGTCAAGGTGGGCCATCCAGTCGTGGCCAAAGAGGCCGTGCTCCAGGCAGTGGAGCTGGAGCCCCAGAATCCCAAATATCTTGACTTATTGGTAGAAATTGCTATACTATGCAACGACAAGGAGCTGGCAGAGAGCGGATATAATCAGTTAAGGCTCGTTAACGCGGAGAATCAGAAGCTAGATATGTTTAAGGAAAGGATAGCTAAGCTCAAAGGCGCTCTATCTGAGGAGCGAGTTCCCAGCCGGGCCAGCTAATCAAGCGCTGTTTCAGCGCCGCCTTAGCTCAGCGGTAGAGCAACGGTTTTGTAAACCGTAGGTCCAGGGTTCAAATCCCTGAGGCGGCTCGTAAAAAATGTAAAATTTAAAATATCAAAATGGAAAGTTAAATCGTCCCGAGGGACTCCATAATTTTACATTTATAGGGCAGGTACCGAAGCGGTCAAACGGGGCAGACTGTAAATCTGCTGGCTCCGCCTTCCTAGGTTCGAATCCTAGCCTGCCCACCAGCGCCGTTGTAGCTCAGTTGGTAGAGCAACGCCATGGTAAGGCGTAGGTCTCGGGTTCAAATCCCGACAACGGCTCGTAAATAATGTGTCCCGAAGGGACCCTATAATTTTACATTTTGATATTTACATTTTACATTTTCTACTATGTCCACAGAAAGAGATTTTAGGATCAAGTTGGAGTGCACGGAGTGCAAGAATTTGAACTATTTTACCAGAAAGAATAAAAAAATTCTGGGCAAGACGCGCTTGGAGCTTTCCAAGCTATGCAAAAATTGCGGCAAACACACTGTGCATAAGGAAACAAAGTAAAAAGTAAGTTGTTGGGGCCCCGCCCTGGCGGGGCTTTTTTATAGGGGGTTAGTATAATGGTAGTACAGTTCTTTAAAACACTTTGTATTTGGAGTCCACGTATGATAAAATAGGGAGGTATGAAAACCAAGGTCTGTTCTAAATGCAATCTTTCTAAAGAAATATCGTGTTATAATTGGAAAAATAAAGTAAAAGGTCGATACCACTCTTTTTGCAAGAATTGCCATTCCGCGTACCGTAGATGCCACTATCTTAAAAATAAGAAAAAATATATAATGAAAGCTCGTCGTTGGAACAAGAAGCAGACGATATTGTTGAGAAAATTTGTTATTAAATACTTAGATTCACATCCATGTGTTGATTGCGCTGAGAAGGATATTAGAGTTTTAGATTTTGATCATGAAGGAAGGAAGTTTATGGGCATTGCGCAAATGGTTCGCAATTGCTACTCGCTTCAAGCAATTGAACGAGAAATATCTGTTTGTAAGGTACGTTGTGCCAACTGTCATAGAAGATTAACATTCATTCGCGGCAATTTTTGGAAGAGTAAGATAGGCCTGTAGTTTCAACGGTAAAACATCGGTCTCCAAAACCGAGGTTCCCAGTTCGAATCTGGGCGGGCCTGCATTAAATTTATGACTCAAAATAAACAGGCGATAACCGGCTTTAATGAGCTGGGGGTCGCGCCGGCATTGCTTGCTTCTTTGGAGAAGCAAGCGTTCAATCAGCCCACTCCGATTCAGCATCAGGTCATTCCTTTGGCGCTGGAGGGCAAGGATGTGGTGGGTATCGCGCAAACAGGGACGGGCAAGACTCTAGCGTTTGGCGTACCCATGATTCAGCGGCTGGCGCTTTATGGCGGGCAGGGGTTGATATTGCTGCCTACGCGCGAGCTGGCCGAGCAGGTGGATGAGGTGCTAAGAAAAATGGGGAGCCATCTGGGTTTGAGAACAGCCATTATTATTGGCGGGGCGCCGCAATACCGGCAGATACAAATGTTGCGCCGCAATCCGCACGTGGTTATCGCCACACCCGGACGCTTGATGGATCATTTGCAGCAGAAAAATTATTCTCTTCATCAGGTAAAGATGGTTGTTTTGGACGAGGCGGACAGAATGTTTGATATCGGATTTATCCCGCAGATTCGGCAGATACTCGGGGGTGTGCCAAGCGAACGCCAGACGCTTTTGTTTTCGGCCACCATGCCCAAGGAGATAGCCGAGATCGCGGGCAAGTATATGAAATTGCCGCTCCGCATTGAAGTTGCTCCGGCCGGGACTCCGGCGGCCAACGTGGAGCAAGAGGTATTTGTGGCGCGCAAAGAGGAAAAGACCCAGCTTTTGGAAAAAGTTTTAGCGGATAATCGCGGCACAGTACTTGTATTTTCCCGTACAAAGCATGGCGCCAAAAAAATAGCCGCCATGGTCCGCGCCATGGGGCACACGGCCGCGGAGATTCATTCCAACCGCTCGCTCGCCCAGCGCCGCGAGGCTTTGCAGGGGTTCAAAATAGGCAGGTACCGAGTGCTGGTGGCCACTGATATCGCCGCCCGCGGCATTGATGTCAGCAACATTTCTCTAGTCATCAACTACGATTTGCCGAATAATCTGGAAGACTATGTTCATCGCATCGGCCGTACCGGCCGGGCCGGAAGTTTTGGAAAAGCGGTCTCATTCGCCACACCAAACGAAAGAGTGGAAATCCGCGGCATTGAGAGATTAATCCGCAAATCTTTGCCCGTGATTGCCCTGCCGGTATTACCGCCGCGACGCGAACGTTCTCCGCAACCCTACGCTCCGAGGCATGATCGTCCATTTCGTCATCGTTCAAAGCCGAGCCGGCGGTTTGGCGGATGGCGCTAGTTCAGCTGGTTAATATCTTCTTGGTAACGCCTCGCGATTGCCAGGACGTTGTCGCCGTAAAATTTAAAGCGGGGATTAGTGGAGCCGGAGAAATATCGCATGGCCGCGTTCCATTCGCCTTGTTCGGTTCCATTAGCGCCGCCGGCTTTGAGTTTTATGCCGGCCGCGGCAAAAGCATCGCGAATATCCCATGGGTTGGCCGGTCTTCTGCCCGTCAGAGTGGCAACTTTGTCTTTGTATCCCATCCAAGTAGAGGGTATAAATTGCGCCGGACCCATAGCGCCGCCCCAGCCAATTTGTTGGCCGTTTCTTTTCATGGGGCAGGAAACAGGAGTCGTGTTCGGGTTAAGGCCAAGTTCCTCGGTAATTTTTAAAAACGGTTCTTGGTCGCGCTCCGGTTTCATGACCACCCGCCAACTCTTTTCCGGCGGATCGCCCGGCCGGTTGCAAGTGCCAACGTTTTTCCCTAAATTTGATTCTTGAGTTAGTACGGCCAGCAAGAAAGCCGGCCGTACGCCAGTTTCTCCTGAAACCCATTGAGCTATTTCTAAAGCTTCGCCAAAACTAATCTGCCGCCCCACGCCCATCAGCTCGTAT
>Ga0209211_10009980_pt1 | contig 12502 bp, 12 predicted proteins | sample RifGroA2_FD_183992 | JGI IMG/M metagenome (GOLD analysis project Ga0209211, IMG submission 183992) | Groundwater microbial communities from Rifle, Colorado, USA - Groundwater A2 (SPAdes) (version 2) | ecosystem: Environmental > Aquatic > Deep subsurface > Groundwater | place: Rifle, Colorado... | reverse complement strand
CAGTCCTGCTCCACCAGCCGAAAACAGGGGAGGAACTTCCCGCGTCTTTGGCTTTGGCGTCTTTGCCGCCCGCGGCCCCCTTGCCGTCCTTGGAAGCGTCTACCGGCGACGAGGCCCCGCCGCCGCCTCCTCCTCCGCCTGCCGCCGCGCCAGCCGCGGCCGTAGCGGCGGCCCCACCGGACATCTTGGCGCCGTAATCGCTTTTGGCTCCGGCGCTCGCGCGCTCGAGGCCGCCGTCCAGGTCCGCCGCGCCCGCTTTGTTATTGAAGCCGTCCAGCCCGCCCGTCTTCATGCCCTTCGCGCCGGTTCCGCCGCCGGCTGCCGGCTCTTGGCCGGGGAAGAGAGGGGGAGGGGGTGAACTGAGGGCGCTCCCTCCTGAGGCTTTAGCCTGGGGGAGGGAACTTTTAGGAGCGGAATATGCGGCGCCGCCGGAAGCGGGAAGTGAAGAGGCGGGAGTATCCTTGGCGCCCTGTTCCTGAGACGGAGCCTCCGCCGCGGGCTTGTTCGCCGCGGTCTCGCGAGCGGTTCCGGGGGCTGACTGGGAGGTGGCGCTGTCGCCGCCGCCCCCGCCGCCTCCGCCGAAACCAAAGCCGCCGCCGTCATTCCAGCTGGCGTTGGCGGACTCGGCGCCCTTGCCGTAATGCTTCTCGTAGTATTTGGTGAAAGCGTCAGAATCGGGGGTGTAGTCTTCCTGCGAGTCGGAACCTTCCTGCTGCCCGGTCCCGGCCGAGTAAGACCCGGCCGAAGCGGTCTGGGCGCCCTCGCTCCCGCCGAAGAAATTGTCGAAGACCTGGGCCGTCCGGGCCTTGGCTATGGCCGCGCCGCGGCCTATGTCGCCCGCGTAGGTAGAGGCGGCCAGCGCTGCCCCGCGGACGTTGAAGCTGTAATGGACCTGGTTGGCGCCGCGGGCGCTCATGCCCACTTCCAGCAGGGCCAGCAGGGAGCCGGCTACCAGGAGCAGCAGGGCCAGGGCCAGCGCCAGCATGGGGTTCTTCTTGTCGCGTTCCATAACACACATAGTATATAGGCTTTTTTCGGTTTTCGCCAGCCCCCCCTGACATAATCCTTGCTTTAACCCCGCCATTATGGGATAATATAGAGGTAGTTGAAACCGAGAACTCAAGTTTTTGAAGCCTATCCTACTAGCAGTAGAGTTGGGAGAGAGCAGAAAGAGTTGAGATCAGGTAATGATAGCTAGGAGGATAGTACAATGAGCAAGAGAATATACGTGGGCGGCCTGCCCTTCAAAACCACCGAAGAGGAAATGAACACCCTTTTCTCCGGATACGGTGCGGTTACCAGCGCCAAGCTGATCACCGACAAGTACTCCGGTCAGTCCCGCGGCTTCGGCTTCGTCGAGATGCCCAATGACGAAGAAGCCAACGCTGCCATGGAAAAGCTGAACGGCTCCGATTTCGGCGGCCGCGGCGGCCGCAAGCTGACCGTGAACGAGGCTCGCCCCATGGAAGCCCGCCCCCGCTCCGGCGGTTTCGGCGGTGACCGCGGCGGCCGCGGTGGCGATCGCGGTGGTCGCGGCGGCGGCGGCTACGGCGACAAGTGGTAATCAGAATCCTTTAACGGTTCTAACCGCCGGCCCCTCAAAGGCCGGCGGTTTTTATTGGGGACAGACACCTATTTCAGAACAACCTCCAGCCTCTGGCCGGGGAGACGGAAATAGGTGTCTGTCCCTATTTTTTAGGGGGGTTGACTTTGTTGTTATACGGATGTATAATTATACAGAAGTATAACAATGGAGGGAGTATGTCCAGACCGCCTTCGGGAACAGATCTGAAACTTAAAGCCGCCGGGCGCAAGCTGCTGCAGGCCAAGGGGATCACCGGCCTGAGCGTGCGTGAGGCTTGCCGCGAGGCCAAGGTGAACACCGGTATGTTCCATTATTATTTCGGTTCCAAAGAAGAATTCCTTAAGGCCGTCCTGAAGGAAATGTATGCCGAATTTATGGTAAATTTCAAGGCGGGGGTTTCCGCCGCGGGTACGCCGCGCGACAGGCTCAAGAACGCGCTCATGGAAGTTGGCAAATTCGCTCTGAGCATGCGCCGCGCCGCGCCCATGATCTTCGCCGACCTGGCCCACGGCAAGAAAGAGGCGTTCGACTTCGTAAACGCCAATTTTACAGAGCATGTCCGGCATATCGCGGCGCTGGCCGAAGAGTGCCGCCCAGCCAGCGCGGTCAAGGAACGTTCCATCCCGTTCCTGATGCTGGCCATGATCCCGGTGATGATCTTCCCCGTGCTTATGGCCGGGGTAATGGAACGCAACGGCGTAAAAGCCCTGGGCGGGCGCTCCCTGGAGAAACTCCGCGAGGAATTCTTTTCCGAAGCGGGGATAGCTGAAAGGGCGGAAATAGCCCTGCGGGGGATAGGTTTATGAGACTTATATTTATATTCCTCATGCTGGCCGGCGCCGCCGAAGCCGCCGAGTTCCGGGTCACCTTGAAAGCGGCCGAAGAGGGCGCCCTGGCCTCCGACGGGCAGTACAAGAGCGCCCGGTTCGCCGCCGGCGCGGCCGAAGCCGCGGCCGCGGCCGTGAGCTCCCTGCTCTACCCCCGGCTCAGCCTGGAGGGCAGCCTGCGCTACAATCACGTGGTGTCGGAGATCTCCATGCCGGCAGCTCTTGGCGGCGGGCGGCCGCTGGGCGATAACTGGAATTATTCGGTGGGCCCTTCCGCCTACTGGGCGCTGGACACCGGCGCCCTGCGCTACGGCCGAGACGCCGCCAGGCGCACGGCGGCCGGGCGCTCGGCCGAGGCGGAGCATGCCCGCCGGCAGGCCCTGCTGAAGGCGCGCACGGTCTATTTCGCCCTGCAGCTCGCGCTGGAAAAGGTTTACCTGATAGGCGAGAACCTGCAGCTCTCGGAATCACAGTTGAAGGACATAGAGCTGGGGGTGAAAGCCGGCGCCCGCAGCCGCCTCGACGGCATAAGGGCCAGGCAGGAGACGCTGGCGCGGCGCCGCGACCTGCTGCGCGCGCGCTCCGATCTTTCGGCGGCCCTGCTCGATTTCAGCCTGGCCACGGGGGTGACCGTGCCGGAGGGCGAGGGGCTGCCGCTGGACGCCCGCCTGGCCGGCCGCGCCTACCAACCGGCCCCGGGCCCGCTGGTTAGGGCCGAGCCTTACGAGGAGATCATAGGGCGGCTGTTGCCTGCCGCCGAAGCCGGTCCGGGCAAGGCGCTGCCGTCGGTGGCGGCCTTCTCCGAGGCTTCCGCCGCCGCGCTGGCCGCGGCCAGCGCCTACAAGGCGGAGCGCCTGCCGCGTCTCACGCTCGGCGCGCGGTCCTCGCTGGATTATCCCAATGGCCCCAACCTGTACTCCTTCGTCCAGAACTCCGCTTCCCTCTCGCTTAACCTGCCCCTGTTCGAAAGCGGCCGCCTGGCCGACCGGGAGCGGGAGAGCCGCCTGAACGCGCAGGGCGCGGCCGAGCGCCGCGACGAAGCCGCCCGCGCCGCCTCCGCGGAGCACGCCAAGGCCCGGGCCGCTTACGGCGCTCTGCTCGAGGAGCAGGCCATAAATATAGAGGCGGTGGACGACGCCGCCGAGGCCGCGCGCCTGGCCTACGAAGCTTACAAGGCCGGCGGCGGCACCTGGCTGGACGTGGAAAGCGCCAACCTCAAGGCCCTGCAGGCCAGGACCACCGCCGCCACGGCCAATGCCGAACTGCTCATGCGCCTGGCCCGGCTGGACAGCCTTTCTGATTAGGAGAACTTTATGAAAAAGAAACTAATACCGCTCATACTGCTGCTGGCCGTGGCCGGCGCGATAGTTTATAAAGTGCGCTCCGGCGGCGGCTTCCGCTACGCCGGCACCGTGGAAGCCACGGAAACGGACCTTTCCGCGCGTATTTCCGGCGTCATAGATTCCTACGGCGCCGCCGAGGGGGAACCAGTGAAGAAGGGACAGATAATAGCGGCCCTGGATTGCGCGGACCTGCGCCTGGCGGCCGGCATATCCGCGGAGGATTTCAAGCGCGCGGACGAGCTTTACAAGGGCGGGTCGGTCTCGAAAGAGAATTACGACCGGCTGAAGTACAAGCGCGACGATTCAGCCCTGAAGGTGGACTGGTGCTCCGTCAGATCCCCGGTGAACGGGCGCCTGCTTTACGCCTATCACGAGAAGGGGGAACTGGTGGGTCCCGGCGCTAAACTGGCCACCGTGGCCGACCTCTCCGAGGTCTGGGCCTATATCTACGTGCCGCATGACCTGCTGGCCAGGCTGAAGACGGGGATGGACGTGAAAGGCTATCTGCCCGAAGAGGGGGATAAGGAATTCTCCGGCCGGATCTCGGTGATCTATTCCGAGGCAGAGTTTACGCCCAAGAACGTGCAGACCCGCAAGGAGCGCACGCGCCTGGTCTTCGCGGTGAAGGTGTCCTTCCCCAACCCGGACGAAACGCTCAAGCCCGGGATGACCGTGGAAGTGAAGCTCCCGGAGTAGGAACCCGTCGCCCCGGCGAAAGCCGGGGCCCAGGGCACAAAAGACTGGATTCCGGCTTGCGCCGGAATGACGGAGAAGAGCAAAGTGACCGGTTGAATGTATGGCTGGGTACTCTATAAAGACGAAAAATCTTAAAAAGAATTTCGGCGCCGTGAGGGCGCTGGAGGGGGTTTCTTTGGACCTCTCGGCCGGCCTCCTGCACGGCCTGATAGGCTCCAACGGCGCCGGCAAGACCACCACTATGCGCCTGCTGGCCGGCCTGCTGAAGCCCTCTTCCGGCGGGATAAGTTATTTCCGGGACGGCGCGCCGGCCGCTTTCGGCGACCTGCGCCCTCAGCTGGCCTATATGCCGCAGCAGGCCAGTCTCTACTCCGACCTGTCCGTAGACGAACACCTGGAATTCTTCCGCTCGCTTTACCGGCTGGACGCCGCCGCTTACGCGCGCCGTTCGGCCGAACTCCTGGAGATAACCAGGCTCGGCAAGTTCCGGGACCGCCGCGCGGGCCAGCTGTCCGGCGGTATGTATAAGAAACTGGGGCTGATGTGCGCCCTGCTGCAGTCCCCTTCCGTGCTGCTGCTTGACGAGCCCACCAACGGCGTGGACCCTATCAGCCGCCGTGAGTTTTGGGAACTGCTCTACTCGCAGGCGGCGAAAAAGATCCTGATAATCATTTCCACGGCCTACATGGACGAGGCCGAGCGCTGCTCCCGGGTGCATCTGCTGGACGCCGGAACGCTGCTGGCCTCCGGCGAGCCGCGCGCCGTGCTGAAAGCGGCCGGCGCGGCCAGTTTCGAGGAGATCTTCATAAAGGGGGGCGCTAAATGAGGACAGGGCCCGCCCTGGAGGTCAAAGGCCTCTCCATCCGGTTCGGGGATTTTACCGCCGTGGACGACGTCTCGTTCACGGTGGAGCGGGGAGAGATCTTCGGTTTTCTCGGCGCTAACGGCGCTGGCAAAACCACTACCATCCGCATGCTCTGCGGCCTGCTGACCCCCACTTCCGGCTCGGCGCTGGTGGGCGGGCTGGGTTTTGAAGACGGAGGGATGGGGATCAAAAAAATAGTGGGCTACATGTCGCAGAAGTTCACGCTCTACAACGACCTGACCGTCGGGGAGAACCTGGATTTCGCGGCAGGCCTGCGCAAACTGGAGCCGGCTTTCGCGCGGGACCGGCGTAAGGAACTTTTCGACCTGATAGCCTTCGACAGGCCGCTTTCCACGCTGGTCGCGTCCCTGCCCGGCGGCGTAAAGCAGGAACTTTCTCTGGCCGTGGCCATGCTGCACGACCCGGAGATCGTCTTCCTCGACGAGCCGACCTCGGGGGTTTCGCCCGCTTCCCGCGCCCGCTTCTGGGCGCTGATCCGCAAGGTGACGGCGCTGGGCAAGACGGTGATAGTCACCACTCATTACATGGACGAAGCGGAACAGTGCGGCCGCATAGCGCTGATGCGCACCGGTAAACTCATAGCCCTCGGCTCTCCCGGCGAACTTAAAACCTCCGCTTTCCCCGGCCCGATGACCGAGCTGGACTTCAACGGCCCCGCCCCGGCCGGCTTCATAGTCGGGCTGCGGGCCGCTCCCGGCCTGTTGGAGCTGTCACCTCACGGCATGCGCTGGCATGCGGCTTTCTCGGATGCGGGCGCCATGAAGGCCGCCCTGGCGGGCCTGCCTGCCGGCGCGCTGGCGCACCCTATACCGCCGTCGCTGGAGGACGTATTTATACGGCTGGTGGAGGGGGCGGAAAGATGACGGGCTTCGATATTCACCGCGCCGCGGCCGTGGCCCGCAAGGAGGTCATGCACATCCTGCGCGACCCGTTCGTCCTCGTGCTGGTACTGGGCCTGCCGGTGTTGCTGGTGGTGTTCTTCGGCTTCGCCATCGATTTTGACGTGAAGAACCTGAAGCTCGCCGTCTACGACAGGGACAATTCCCGCGTTTCGCGCCAGCTGGTCTCGGTCTTCGAGAGTTCGGGCTATTTCCTCCCTTCGCCAGCCTCCAGCCCCTCCGGAGCCGTGGCCGGACTGGATTCCGACAGGTTCGCGGCCGCCCTGCTGGTGGAGCGCGGTTTCGGGCGCGAAGTCGGCCGCGGCGCAGCGGCGCGGGTCCAGTTCGTGGCGGACGGCACTGATAATTCCAAGGCCATGGCCATGCTTGGCTACCTGCCCGGCATAAGCGCGGCGGCGCTGCGCAAGTTCCACGGCGAGCTGCCGCCCGACCCGGTGCCGCTCAAGTCCCGGTACATGTACAACCCGGAGCTCAACAGCCGCTGGTTCGTCATCCCGGGTCTCGCCGTCATCATCATCGGGCTGCTCTCCATCCTGATGACCGCGCTGACCGTGGCGCGGGAATGGGAGAACGGCTCCATGGAACTGCTGCTCTCCACCCCGCTGAAGCCGGCCGAGATCATAGCCGGCAAGATCCTGCCCTACGTCGTGCTGATCCTCGGGGGGGTCGTCTTTGTCAATTTGGTGGCGCGCTTCGGTTTCGGCGTGCCTTTCCGCGGCAACCTGCTGCTGCTGCTGGGGGGGACGCTGCTGTATATCGTGGCCGCGCTGTCGCAGGGGATAGTGATCTCGGTAGTGACGCGCCAGCAGCAGCTGGCCATGCAGCTCTCCATGATAAGCGGGCTGCTGCCCTCGCTGCTGCTGTCCGGCTTCATTTTCCCGATAGAGAGCATGCCCGTGTTCTTCAGGTATTTCACCATAATCCTGTCGCCGCGCTGGTTCATGGAGATGGTGCGCGGCATAACCATACGCGGCGCAGGCGCGGCCGACCTGGCCGTGCCGCTGCTGGCCCTGGCGGTGCTGAGCGCCGTTCTGCTTACCGCGGCCTTTAAACGTTTCAAGACGGACCTGGAACCATGAAACGCACGCTGAAGGCTTTTATCCGGAAAGAATTCGCCCAGGCCCTGCGGGACCCTCGCATGAAGCTCATCCTTTTCGTCATGCCGATGATCCAGATGGCCGTCTTCGGCCTGGCGCTCTCCAGCGAGATAAAGAACATCAAGCTGGCCGCGGTATATTCTCCCGGGGATGCCGCCGCCGCCGCTCTGACACGCCGGTTCACCTCCTCCGGGTGGTTCGTCCCGGCCGCCGCGGTGGCAGTGCCGGACCCCGCCGGGCTCATAGTTTCCGGCAAGGCCGACGCCGTGCTGGTCTTCCCCGCCGAAGGGCTGGCCCGGGCCGCCGCCAGGGGCCGCGGCGGGGTGCAGCTGCTGGTGGACGCCACCAGCGTGACGAGGGCCCGCAGCGTGGAGGCCTACGCCCGGAGCATCTTCGCCTCGCACGCGGCGTCCGACGCCGGCCTGGAGCCGGCCTCGCCGCCCTTCGGCTTCGACGTACGCATCATCTACAACCCGGAAATGGAATCCCCGGTCTTCATGGTGCCGGGCGTCATGGGCATGATAGTCTGCCTGGTGACGATCATACTGACCAGCATGTCCCTTACCAGGGAGAGGGAAATAGGCACCTTCGAGACCATAGTCTCCGCGCCGCTGGGAAACCACGAGATCCTGCTGGGCAAGACCATCCCCTACGTGGTGCTTGGGCTGGCCAACGCGGCGCTGGTCATCACTGCCGGGTTCCTGCTGTTCGGCGTGCCGGTGAAAGGCCAACTCTGGCAGCTTTTCTTCGCGGCGCTGGCTTTCGTCGTTACCACGGTGGGCATCGGCACCATGATCTCCACCATCTCCAGGAACCAGCAGCAGGCCATGATGGGCGGCTTCATCTTCCTGTTCCCCGCGGTGCTGATGAGCGGCATCATGTACCCGGTGGAGAACATGCCGGTCCTGCTCAAGCCGGCGGTGTATTTGAACCCGCTGTACTACTTCACTTCGCTGCTGCGCAATATAATGCTGAAGGGCGGGGACCACTCGGCTTTCCTGTCGAACATGTCCGCGCTGGTCCTGATGGCCGCGGTCAGCGGCGCCGCGGCGTATAAACGTTTCAGACAGACGCTGAATTAAGGAGAACTTATGGCTAAAATAGAAAAGAAAGAAGACCTGCGCGGCCGGGCCCTGAAGGCCAAGGACCTGGTGGGTTACGACGCGGGCGCGGTGGTGAGCCGCACCATCATCCAGAAGCCGGTGGGCACCGTCACCATCTTCTCGTTCGACAAGGGCCAGGGCTTGAGCGAGCATACCGCGCCTTTCGACGCCATGGTGGAGATACTCGACGGCGAGGCGGAGATACACATAGATCGCAAGCCGGTGAAGGTCAAGGCCGGCGAGTTCATCATCATGCCCGCCAACCGCCCGCACGCGCTGAAGGCCGTCAAAAAGTTCAAGATGGCCCTGATCATGATAAAGGCCTGAACTTCGGGTCCTGATGGCGAAAAACTGACGCCGAAGGCGGGGCCTGTCCGTCGCCCCCGTGCGGCCATGTTGCCGGCCGTGTCTGAAAAAGAACGCCGGGAGGGTTAAAGGAACATTATGTCATTGGTAAAACTCGAGAATGCACGTAAGGATTATATCACCGGCGAAGTCGCCACGACGGCCCTGAAAGGGATAGATCTTTCCATCGAAGCGGGAAGATTTATTTCCTTCGTCGGGCCCTCCGGCAGCGGCAAGACCACCCTGCTTAACCTGATAGGCTGCCTGGACAGGCCCACTTCGGGCAAGGTGTTCGTGGCGGACGCCGAGGTGAGCGCCATGGACAGGAAAACCTCCGCCAGATTCCGCGGCGAGAATATCGGTTTCATCTTCCAGAACTTCAACCTTATCCCCGTGCTCACCGTGTACGAGAACGTGGAGTATCCGCTCATCATGGTGCAGAACGTGCCGCCGGAGGAGCGCCGCCGCCGCGTTACCGAGATGCTCGACAAGGTGGGCATGGCCGACCAGGCGCATAAATACCCGGCGCAGCTCTCCGGCGGGCAGAAGCAGCGCGTGGCCGTGGCGCGCGCGCTGGCGCCCCGGCCCAGGCTGGTGCTAGCCGACGAACCAACCGCCAACCTGGACCATGCCACCGCCTACAAGGTGATTGGCCTGATGCACGCGATGAAAAAGGAATTCGACACCACTTTCATCTTCGCCACCCATGACCAGAAAATAGTGGGCGAGGCGGAGCTGATCTACACCATAGAGGACGGCCTGATAACCGAAACACGCGAGAACGCGGCGGCCGGGGGTGTGAAATGAAGAACATAATTAAAATAGCCTGGCGAGGTCACCGGCATCCTCACCAATTCCAACCTGGGCGACCTGCAGATCCATAAAAAGGGCTATCTCGGCTCCATGGACAATCTGCCGCTGGACCTGGTCATCCCGGAAAAAGGCCTGGCCGCCATAAGGGGGATACTGGACGGCAACCCCGACGTGCTGGCCTATTCCGAGCGCATCCGCTTCGGGGCCATGGTCAGCAACTTCGCCCAGACCACGGGGATAAGGCTGACCGCTGTGGCGCCGGAGAAAGAAAGCCGCGTCTGCCCGGCCCTTCCGGGCAGGATAAAGCAGGGCGACGCCGACCCGGCCGGTTTCGTCAAGCCGGGCCATGTGGTGCTGCCTCTCACTATCGCCGCCGGGCTTAACCTCAAGATCGGCGACGACGTGGTGCTGGTGGCCACCAATAAAGAGGGCTCGGTGAACGGCATCACCTTCAAGCTTTCGGGCGTATCCGAGAATATCATGGGCCCGCAGGGCAAGGACGGCTATATCCACCTGAACGATGCCCGCTCCCTGCTGCGCATAGAAGACGGCGAGATAACCGAGATAGCGGTAAAGCTCAGGGATTTCAAGCGGCTGGGCAAAGTTTATCCCGCGCTGAAAAAAAGTATCGCCGCCCTGCCCGGGGGTAAAGCTGAAGCCGGCTCCGGGGGGAAACCGGGCGGCGGTTTTGAGACCCATTCCTGGGAGGAACTGTCGCCCTTCTCCAGCATAGCCAAGATCGTTACGCTGCTTATCCTGGTGGTGCGCCTGGTGCTGGTCTTCATAGTGCTGGTCAGCATCCTCAATGTCATGATGATGTCGGTGTACGAGCGGATAGGCGAGATAGGCACCATCGCCTCCATAGGCACGCCGCCCTCTAAAATACTGGCGCTGTTCCTGGTGGAGGGGCTTTCGCTGGGGCTGTTCAGCGGGCTGCTGGGCAGCCTGGCCGGGGCGGGCATACTGCTGCTCCTGCAGGCCGTAAAGCTGAAGTTCACTTTCGGCGCTATGGACCTGGTGCTGGCCCCGGCCGTGCCGCTGGCTGAAATGCTGTTGTCCCTTGCGGTGGTGGTGATAATATCCACGCTGGCGAGCCTCCAGCCTGCTTTAAAGGCGTCGCGGATGGAGCCGGTGGAAGCCCTTCGGCACGTATAAGGAAACCTATGAAAACCATGAAATTATTGATAGCCCTGGCGCTGTTGATCCCAGCCGGCGCGGCCCTGGCCCTGGACGGCGACGCCCTGCTAAAGCGCATAGACGCCAACCTGATGCCGCCCAGCTACGAGGCCTACCGCAAGCTGGTGAACATAGAGCCCGACGGCAAAAAAAAGGAGTTCGTCTTCTACACGGCCAAGAAGGGCCGCGATTCCATGGCCATGCTGTACCTGGCCCCGGCCAGCGAGAAGGGCCGCAGCACCCTGCGCCTGGGGGAGAACATGTGGCTGTACATCCCCAACGTGGGGCGGCCCATGCGCATTACCAGCCTGCAGTCCGTTACCGGCGGCGTCTTCAATAACGCCGACATCATGCAGGTGGACTATGCCGCCGAATACAGCGTGGTGAAAGCCTCCGCCGCCGGGGCCGGCCACCTGCTGGAGCTGAAGGCCAGGAACAAGACCGTGGCCTATGATAAATTGAAAATGTGGGCTTCCAAAGACGAGGTGCTGGAAAAGATCGAGTGCTATTCAGCCAGCGGCATGTTGATAAAGACGCTGGAATTCAAGGAGCCCAAGGATTTCGGCGGCGGCTTCAGCCGGCCCTCGGTGATCGAGACCTTTAGCCCGCTCTACAAAGGCTACCGCTCGCTGATGATCTATTCCCAGGTGAAAGCGCGCCAGTTCAAGGACGAGGTATTCACCACCGGCTATATGTCCAGGCTGGAAGGGCTGCGCAAGTGAAATTGATCCCGGCGCTCCTGCTGTCCCTGGCCCTGGCGCCCGCCGCCAGCGGCGGAGATTATGATTTCGACGTTCCGGCGCGGGAGGAGGCGCCGAAAAAGCTGGAGCTGAGCGGCAACCTGGACGCCCGTTATGCGCTGTTAGCCTCCAGGACTTCCTCGCCGCTGTATAAATTGCAGTATTACGGCCAGGCCCCGGCGGGCACGCTGTCGCAGTACCGCGCCGACCTTTATCTGAACGGGGATTACCGCGCCGGGCAGACCGCCTTCAACCCCGTCGGTTATGTGAACCCGCAAAAAGACCCGGAGAACCCGGAACTGTCGCAGGCCGGGCTGATGAGCTTCGGCTATGAATATATAAAAAGTTTTTCGGGCGCCCCGGTGGCCAACGCCGCTTTTAATTTGGTGGCGGTGCCTTCGGCGGAGACCCTTAACGCCCAGACCGCGGAGGCGCGCGCCACCGACCTGGCCGCCAAACTCTCCCTGCTGGCCTGGGATACCGACATAGACTTTATGGGTTACGCCAGCCGCGTCAATCCCGAAAAATACGGCGCGGCTGTTTCCCGCAACCTGGGCCCCAGTCTTGAAGTGCACGGCGAATTCAGCCGGTTCTCCAATAAGCCGCGCTATACTATGATCGCAGGTGCCGCGGCCGCGGGCAGCTATGACGGCGAGGACTGGCTGCTGGGTCTGCGCTGGTTGAATTCCTGGAACCTGACCTCCACGCTGGAATACTACCGCAACGGCGCGGGTCTTACCAAAAGTGAGTTCGGCGCTTATAATGATTTTCTGGCGAACGCCGCCGTCTCCGGCAGTTCCGTCACCGCGGCCTCGGCGCTGGCCGTGAGCCGGAGCTGTTTTGGTTCCGCCAATTTAATGCGGGACTATATTTATCTTAAGCTGTCCTGGCCGGAGCCCTTCAACTGGGTGTACTTCACCCCGTCCGCCTATGTGATGCTCAACGCCGCCGACGGCAGCTGGCTGGCCGGCCTGCCCTTAAGCTACAAGCCC
>Ga0209211_10009979_pt1 | contig 12502 bp, 14 predicted proteins | sample RifGroA2_FD_183992 | JGI IMG/M metagenome (GOLD analysis project Ga0209211, IMG submission 183992) | Groundwater microbial communities from Rifle, Colorado, USA - Groundwater A2 (SPAdes) (version 2) | ecosystem: Environmental > Aquatic > Deep subsurface > Groundwater | place: Rifle, Colorado... | reverse complement strand
CAAAAATCAAGAAGTGATTATAGAGGAGAAACGCAAAAGTTTACGCTTCTTGAGAATATAGGTCAAAAATCAAGAAGTGATTATAGAGGAGAAACGCAAAAGTTTACCTGCTGCTTCTCAGGATTTTGACGCATCCATAAACTGTATAGGATATTTTGGTTAATTTTTCTCCCCCTCGCATAGTTTCCTACGTTCACCAGATAAAAAATTCCATTTGGCAAGCCAAAAACTTGCAGGACTTCTCTAATAGAATGCTTATTTTCGAAAACAAATTTCATTCTTTCAGTCACTTTATAATATCCCTTTTTCCTTGCATACCTGTTATAAAACTGGATTTCACCAACATTTATTAGGTATAATGCAATGAAAACTGACAAGTATTCCTGCCCGCTTATTTTTCCACTCTGCCTTAATTCTTTTACAGCATTCTTTGTTCTTGGGCTTACAGCAGAATATGCCCAAAAAAATTGGTTCCAATAATTAAGACTCATTAATCTTGAATCTATACCTATCTTAGTCCGTCTAATATTCTCTTCAAGCACACTTCTATCTTCCATGTTGTACCTCGTAGAAATTGGATTTATTGTTCCAAAATCATCGCCTGCAAGGTCGTCGATTGACCCTGGACGTATTTCTGGAGGAGAAATAGACATAGGAAATCTAAGTTCAAGCTGCCTTGAAGATTGGATTGCCTTATGCCAACTAGGTATTTCTGCCCGCATTTTCTTTTAGTTAAATTAGTATTGAGAACTTTGAAAAAATACGCCTGATTTGAAAATCAGGCGTATTTTTTCAATTATGCTGACGCCATTATAGACGAGAATCGTCTTTAAAGGCGCTGACTAATATTGAAAAATTCGCTTCAAAAGCGAATTTTTCAAAGTTCTCTATAGATACATTCATTTACTATTTTTAACCTTTTCCTTTTTTCACCACTTTAAAATAAAAACAACCAAAAAGTTTAAATATTACATCTACTATCCAATAGTAACATCTTACTTTTTAGATTTCAATATCACCTCTTTTTCCCTGGCAAGGTCCTTCACTGGGCTTTGCCGGGGTTTTATGCTCATTTTTCAGACAAAAAATCACCCCTATTAATTATTTTTTTCCTTATAGAAAATAATTTAGTTATACTAATTTTTAATTATTTATAATATTGAAAATAATTTTAAACTATTCTTAATATAAAAAACAAACATTTAAATAATAGGTTGCCTTACCATATCTAAAGCCCGTCACGAGAGTACTCAACGGAGCTTACGCTAAAAAGCAAGCAATGAGCTTGGGAGTTAGTGTAACGGGCTACAAATCATACTTAACAGGAATTTAGAACTCAAATTTATCGTCACAATTATCACTTTAAGGGTGGAAAGAGATAATAGTCATTAATCAAAAGCCAAAAGCAGTTGATAAAGATAATACTGGGTTCTAGATATCCACAAATCAAACAAAACAAGGGATTATAACTATCACACCATCGCTCAAAATTTAGTTATAACTCCTTCTGAATCGGAGGCGGATTAAAATGGGTAAAATAAGCCCGGTAACAGCAAAGTACATAATTCATACAAATATAGACATAGAAGGCGTTGTTGACAGGCCTGACATCATAGGAGCTATTTTCGGCCAGACAGAAGGCCTTCTAGGCGCTGAATTGGAATTAAGGGAGCTGCAGAAAAGCGGCAGAATTGGAAGAATTGAAGTAAATACTGAAACAAGAAACGGAAAGACTTCCGGTTCAATAGTGCTTCCTTCTTCTCTTGACAAGACAGAGACTGCAATAGTAGGCGCAGCTTTGGAAATAATCCAGAGAATTGGCCCATGCAATGCAAAGCTTCAGGTTACCACTATCGAAGATGTAAGGATAAGCAAGAGAAACATGGTCATAGACAGGGCAAAAGAGCTTTTGAAGAATATGATGGGCACTGTCATACCTGATTCGCAGGAGCTGACTGATGAAGTTGCGTCTGCAGTCAGGGTTATGGAGATAGAAGAATACGGCAAAGACAGGCTCCCTGCAGGCCCTGCAATAGACGAAAGCGATGAAGTCCTTGTTGTAGAGGGAAGGGCAGATGTTCTTAATTTGCTTAAGCACGGCTTCAAGAACGCAATTGCAATGAACGGCACTTCAGTCCCTGAAACAATCATAGAGCTGGCAAAGCAGAAAGTAATCATAGCTTTTGTTGACGGCGACAGGGGAGGAAACCTGATTATAAAGGAACTTACAGGCGTGGCAGACATAGATTATGTCACAAAGGCTCCTGACGGCAAGGAAGTGGAAGAGATAACCAAAAAGGAGATCCACAAGGCATTAAGGAGCAAGATTTCAGGCGAGCAGGCAAAGCTTGAGTTTGCAAAAGATGTTGAAAAGCTTTCTCCAAGTTTTGTCAGAAGGCCTCAGCCTCCATTTAGAAGGCCTATGCCCCAGTCCGGTTATCATGTTCCGAGGCCCACAACGGGATTTGTTCCGAACGGCAGCAGAAGCGCCATAGCTCTTACTGACGAGCAGAAAAAGATATTCAAGAAGATGCTCGATGACCTTGTAGGCACAAGGGGCGCGCAGGTAATCGATTCGCATTTCAGCGTGCTTGGAAAAGTCCCCATAAGCGAGCTTCAGAGCGCATTGAAGAGCATGAACAACGTCTATGCAGTTGTCATGGACGGTCCTGTTGACAGGACAATAGTCGAGTCCTCAGAAGGCTCAAATGTCAAGTTTGTCGTTGGCATGGAATCCAAAGTAAGGCCGAACGAAACAAGGATAGGAATCATAACAGCAGGAGACTTGTAATTCTTTAATTTTTTCCTTTTTTGTTTTAGGGTTTTAAAAAATAAATATTCCTAATTAAATTCTTTTTTATTGCAATAAATTCGAGGCGGAATTTAGTGGCAGTCAAATTCCGCCGAGTGTAATTTCTGTCGTCTCAAAGACGACGGAATGAAATCTCTTCTGCAAATATTTATTCATTAAATTAAAACTAAGAATAATGACTAAAATAGAAAACCTAAATCAGCTTAGCAGACAATGTCTCATTGCACACTTCAAGAGAATTAATCTTACAGAAGCTTTCTTTCAATGCCTCGGCTGATTGGACCCCGGAAACCTTTATCCTGTTGTTGATAATGAATGTAGGCGCATTTTTTATGCCCAGCTCTTTGGCAAGGTCGTTTTTTATCTCAACAATATTGAAATCAACCTGTCCATTTGCCTTGTCAATCAATTCCTGCGCATTTTTCAAAGCCCTGTCGCTGTTTGCCTGCCCAGCTATAACAAATAAATCCAGTTTGTTAGGAATGTTCTCTCTTGCAAAATAAAGCTTTCCGCCGCTTGCATCATCTTTCAGCACATATGAATCACTTGTCTTCTCAAATATCTGCTCCATTTCATAAAACTTAGGGAATTTCGCCGCATTCGCGTCAAAGATATATGCAGGCAGTATCCTCAGCCCAAACTCATCTGCCAATGCCCCTCCTTCATCGCTCTCATAGCTCACATCTTCAATCTTTATTCCGGGAAACCATGCGCTTATGATGTCTTTCATCCTGCTGGTGTCGCAGTTGAAGCAGCTGTCGCCGCCCACTACAATAACTTTTGAGTCTATTTTAGGAACTTCCACAACTACTGTGCCTGCTTTCCCTTGCTCAGCCATTGCCTTGCTGCTGATTCCAGTAAAATAAAAATAATAAACTCCTCCGATAACTAATACAATAAGCAGGATCCAAATCCATCTTCCTCCTTTGCTGCTAGAAGTCTGGGCTGCAACAGGCATGGGAGGTTCTTCTTTTCTCGCATCCTCAAGCATAACCTCTTCTTTTTTAGGAATATTCAAAATTATGGGGCTTTCAACTGCGTTCTCAGTCTCTTCTGCCTTTTCTTCTGTTTCCACAGCCGGGCTTATCCCTTCTTTTGGCTGCTCTTCCCTTATTTCAGGCTCAGGAGCTGCTTCTTTTTCTTCTGCTTTTTCAGGCTCTTTTGGAATCTCTTTGGCTTTCTGTAAACTCTCAATGGATTCTGTTTTATCTTTTTTCCTATTATTGAATTTCTTATCCATGCTCTTTATCTTCCTCTCTATCCTCTCTTTTGCCTTGTCATACTCCTCTTTGCTTATGACCTCAGAATCAAAGCTCTCTTTTAGAAACATCAATTCCTGCTCTAATTTTTCCCTTTCATTCTCTTCCATAAACAGCACCAGAAAGTAAATCCGCAAGAGTTACCACCTAAATAAAGCTTTCTATGAGTTTTCGTCACTATGCGTTGTCAACTAACAATATCTTTATTTATTCAAAAAATTAAAGTAATGTTTATAAATCTCGTTTATTATTGTGTCTTCCGTGATGATAAGTGAATCCATGGATAAAATTAAGTATAGAATTTGCTAACCAAAGAAATTATCTGGATGGACTATTTAAAGTGTACCCAACGATACCTGAAGGGATAAGAGATATTAATAAACCCAAATGGAAATCTATTGAGAATGCATATAAAACTCAAAATAAAATTGAATTTCTAAAAAGAGATTCTTCTGCAATAACAAGAAATCCCGCAACGATTGATAGACTATACGGTAGGTTAGTTGAACTTGGTTTAGATAAAATTTGGGAAAGATGCTCAGAACCTAAAGAAACTAACAGGCAAATTGGTCCTTTATTTAGGAGATGGATAAATAAAGGTGTTTTAGGTGTTCCAATTCTAAAGATGGAAGAATTTTTAGCAAAAAAGAAAAACGCTATTTTGGACGCAAGTGATAAAGAAATGATGGATTTTGCTAAAAATCATTTAAAGTATAATAGGAATAAAGGTTTGGATTTTATTGGATATTGGTAGGGAAAAATGAAACTTGTAGAGCTTATAATGGAAGTGTTAGAGAACTCAGAATCTCCTTTAAAGCAGGGTGAGATCCTTTCATCGATTCAAAAACATTTCAAATATAATGATTGCAAAGAGATAAAAAAAGTTCAAGTTCCGCTTTCTGCTGTTGCTAGATGTCTTACAAAATATTCAGGAGGCTCAAACCCTGTTTTTGGAATTTATTTTGAGGGGAAACCTAAAATCAGTCAAAAACGTTTTTTTCTCAAAACAAAAAACATTCCAGAAGTGAAAATTATTCCAGAATCAACTTTACATCCTTATTTAGTTAAGTTTGTCTATGGAAGGTTTAATGTATTTTGTAAAACTATCAATGCACTAAAAACCGCCAAACAAAAGGATAAAATTGGTAAATGGACTAACCCAGATATTGTTGGCGTAAACCCAATAATCCTTAATCTTAATCCGCTATTTCAAAAAGAAGTTGAGAAACTCGGTATGCTCTCTACTAAAGTAATGCAGTTTTACAGTTTCGAACTAAAGCTAAAAATTGATAAAAGCAATCTGATTGAGTCTTACTTCCAAGCTGTATCCAATTCAAGTTGGGCGAATCTTGGCTATTTGGTTGTTGGGGATTTAGATACAGATGCTGTGTTTCTTTCAAATCTTACAAGATTAAATAATGGGTATGGGATTGGTGTAATTAAACTGGATATTAATGATCCCTCAAAAAGTGAGATAATTGTTTCTGCAAGAGAAAAAGAAGTTGTGGATATAAACTTTATGAATTTCCTTTCAGAAATGAACCGTGATTTTTACGAATTTATAGAAATATCTGGTAAAATAATTACTACAAAAGGCGGAAAGAATTTATACAAACTCGAATATTTCAGAAAATTTACCTCTTTGACAAAAATGGTAAAAAATATACAACAATCCGAATGGTCAAAAAATGGCGTTCCAAGGAAAAAAATTTATGCTGACGAAAAAGACGGAAAAAAGATTCAAGACATTATAGAATTTAAGGACTTGCAAAATCCAATTTACCCAACTGAAAAAAATTTAGATTTACTTAAATTACTCATAAGTTCTTCTTCAAACAAAAATAGTGTAGTATTAGATTGTTTCTGCGGTTCTGGAACTACCCTTAAAGCTGCGCAAGATTTAGGAAGAAAATGGATAGGGATTGATAAATCGAAAGAGGCTATAAATATAGCGCTTCAAAGATTAACTCTTTCTCAAAAAACATTAATGCCTGAAGATCACGAGTTTGAATACTTAGAGCAAATACACTCAATTAAAATTCAAAATAATATAACATTTAAATCTGAAAATGAGCTTTTGCAGTTTAATTAAGAATTCCATAGGGGGCTTATGTACGACATAATAATCGGCCGAAAAGAATCCGACCGCCTTAAATATGGCACAGAAGGCGCTATCTTTCTCGGCAAGCAGTATGTCCAGATGGGACAGACAACTTCTTTGTCCAATAAAGTATTCATGGATGTTACAAGATCGCACGTTGTTTTCATTGCTGGCAAGAGAGGTAGTGGAAAAAGTTATACAATGGGCGCAATAGCAGAAGGAATCTATGATCTGCCAGAGGCGATAAAAAACAGGCTTTCCATAATAATGCTTGACACGATGGGTGTTTATTGGACAATGAAATACCCCAATAACAAGGAAAAGCCGCTGCTGGACCAATGGAGCATTGAAGCCAAGGGATTAAATGTCCAGATTTTCACGCCGATAGGATATTATAAAGACTACAAGAAAAAAGGAATTCCTTCTGATTTTCCCTTTTCAATAAAGCCTTCTGATATTGGAGCTTCTGAATGGCTGATGATTTTTGACATTCCGCAGAATGAGCAGGCGGCAGTTTTAATTGAGCGGGTTGTCAACGAGTTAAAGGAGGAAAACAAGGATTTTGATATCAAGGATATAATTGAAGCAATACACAAGGACGACCGTGTTGGAAAAGAAGTAAAAGATGCTGCTGAAAACAAGTTTTTATTGGCTGAGAAATGGGGGCTTTTCAGCAAGGAAGGCACAAGGATAGAGGAATTGGTATTGCCCGGGCAGATAACCATTTTAGACGTAAGCTGCTATGCATCAATGTCAGGCGCATCATCATTGAGGGCATTAGTCATAGGATTAGTCGCTGAAAAGCTGTTCCTCCAGAGAATGGTTGCAAGAAAAGCAGAAGAGCTTGCTTCTGTCACGCAGGCTTTGCATTTTTTCGAGCCTGATGAAGATAAGGAAACAAAAGAGCCTCTGGTATGGCTCGTTGTTGATGAAGCCCATGAATTTCTGCCAAGGGAAGGAGAATCGTCTGCATCAGGTTCATTGATAACTATCTTGAGAGAAGGAAGGCAGCCCGGCATCTCTTTAGTGCTTGCAACCCAGCAGCCCGGCAAAATCCACACAGATGTCATTACACAATCAGACATTGTAATATCCCATAGATTAACTGCCAATCTTGATGTCGAGGCTTTAAGTATGATTGTCCAAAGCTACATGAGGGAAGGCATAGACAAGCAGCTTAATTTGCTGCCGAGAGAGTCAGGCGCTGCTGTGGTTTTTGACGACACAAACGAAAGGATTTTTCCGATAAAAGTAAGGCCAAGGTACACATGGCACGGCGGCGAATCTCCGTCAGCAATGCCCCAGAAGCAGAAAGTTTTTGAGTTTTAGATTTTTATAGATTCCTGAAAAACTCTAATTTATTAAGCTGCAATACGATAATTACTAAAATTACCGAAACCAAGGTTATTAGATAATAGCCAAGTCCAACAGCCAATCCCACAGCCGCAACAGCCCAAATCGAAGCTGCGGTTGTCAATCCATGCACATCACTCTTTGCCTTAAAGATTGTCCCAGCCCCTAAAAATCCTATCCCTGTGGCAATGCCTGCCATAATCCTTACAACATCACTGGGTATTGACTCAGCAGCCACTAAAACAAACAAGGCAGAACCCAAAGAGACAAGCATATGTGTTCTTACTCCAGCAGGCTTATGCACAACCTCCCTCTCAAGCCCGATTAATCCTCCAAATAGCACAGACAGAACAAGCCTCAGCACCAATTCGCTGTTCTCTATCATTTTTTCTTTTTCTTGTTAAGCGGCCAGTCTCCCGGCGAATGCGCCATTGAAATCAGCGAAGATACAAGCATTATCATAAAGAACAGCGCCAGCGTAAATCCCCACCTCTTTGACTGCGGGTAAACATAATACATAGAAACAATAAACCCTATGATGCTCGTCAGCATGAACCCGCTTGACAAAGGCACTATATTCCTGAATTTATCCTGAAAATCCATCTGTTTTTCCAAGTTAATCCCCCTTTTTTGTTTATCTTTGCATTTGGTTTATTTAAATTTAACTGAAAATTTGGCTGTCAAGTTAAAGTCAGGCAATCCTAACTGAAAGGAGTGAACTTTTAAGTTAAAGGGCATAAAACTAATTAAAAAAGGTTAGACAAACTATCAAATATTAGAAACTAAATCTATAAATTCAATAGCCAAAGAACTACTTACAATTTTTATTGCTCGTTTAACATCGTTATCTCTGTAATGTGGATTGTTTTCATATTCTTTTTGTTTATCTGGAGAGGTCAGAATAATTATCTTACGAGGTAGTTTATCTGCAATACTTATTGAGTATCTTATGACTTTAGAATAAAAGTTTGTTTCATCTTTCAAAAAATCAGGTATGGAGATAGGATGAGCAATCCCTAAAATTGCTTGTCCTCTTATTTGTTTGTCGTCTATAGACTTTTTAAAGGACTCATCAAAAATTATATTATGACGAAAAGGATGGTGAGTTGATTTAGTGTGGATATGGTTTAATTTTCTTATTATAGTTACTGCCAACTCTCTATTTTTTAATATATCTCTAATAAAGTAATCGTCGATGACAAAACGAGCAGGAAAATTACCATCAGTCATCTAAAATCACAACGTTTTTCTTAAAAATTCCTCATCATAATAATCCACAGATTGTATTTCTTTTGGAGAGTTTATTGTAGAGAGTACTACAAGAAGTTGGTCGGGTTTAGCTTGTAATATTTCTTCTTTTAATGAGGCTTCTTTATACTTCAATATAGGGCTGTTTCTAACAGCATCTTGAAAAATATTCGCAAATTCTATTTCAATCAATTCCCCATCATGTAAATTTGTGTTTTCTTCCATTTTTATTCACCTCGCCGCCAAATGAGACTAACCTCTTTTTCTACTTTGGAGTTATAAGAGAACTTTGAAAAAATACGCCTGATTTGAAAATCAGGCGTATTTTTTCAATTATGCTGGCGCCATTATAGACGAGAATCGTCTTTAAAGGCACTGACTAATATTGAAAAATTCGCTTGAAAAGCGAATTTTTCAAAGTTCTCATAACTAATTCTCCTCTATAGTCTAATGGGTAGGGGTATATTTATATCTTACGGTTTACCATATTGAAAAGAATTGTTTTAAAGCTATTTTTTGGTTATTTTTGGTCAATTTTAGCCCTTTTCTGCCAATTTAATCAACCCTAACCACCTATTAACCTCTAACCCTTCCCCATATAAAACCTTTTCTTATTCTCATCAAATCTCTCAATCGCATACCTAAGCATAGTCCTTGGCATTGTTTTATGGTATTTCTTCAAAAACTCCTCTTCTTTCTCCTGATTTCTCTTCCCAATCTCCCTAAGCATCCATCCCACAGCCTTGTGTATCAAATCGTGCTTATCATTCAATAATCTCTCTGAAATTCTCAAAGTGTCTTCAAACTTGTTATTCTTTATAAAATAGAAAGTCGAAATAATGGCTATCCTTCTGTCCCACAGACTGCTGGATTTAGCCAATTCATAAATCACATCTTTCTTTTTGTCAAAAAAATAACTGCCGAGTATCTTGTCAGCAACGCAGTCAATAATGTCCCAGTTATTGGCGCGATGCTTATTCTTCAAATAAAAATCAACAATTTCCTTCTTTTGTTCCTCATCAGCTTTCTCAAACTTATAAACCAAAATAAAGAATCCTGTCAGCCTGTATTCATGTATCTTATTTGATAGCAACTTCTCAACATCAGTAATACTCAAATTCACATATTTTTTGGCCAATGCGCGCTGCTCAGGCACAGTAAGCCCGATAAAAACATCGCCTTCCCCATACCCTCCCTTACCTGTCTTGAAGAATCTTGAATAAATCTTAGCTTTAGAGGGGTTTCCTGATTTCTGCAATTCCTTTTCAAGCTGCTTTAGCATATTACTCTTTAAGAATAAACTTTTCAACGCTGTTTTTTGCCTTATCCCTCTTCTTCTGGTGCTCTTTGAGAAATCCATTTAACTTATCAACCAAAATCTGCTTCAGCTCCCCTGTAAGCACTTTGCCGCTTTTATACTCATCATGGATTTTCTTCAGCTTATTGTCATCTTCCTCAAAAAACCTAAGCCACTGGTAGCTTACATCAATATCAGGGTTGCCGCCTTTCTTCCTGTGCTCCTCTATTGTCGCCTGCCCGCCTGAAAATGCATATTTCATTATTTTGCTCCTGACGGTTTTCTCGTCATCAGTTGTATAGATTGATGTATTCTCCTCAGAAGAAGACATCTTTCCCTGGCTTTCCATGCCCTGCAGTCCCGGCAAGAACATGCACTGGATAGAAGCAGGCTTGAAATAGCCCAGCTTCGGAATCACATCCCTTGAAACTCTGAAATGAGTGTCCTGGTCAATTGCATGGGGAATCAGGCAAGGCATCACTTTCTTTTTCAAAACACATGGCAAAAAAGCAGGAACTGCCTGCATTGCAGTATAGAAAATGCTGCCTATATTGCTTTCATTTGAAAGTCCAAAGGACGACTTCACCGTTGAAAAAGTTATTTTTTTGGCTACTTTTACAGCCTCTGGATACATCAAATTAGCGTGCTTCGTGTCAATTATAAAATGTGTCTTCTTAGGGTTAAATCCAACTGCAGCCACGTCCAGCATATTTTCATTAAGGTATTTCTGTCCTGCCTCCCAGCTTAGCTCAGGCCTGAACAAAAATTTCTCCTCATCAGGAAACTGGAAGTAAAGTTCAACATCAAATTGCTCCTGCAGCCACTTTGTAAACATCCAAGGCACAAGATGGCCAAGATGCACATTTCCTGATGGAGCCCTTCCTGTATAAAGAAAAAACTTATTGCCCTTTTCATACTCATTAAGCGCAAAATCCAAGTCCCTGTGGGCAAAGAATATGCCCCTTCTCAGGAAATGGTGCAGTTCCTTTGTGTGCTTCTTAATCCTTAAAAGCAGCCTGCCATCAATCTTAGAAACGCCGAATTCCCTGATAAGCTTGTCATAATCCACATTGCCCTTGACTTCCCATGGGGTTACAATATAATCTTCTTTAATCATTTTGATATTTACAGCTTTAGAAACTGCATAAATAAAAATGCTTCTATTTTAACAGGGAAAAATTTAAATACAAAATCAGAACAATGGGGCTGAGGTGCTTATCATGGACTTAAACAAGATAATGACAAAAAAAGGATTTATTTTCCTTGTGCTTTTCAGCCTGTTGGTTTATGCAGGCGACAAAATAAACTTCTCTCCTTTGGTTGGGGCAGACAGCCAGTTTTTCACATTATTCCAGTTCTTCGGCCCGATAGCAGGCAGCTTTTTAGGCCCTGTTGTTGGAATTCTTGCAGTATTGATTGCTGAAGTCGGGAATTTTCTTATTGTAGGCAAGGAATGGACTTTAATCAATCTTGTAAGACTATTGCCGATGCTCTTTGCAGCTTATTACTTTGGAACAAGAAAAGAAAAATTGAACCTATTAATCCCCTTGCTTGCAATACTTGCATTTATAGTTCATCCGATTGGAAGGCAGGTTTGGTTCTTCACATTGTATTGGATTATCCCAATAATTGTAAAGCTATTGCCCAACAAATATTCCCAGAATGCTTTCCTCAGGAGCCTTGGAGCGACATTCACAGCCCATGCAGTAGGCGGAGCAGCTTGGATATGGACAGTAAGCATGACAGCAGAGCAGTGGGTTGGGCTGATTCCTGTAGTTGCTTATGAAAGGTTATTGTTTGCTGCAGGGATTGGAATTTCCTATATACTATTTAATACCTTGATGGACAAATTGGACGCAAAACTCACATCAGATGTTATTAGCATAGATAAGAGTTATGTGTTGTCAAGAAGATTGTTTAGAAAGGGAATATAGCCACTATTCTTTAATTTTATAAAATCGTAGGCAGAATACCCACAAATTTATTTGTGGGATGAATGCCGTGCCTCATTCCAGCGTTTGTGCAAGAGGCAGAAGCAGTAATAAAAACATTCAATAATTAGTTCTGTTAATTTTAGCTTGTTAGAGTAATTAAAAACAAGAATCAAAGGGGGACAATTTGTAGAGTTTAAACTATTATAATGAGAAGAGTTACTTTTTACTCTTAGCTTCATTTTTTTTTGTTTCGTCGTACTTTGCCAATTCTTTCAGAGAGGTTCTCACTGCTTCTTTTACGAATTCACTTTTTGACTTATAGCCTAAATTTGACTTTTCTATAGTCTTTCCAATCTCTATTATCATTTCTTCTGGCAAAGCCACGTTAATGTATTTTCCCATATATGGGTGGTATTGTAGGGTGCATGAATTAATGTCCTAAAAGGGTGCAACAATTAATGTCCGCTTTCACCAGACTTTTTCTGGTGAATTTTAATG
>Ga0209211_10009976_pt1 | contig 12505 bp, 11 predicted proteins | sample RifGroA2_FD_183992 | JGI IMG/M metagenome (GOLD analysis project Ga0209211, IMG submission 183992) | Groundwater microbial communities from Rifle, Colorado, USA - Groundwater A2 (SPAdes) (version 2) | ecosystem: Environmental > Aquatic > Deep subsurface > Groundwater | place: Rifle, Colorado... | reverse complement strand
ACCTTTAAGAAAAAAGACGAACAGTAAAATCGAGAGCCAAAATAAAGGCTTTTTGAATATTCGAGAGGTTTGATTCGATGGCATAAAGATAGTATAATACGAAAGCTGATAAATATCTATTTTTGGCTTTTTTGAAAGAAAATATGGTTGTTTTGCAGGATAAAATATCGGTATTGGTCGGGAAGATCCACCTCCGTATTTTTGGTTATGAAATGGGCGATGAGATGAGGAAGTTTCTTGGACGTCCCCGGCCTTTTTAGGGAGTAAGATGTAAAATAGCTAGACGAAGCTATTTTTATGAAATATTTGACAAAATTGGTATTTCTATTATAATACTTTTTAGTAGTAAGCTTAAAGCTAACAATCAGTAACTACTATGGATAAAAAGCCAATCAAAGGTGAATATATTGAGATCATATTACGATCTCCCAAGACCGTCTTTTCTACAAAGGATATTGCTTTGCTTTGGGGTGAAAAAGTAAGCGTTGCTGTTCGTGTGAGATTGAGCAGTTACGTGAAAAATGGAAAATTGATCAGAATTCGCCATGGTATTTATGTCAAAGATAACAACTACGATCGTAACGAATTGGCAACTCGAATTTATACCCCTGCGTATATCAGTTTTGAAACCATATTGACTCGAACGGGAATAAATTTTCAATATTACGGAAACATTTTTGTCGCTTCCTATGTCACCAAGGAGATTGAAGTTGATGGACAGAGGATAACTTTTGTCAGAATGAAAGATCGCGTCTTAAGCAATACGATTGGAATTGAACAGAAGGATAATGTCGCTGCTGCGACAAAGGAGCGCGCGTTTTTGGATAGGGTATATATCAGCAAAGATTATCATTTTGATCATTTGGATGTCTTGGATTGGGACAAAGTTTTTGAAATCTTGCCGATTTATTGCAACAAAAGGATGAACAAGAAAGTTCAGGAGTATTACAAATCCCATAAAGAAACAACATGACCATTGATTATCCAAAACATAGGAATATCCTCTTGCAAATCTTGAAAGATATTTTTTCTGACACATCGATAGCTCCGTTCTTGGGATTCAAGGGGGGTACGGCCGCTTTGATGTTCTACGGGTTGGATCGTGATTCCGTCGATATTGATTTCGATTTATTGGATGAAAGCAAACAACAAGAAGTGTTTGAAAAAATCCAAAAAATAGTTGCCGGTTATGGCAAGGTGATTGATTCAAGAATAAAACGGTTTAATCTCGTTACGGTCATATCGTATGCGGAGAAATCTCAAAATATCAAGGTTGAAGTAAATCGTCGGAATTTTGGCTCAAAATACGAGCCGAAAACACTTTTGGGTATTCCGATGCTTGTCATGATCAAAGAAGATATGTTTGCCAATAAAGTGATGGCAATGTATGAACGGATCGGTAAGACGAGTCGGGATGTCTATGACGTATATTTTTTTGCAAAAAATAATTGGCCGATAAATAAGGAACTCGTTGAAAGTCGGGCTAAGGTTCCCTATAAAGAAGTCTTGACAAGGTGTATTGAGTTATTGGAAAAAATGGATAATCGTCATATTCTTGATGGTCTTGGTGAAATGCTTACCGAACCGAAGAAAGACTGGGCTCGGGCAAAACTGCGGATGGATACGATTTTTCTTTTGAAAGTCCGCGCTGATCTTATCGAATAGCTGGCGTGTCCGCTTTCTTTCAAACTGGAGCGTTGTTTTGATGTTGGAAAAACGGCAGAAGAACGCTCAAAAAAACGCCTTTGAGGAAAAAGACAGAAAGTAAAATCGAGAGCCAAAATAAAGGCTTTTTGAATATTCGAGAGGTTTGATTCGATGGCATAAAGATAGTATAATACGAAAGCTGATAAATATCTATTTTTGGCTTTTTTGAAGGGTTTATGGGTAAGCGGAAAACGGTGATTCTTCTTGGTGGAACTGGATTTATCGGATCGGCTTTGGCAGATGAGCTTATTCGTCGAGAGGAGAGGGTCATAAGTATTTCGAGAAACATTCCAGAAAAACAGGAAGCTGGCATCGAATATCATGCTTTCGATATCGCGGCTCAACCGGAGAAGCTCGCAGAAGTTCTTGGTATCGGCAATACGATTTTTTTGTTGATAGGACAGAACCATGCCGGTTTTGACACAGGAAAAGAAGTGGAGACACTCTCAAAAATTTTGGATAGAGTGAAAATTTCATCTCCAGAAAAGGTTTTTTTCACTTCATCAGTTCTCGTGTATGGTGAATGCAATACCCCTGCGGATGAAGAGTACACGCTTAATCCGAAGGAGGCATATAGTGAATACAAAGTATTGTGTGAGCGAATGGTCCAGGAGAAGCTTTCCGGGATTCCGGTCGGTATATTGCGACTCGCAAATGTCTATGGATCGGAAAAGAATAGAGGTTTTGTCGGACTCGTATTCAAGAAGATGCTTGAAGGATCGGATATGAAGGTGAATAGCGATGGTATGCAAGAGCGGGATTATATTTTCGTTGATGATGTCGTTTCGGCGATGATTGCGGTAAAAGAAAAACTGAAAGAATCTGATACCATCAATATTGCGACCGGAAAAAGTGAAACTCTGCTTGACGTGATGGCTGTTGTTTCTGAAGTAACGGGGAAAGAGATGAAATACGAAATCACCGGTATTCCTCTACAAGAGGTCGAGAAGAGCAGAATTGACAGTACGAAACTGGTGGAAAAGTATGGATTTGTTCCGCGAGTATTTTTGAAAGAAGGGATTCAGAAAACTTGGGAGCGATATAACAAAAAAGTTTAAGACTATACTATGGATGGAAAAAATATTTTGATTATCGGAGCAGGAAAGGCAGGGCGACTCCTCAAGGAGGATATCGATCGAAATGTCGATGGTGCACATGTCATCGGCTTTGTTGATGATCAGGTGTCAAAGGTCACTTCGATCAAACATCTCGGAGTCATCGATGATTTATCGAAGATAGCGAAGATCTATCAAGTGGATGAAATGATAATCGCTATTCCTTCGGCAGACGGAACGCTCGTGCGGCGCATTTTGATGAAAAATATCAAGAATCGCGTACCGATCAGTATCGTGCCTCGTAACCTGCGGGTTATCAGCAAGAGCGATGTGAAATATTCCGAAGTGAAACCGCTTGATACGGAAGATTTTCTGGGCCGTCCGTTCATTGATAAAAATGTTGAAAAATTGAAGAAATTTTATCAAGGAAAAACAATCTTTATTACTGGTGGGGCTGGATCCATCGGATCGGAAATTGTGCGACAACTCATCGATCTCGAGGCGAAAAAAGTAATCGTGTATGATAACTCTGAATATCTCATATTTCTCTTGGAACAGCAACTGAAGGAGCGGGGGATGAGGGATCGGTGCGAGCTCATCGTGGGGAGCATCCTCCATTATAATAAACTGAATATGTTGATGAAGCGTATTCGTCCCGATATCGTATTCCATGCCGCCGCCTATAAGCATGTCCATCTGATGCAGGACAATATCGATGAGGCGATTTACAATAATGTGATTGGAACGAAACGCGTCGTTGAGGCCGCACTTATGGGCGGTGTGAAGCTGTTCACCTTCATTTCGACGGACAAAGTAGTCAATCCGACGAGTATTATGGGAGCCACCAAGAAACTCTGCGAATACTATATCCAGTGCCTCAAGCCGAAAAAAATGAAATTCAATATTGTCCGGTTCGGAAACGTGATCAACTCCAACGGTTCGGCCTTGCCGCTTTTCGAACGGCAGATGACGCTTCACAAGTATGTGACGGTAACGCACAAGAAGATGCAGCGCTTCTTTATGTCGATTCGCGAAGCATCATCACTGGTAATCGAAAGCACGGCTGAGGGGAAACCAAACAGCATCCATATTCTCAATATGGGAGAGCTGATCAATATTTATGAAGTGGCGCTTTGTCTTATCCGGTCGAAAAACCTGATCCCCGATCAGGATGTGGAGATGAGGATGACGGGGTTGCGAAAGGGCGAGAAAATGGTAGAGGAACTCTATACCGAAACCGAAGAGGGGAATATGATCAAGACGAAATCCGGGCGGATTTTCTCTCTCAAGAATCATGACCGATGTCCGGTGGATATTCAGAAGATACTGGCTGAGCTTGAAGAAACGGTGAAGCATGGAGCAAACCAGGCTAATCTTCAGGAGAGAATGAAGACGATATTTCCTTCTATTAAAGTATGAGCATGTCATCAAATATTGAAGCAGAGGACGGTAATTTTTCGGTTTTTAAAAAAAATATTTTCACCAATAGTTTTTGGGTGTCTTTTCGGTATGTGGTGATTGCCGTAATCGGACTGGCTGTTTCGGTAGCCTTTGCTCATCTTGCGACGAAGGAGACTTTTGGACAGTATCAGTTTATTCTTTCAATAGTTGCTATTTTTTATGTTTTTTCTCTGACGGGGCTCAATATAGCAGCTCTCAAATCAGTTTCACAAGGAAAATCCGGCAGTGTGAGCAAGGCAGTGCGACTGAGCTTTCTCGGCAGTGTGTTTGCGATTCCCTTTCTTGTCGGATATGGAATATATATACTTACAGTTGGAAATTACAGTGCATCTGTAGGGTGGGCGTTCGTATTGCTGGGACTACTTTTCCCGTTCTTATATGCTTCCAATACTTGGTACGTACATTATGAAGGCCGATTATTGTTTCGTCCCGTAGCGATTCGGACAATCGCTTCCAGTGCGGTGACAGCAATATTGCTTTTTGTGGGGCTTTGGAACCATATGAGCGTTTTTTGGCTTTCTGTTATATGGTTTTTTTCTACGGCGTTATTTTCGTGGTTTTTTTACTGGGAAGTACTGCGAGAAGAAAAGAAGTTCGTGCAAGGAAAAGATGAGCTTGATGTGAGATATGGACTCTGGGTGTCATTTCAAAAATTTGTCGTAAGTCTTACCGAGAACATCCCTACCCTTGCTATCTCTTTTTTTATCGGGTTCGAAGCGGTGGCAAATTTTCAGATAGCATCCGTATTTGTCGGGGCGGTTTCCGGACTTCTCGGAGCACTTACCGCTATGGCGCTCCCCGTTATTTTTTCAAACATTGAGCAGACACATAGAGGATTGCTCTTCTATAATGTCCTTTCAGGAGCTCTCGCCTCCTTTGGATACTTTATTCTTGTTGAAGTGCTTTTCCTTGCGGTGTATGGAGAACGCTACCGTGAGAGTTTTGAGCTTGCTCGGCTGCTCGTCATTCTGCCGTTTCTTGTTTCTTTGCGGATGTTTTTTGTTAATATCTTTACAGCCAAAGGGAAAAATACTTTCATTGTTTCGGTGTATGTGGTGGCAAATATTTTGTCGATGATCCTCTTCATTGTGATGTTTAAAACAGCGCCCTTTGTGTGGAGCGCTGGTGCATATCTCTACTCGATCAATTTGCTTTTACTTATTCCTCTGGCTTTCGCCTACTTTTTTAACGCGTCTAAAAAAACAGATTCAATCTGATCAGACATTTTTTTTGCGTCGAATTTTTTCTCGTAGAGCTTGAGAGAGTTGATCGAATGTTCTCTAAGCAGGGATGGGTTGTTTAGATATTTCTCTACGGAAGAAACTACAAAATCTTCAACAGGCTTTAATTTTCCTTCTTTTTGGAATCGAAAGAGGTCGGGGTAAAAATCCCTCGGATTGTAGTACTTTCCAAGTAGCGCGTAGGTGTTGGGAGCATAATCTTTGAGCGGATGATTTGGATAAATAAATCCATTGACACCGTTTATGACCATTTCTTTTGTGGCGTATTGATCTGTAACTATAAGGGGCATACCATAAGCGAGTGCCTCAATAAGAACGAGCCCAAAGCCTTCTCGGTATGTAGGCAACAGAAGGATATCGTGGGCATGATAGATATCGATCATTTCCTGTTCAGTCAGTTTCGCGTCAAGAAGGGCGAGTCCCGGAATAGTCTTCATATGTTCGACATCCTCCGCGCGAAGCATATGAACGGCTGTTATTATGGTCAAGGTTACATTTGTATGATATTTCTTTAATTTTTCGTAAGCATGAACAACCTCGATACCGCCTTTGATATAAAAGGTTCCTGGGAAAAGAAGTTTCAATGTTCCATTAAAACTTTTTGGAATTGATTCTTTTTTTTCGATGGCTGGTGGATAGATAACAACACTCTTTTTTTCGAGCGACTCATGTACGCTTTTCGGGTATTTGACTGTTGAGTAAAAACTTTTCCGCGATGCTTCACTAAAAAAGATTAACTTTTTGCAATTTTTTTGTGTCGTGAGTAAAGAAACAATAAACCGTGCAAGTGGATTTTTGGCTATGCCTATGTCATAGTTATAGAGTGCCAGCCCAGTTTCAATGTATACGCAGTAAGGTTTGTTTGTAAGGATAAGACAACCGTATGTGAAGTAAAGATCCCCGGCTCTATCGAAGCGGATACGAACATTTGGAACACCAAAAAAACGGCGTAATCGGGTGATTGTATTCACCTTATGTCGCAGAATTTCTTTTTCAAAGCTTGGGAGATTATGATAGCCAACCGGTGATTTTGGTGGCTTCGCAATATTGCAGAAACTTCCGTGTTTAAGATTTCTCCCAAAGTTAAGGAAAAATCTTCTCAGGTACGGTTGAAAAAGAATAACCTTATATTTCATGCTTTTTTGCTTGAATAATCATCTCATTAAAAAAAATAGAAGGTAAAAAATTTACGTGATAATGTTTTTTTCCGAGTATGAGAATTTTATGGAATTTTTCAATATGCAAATTAGCTTTATGAAGCATAAATTTTATCAGACGGGGAGTAAAAAATGTGTGATGTTTATAGAACCCAGAGGTCATGTACATTTGTTCTTGATGTGAGATACCAAAGAGCATCTTTATTCGAGAAACGAGACCAACATCGCTTGGGATAGTAATGAACATAACCCCGCCGTTTTTGAGAACGCGGTGAGATTCTTTAAGCAGCCCGATGGGATCAAAAACATGCTCAATAATATCTCCAGCCCAAACGATATCGAAAGTATTACTAGGTTCTTTTATTCCTTCATCGAGGTTCGTTTGTTTTGCAAGGATACCCAAGGCAAGGGCTTTTTTTACGGCCTCCTCAGAAAAATCCAAACCAACCACTTGGTAACCGAGGTCAATCATTTTCTTGCTTATACGACCACTCCCACAGCCGAGATCAAGAATGCACATATCTTTTTTTTGAAGACGACATTGTCTCGTGTATTGGCTGAGGAGAGAAAACATGATTTCTTCCTCACGGCTGATTGGACAGAAATCTTCTTTAGCATAGCGCTCATTTTCTCTTTCTTCTGGTTTCATATATTTGTAATATTAGTTATCTATCATTAAACGGAGTGACTCTAAAATTAGATCAATTTTTTTCAATGAGTATCCAGTAGCTTTGCGCGGCAGAGTCGAGGTTGAAAAATTTCACGCAGGAACGCACGAGATTTCCTCTCCAGCTACGGCTGAAATTGCAGTGGAGGAATCGCCTTGCGATGGAGAGCTCGTGTCTGCTGGCATAATGCTGGAAAAATCGCTCGATATCGGTGTGGCTGAAAAACCAGCGGTGCCGGTCTGCGGGCTTCTCAAAGGGGAGTCCGTAGAATTTTCCAGCTTTCCCTCGAAAGAGGATATTGAGGCGTGTAAAAATATCCATGCAGTTTGGGAGCGAGATGAGGATATACCGATTGGAAACTCGTATGAGTTCATCAATTATCTCATGAAAGTTTTCGAGATGCTCCAAAACTTCAGTACAGACGACGAAATCAAATTCACCGTCCTTGAATCTCAGGAGTTTTTCTTTTTCAAAATCAACCTTGTAATCCGGATCGCCATAAAGGTCGATGCCTGTCACTTTCGATCCGACAATTTTTTTGAGAGTATTATAATCGCATCCGACATCAAGCACGGAACTCGATTGAGATATCTCTTTCTCAAAAGTTTCAGCTATGAATGCCGCCCGCTCCTCGCGATTATCAAAATGCTCGTATTTCTTAGGAAAGCGCATATGTTTTTTGTAAGGTGTTAAGAAAGGACAGCAATATACTTATCTATCATTTGACTGAGAGTAAATTGATTTTTGGCCACTGAACGTCCGTTAAGTGAGTATGACCTCTTATTTGCCGCAAGAACATGAAGATTGTCTGCGAAACCTGCTAGGTTGAGTGATCGTTTCTTCCAAAAAGCATCACCCTTTGTCTCTATAAGCAGACCGGTTTGTTTATGTTTGACGAGTTCTGGCATTGCGCCATCCGCTATGCCGCAGATGGGCAGTCCACAAGCCAAGGCCTCAATGACATTATTGGGGCAGGGGGGATTGAAATGGGTAAAGAGAAAAACATCGGCTGAGCGTTCATATTTTGGTAAATCTTCATTCTTTATTGTACCAAGAAAGCGGATGTTCTTAAAATCAGCATACTTGGCCGGAACATTTTCTATCTTTCCGCGGAAAGGGCCGGCGACGAAAAGCTTGAAATTGTCGCCGTATTTTTCCCGGTAGCGCTTTAAAGCCTCAATGATAGGTACAATTTGATCTTGGCGTCGGAAAGATGAAGCAGTAAAGAAGATATGCTGATTCGGATTATCACGCAGACCTTCAATTCTTTCCCCGTTGGGAGAGAAGAGATTCGTATCTACCCCATTGTAGATAATAGCAGAACGTTCGTCTTGTTTTTTTCCAAGAAATTTTTCCACACAATATTTACTGAACTGGCTCTGATAGATGGTGAAATCAGCAAAAAAGTGACGAATGATGTGCGCCTTGAGATTAAAAATGGGGTACTTCCAGCCTACGACAGACCAATACCAGACGCCATCGAGGCGTTGGATAATTGGTTTTTTCTTGTATTTTGCCTCCCACAAATATTTGAATGGAGCCTGGACAATGAGGAAGAGGATGTCGTAGTCTTTGCGATACTCAAAAAATACCTCGTGGCCGCGAGCTTCCATACCTGACTTGAATTTTCTGGCGAATGTGCCCACGCCCATAAAAGCGCTGCCTTTGCCATGAAAGGGGAGAAATATTTTCATCCAAGTAAAAAGCGCTTAAAAGTGCGAATAATTTTCGGAGTATATGCCACTGCAAGAAGTTCAGTCATATAGAGATAGTTCCATTGAGAGAGTTTATATCGACGTATAAATTTCATCTGTGTTCTGACGCCTTGCAGCATCTGCTCACGTTGTTTTTTGATTGATATACCTTCGGGCTGAATAGTTCTAAAACAAAGGAATTCTTGTAAATTGTGAAATTTGGTAAAGGGAAACATTCGTAAATAGAGGTCATAATCACTCCCGTATCTTACAGACTCATCGTACCCACCTATTTGTTTTACTAGCTGTGTTGTATATACAACACAGCTGTGGGCGAATGGATTGCGTTTAATGATTTTTTTTCGGATAGTCTCATTATCTGGACATGTGATAACTTTGTTGTGAAACAAACCATTTATGTTGATATAATTGCAACCGACTATCTTGTATTCAGGATTTATTTCAAGAAAATCTATTTGTTTCGCAATTTTTGTTTGATCCCACCAATCATCGGAATCTATTCTGGCTATGAAGGGCGTATTGACAAGTGCGATGCCGCGATTCAGAGATTTTGTTACGCCGAGGTTCTTTTCGTTCGAACTGACGATGATTTTTTCTGACCCGTATTTTTTCTGCCATTCGAGAAGTTTCTCTAGGCTTCTGTCTGTAGAGGCATCATTTATGCAAATGATGCTTATTTTTTGATAGGTCTGTTCCAAGACGCTTGCAATGCATTGATCGATGGTGGTCTCGCTGTTATATACCGGAATAACGACAGATATCCCAGGTATGTTCTCAGGCACGCTCTGGGCGGGTTGGGGAATCAAAAGGAACTCGTTGCAACCGATACTTCTCGTCTTGGTATGTCTGACGCATACAAATCCTCGTTTTTTGAAATAGTGGACGATTTTTCCAGGAGTGGCAAATTCATAAGGGTAGCCACCGATCCAATCTTTGATATCAGTCATAAAGTTCATGCCACGGAGAGAAGAATAGTTCTTTATGTAAGTGAAGGGGTTTATAAGGTTAAACATGAGTCCCAGAACATAGTAAAGTGTATAGAGGGTTTCAGCAATTTTCTTCTCAAACCAACTGCTTTTGTTGTACCTTTTTTTTACTTTGAGCCAGAAGTTCGATGTTCCTTCTATAAATCTTTGATTGTCATTGTAGAGAGCAACATAAAGCTTCCCCTCAGAAGCTACTAGGGCAGTGATATTTTCCAATGCTTGATACATATTGCCGGTATGATGAAGTACTCCCCAGGAGTAGACAATATCAAACGTGCCGAGCGATTTAAGAAACTCTTGATTTAAAGCTGAACCTGTTCTAATTTCCCATTGTTCCGGCTTTCCATTTTTTTCGTGAAGATATCTGGTACACGCTACAGAAGTGTCATCGATATCGACGCTGATTATTTTTTTTGCTCCGAGGAGGTAGGCGGCCAAAGAAAATAGTCCGCTTCCGCAACCGATATCAACGAAGGTCTTTCCAGTGATATTTTCTTTGTCACCAAGAAAACTGATGAGCGATTTCTCAGCTTCTCTTATTCTTCCTTCATTCAGAGTCTTAAGAAAACTTTGCCAATTCTTCCCAAAGCTAAAATGTCTGGAATCTTTGTAGTTTTTTTCGTACAGCTCTCGTTCCATAGGTGTTATAGAGAAAGTATTTGCATCAGGTTATCTTCCCATTTCTTCGCCGATTGGGCAAGCGAGAAATATTGCTTTATTTTTTCCCTGGCTTTTTCTGCCAGTGCTCTTCTTGTATCAATATTTAGGCTAAGATAAGCCATATTATTTGCAAGATCAGACGAATTTTTCTGAAGGACAAGAATCCCGTCGACGCCACTTTGGATAAGGGTACGATTTTCTGGTATATCCGTAGTAATGACAGCGATACCAGTAGCCATGGCTTCGAGGATAGCGTTGGACTGTCCTTCGAATAGTGTAGGGAGTACAAAAAGGTTGGAAACCTTGAGAAGATTCGGAACATCGGTACGCTTCCCGAGGAAGAGGATATTTTGTTTGCTCTGGTAGTTTGTGATTTGATTTTGTAGATTTTTTTTTTCAGTGCCGTCGCCGACGAGGAGGAGTTTGAGTTTTTGTTTTGGACTGGATCCCGGGTCAGGCCCGGGATGACAAGTGGTGGAAGATGTTCGGAGTCGTTCAAAGGCCTCCAGGAGATACTGGTGGCCTTTGTTTGGGTGGAGATTGGCGACACAGATGATGACGAAATCATTTTGATCAATGCCGAGAGATTTTTTCAGTTCCGGATCAGAAGCGATGGAATCGAAGTAATCGATATCAATGCCGTTCGGGATGACAGTAATTTTTTCCGGTCGCACGCCGATATTATTCACATAGAAATCTTTGACGGCCTCGGAATTGGCAAGGTATTGCTTCACGAGCGGCCGAGTAAGCCATTCCAAGATACGAGCAGTTAAGTATTTGGGATGATTGTAAGTCGTGCGGAGAAAAGGAATGATGGGGATTCTCCCACCCCTCTGTCCTTTGGACATCTCCCCTCTGGCAGGGGGGATGGACGGAGCTGGATTGCTTCGCTTCACTCGCAAAGACAAAAATGGTAGTTGCAAAAATAAGCGGCCGAGCATATCGGCATGGAAAAGATAGGTAATGATGATGTCTGGGTTTTCTTCTTTGACAGTTTTTTGAAGCCGCCGGATTCCGGAGATATCAAAGAAGCCGCGGCAGTGAATCGTTTCGACTGTAATGCCGGCAGAGACGAATTTCGGAGTCAGTTCACCGAACGTTTTCAAAGTGATAATTTTGTGTTCGAAATCCTGAAGAAGCGGCAAGGTGCGGAGAAGCATATTTTCGCACCCGCCATTTTCAAGCGATTGGATGATATGAATGATTTTTTTCTTTTGAGTCATAACCCCTCCTTTAATTCCTCCCCTTGGAAATGGGAGGAGGAAAAATTTATTTTGTCCCGATACAGGTGATGCCAGCTTCGGGGTGTTCGTATGCCTGAATATTTTTCAAAGAAGCGTCTGTAAACCATTGTTTAATTTCTTCGACATAGTAATAGTTGCTTTTGGGAGTTGCTAGGACATCAAAAGCATCGTTGAGTTTCATATTGAAAGGGAAATTAGCATAATAAGAGAAGGGGAGTTTTTTGGCGAAAGATTTGAACCCAATCATTTCGAGAAGTTTGCCGAAAAGGTTGATAAGATGGACTGCAAGCCCTGGAATATAGGACAATTTGAAAAGTATCGGTTTTGGAAGCTTTTTCAGTAGGTCGCGGAGTGGTTCGTAGAAATAAATTGCCCGGGCATTGTTGCGGTGGTTGTAGACCCAGATGAGCATTCGCCCGCCCGCTTTCAATACTTTGGGAAGCCGTGAGAATCCCTCCTGCGGTTTGGGCAAGTGGTGAAGGACACCGATGGAATATGCGAGGTCAAAGATATTGTGAAAGGGCATAGCGTAGATGTCCGCCTGGATGATACAGGCATTGGGAATGTCCTCGGTCATCTCATAGGCGACTTCGACCGTTTCACCGAGGTCG
>Ga0209211_10009972_pt1 | contig 12508 bp, 10 predicted proteins | sample RifGroA2_FD_183992 | JGI IMG/M metagenome (GOLD analysis project Ga0209211, IMG submission 183992) | Groundwater microbial communities from Rifle, Colorado, USA - Groundwater A2 (SPAdes) (version 2) | ecosystem: Environmental > Aquatic > Deep subsurface > Groundwater | place: Rifle, Colorado... | reverse complement strand
CCACTTCATTGAAGGCAATGTTTTCTGCCGTCAGGTTGGGCGCGCTGGCAATCACCACCGCGTGGCGCACCCGGTCCGGGTACTGCAGCGCCCAGCTCAGCGCCTGCATGCCGCCCAGGCTGCCGCCCATGACAGCGGCCAGTGTCTGGATGCCCAGGCTGTCGAGCAGCCGGGCCTGGGCGTTGACCCAGTCTTCCACCGTGACCACCGGAAAGTCGGCGCCATAAACGCGCCCGCTGTCGGGGTTAAGGTGCATCGGGCCGGTGGAGCCAAAACACGAGCCCAGGTTGTTGACACCGATGACAAAAAATTGCTCGGTGTCGAGCGCCTTGCCCGGCCCGATCATGTTGTGCCACCAGCCCTCGGATTTGTCCTGACCGGCATAGGTGCCGGCCACATGGTGCGAGGCGTTGAGGGCGTGGCAGACCAGCACGGCGTTGGATTTGTCGGCATTGAGCGTGCCGTAGGTCTCAAAGCTGAGGTCGTATTCCCGAATGGACGCGCCGCTTTGCAAAGGCAAGGCGGCGGCAAAATGCATGGACTGGGATGTAACGTTCATAACTTCGGGGTGGCACGGTGGGGCCGTACAAGACGGTTTTTTCAGCCAGGGCGCCGGTTATCAAGAGGCAAATTGGCAGGGGCGCTGAGTATAAAGCGCCCCAAGGCAAGTGCCTCAAGCAGCGTCGGGTTGGGCGCTAGGCGCGGCCAGCGCAAATGCTGGTAGCGCGTTGCAGGCCTGGTCGATGGCCGCAATCAGCGGGTAGGGCGCGAGGCTGACTTTGAAACGCCGCGCGCTTTCCACTTGCGCGACCAAGTAGGCGTCGGCCAGGGTCGGGCCCTGGCCTAAGCAAAAATTGCCGCGCTTCTGGTCAGCCGCCAGCATGGTCTCCAGCGCCGCAAAACCTGCGTTGATCCAGGTGGCGCACCAGGCCAGCACAGCGGCCTCGTCGCAGCCCAGCGTGTGGCGCAGGTACTCTAGGACGCGGCGGTTGTTGAGCGGGTGGATGTCGCAGCCCACGATGGCGGCCAGGGCGCGCACGCGGGCCCGGTCATCCATGTCAGCGGGTAACAGCGGCTGCTGCGGGTAGCGCTCTTCCAGCCATTCGATGATGGCGGGCGACTGCGTCAGCACCAGGTCACCGTCGATCAGCGTGGGCACCAAGCCCTGTGGATTAAGCGCCTTGAAGGCCGCGTCAAAGTGCGCCTCGGCGCGCAAATCCACCGCCACATAGTCCCATTTCAGGCCTTTGAGATTGAGCACAATGCGCAGACGGTGCGAGGTGCCGCTGCGAAAGTAGTTGAAGATTTTCATGGATTGGTTTGAGCAACTTCCGTGCAGCAACGGGGTTAAGGTTCAAAAAAATGGCAGCCCCTCAGATTTTCACCCGGGAATGGTGCAATTTCAGACAGATATGGGTATCACGAATGGGGTGCGTCGTTTGTACTAACATCTGCACTTGATTCAATCAGAAAGGCTCTCATGACCGCTGTTGCCAAGGCTTCTTCCGTGATGCGCTCAGCACGATTGGGCTTGCGCGCAACCCCTGAGCAAGAAAAGGTGTTGCGCCGGGCTGCGGATGTGTCGCACAAGTCGCTGACCAATTTCATTTTGGACAGCGCCTGTCTTGCGGCGGAGCAAACGCTGCTGGAGCAACGCTTGTTCATGGTGTCCGGCACGCAATATCAGGCGCTGCTGGATCTACTGGCGCAACCCGAACAGGACAATCCAGGGTTGAAAGACCTATTTTCCCGCCAAGCACCCTGGACGCCGTGATGACTTACCAAAGCCCCCAGCCACTTGGGGCCGTCCATTTGCTTGAGGGCTTTGAATGCGGCAACGCAGCGCTGAATGATTGGCTGGTCCGGTACGCCCGGCCATCTCATGGCAGTGGATCGGCGAAGACGTTTGTGGTGGTGGATGGGCAACAGCAGGTCGCGGGCTATTTCAGCCTGACGGTGGGCCAGGTTGACACCTTGGACGCACCTGAGCGATTCCGTCAGGGCATGGGGCAGTACCCGTTGCCGGTGGTGATTCTGGCCCGGCTTGCTGTTGCTTTATCAGCCCAAGGTCAAGGCATTGGCGCGGGTTTGTTGAGAGATGCCATTCGGCGAACCGTTCTGATTTCAGAGCACGCAGGCATCCGCGCCATGCTGACGCATCCCATTGATGAAAGTGCGGTCCAGTTTTACAAGCGATTTGGCTTTGTTGCCTCGCCCGTGGGCGACGTGCAGTTGCTGCTGCTCAAAGATGCCAAATGCTGGGTGGCAGGGTGATCCGCCTTTACGCGCGCATTAGGAGCCCTGAGCGCGTTTGGACGCAATCAGCGACTTGACATCCGGCGCGCGCACCTGCGGGCGATCGGGCTCGGCGGCTGGCAGGGGTTGCACTTCTGTCAGGCTGCCCAGACAGCGCCAGGTGACGACGATCCCGGATTCCGCTTACGCTACATCCGGGCTGCGGCACTGAGCACCAGAGCCATTGTTTCTATTTCCGCAAAAGACCCATTGCCGCCGGTCACGACAGGCAGCTTGCGGGTTGCCCAGTTCATCGCCCATCAGAAGTTCTTTGTGGCGGACTTCAATGTGACCTTATGCCGGCCAGCCATCAAAGGAAGGCACTGACATTCGTTTTCGAATTGGGCAAAGGACAGTGGACAGTCGAGAACCATGCATCAATTTTTAAGTTTGACTGACTCATGAGTAAAGTAACCGGCGGGGCGCAAGTGTCCGGAACACCTATTCAAGCTGCACCAAGTGTCACTGGCTCACCAAATGACAAGTTTTTAGTCCGAGCCAACACGCTGTTGATCATGTCATCTGTGGCGCCCAGATAGCTTTTTGGGTTCAGAACTGCTTCAAGCTCAACACTGCCAACATCGCCACTTTCCATTAAGCATTCTTTCAGAGATTGCCCCTCGGCCGCAGCCATTTCACAGGCGTGATGCACGATTTTGTGGCCCTCGTAACGTCCAAATTTTTGCGCCACCAGCATCATTGCCGATTCGGCCATCATCAACCCATTGGTCAGCTCCAGGTTATCTTTCATCTTGATGCTGTTCACCTCAATGTCCTTGAGCAGATCGTGCGCCAATTCACTGGCGCCAGCGGCCAGCATGAAGCCATTGGCTATGGCGCGTCGCTCAATGTGGCATGAGCCGACAGCACGCTCATGATCTTGCAACATGGCCCACACCATCTGTGACGGACCCGCGCTGGCCGTACGTGCCGCCTCCAGAATTGCTTCACTCAGAACGGGGTTTCGCTTTTGCGGCATGGTTGATGACGTGCCACGTCCATCGGCGTAGGGTTCGCGCAGTTCACCGACCTCGGTGGACATCAGATGCACGATGTCCACGGCAATTTTTCCAAGGCAGGCATTCACCATGGCCAGCGCATGCACCAGATTGGCCAAGCGGTCACGTGAGACATGCCAAGTGATGTCAGGCACATTCAAGCCCAGCTCATCGGCAAGATAGGCGCGCACCGATAGTCCACTGCCATTCAGCGCCGCCAGAGTGCCCACGCCGCCGCCAAATTGAACCACCCTGGCCTGCTCGACAGAAACTTCCAGGGCGCGTCGCTGGCGGTCGAGTTGATCCAGCCAGACGGCGGCCTTAAAGCCAAAGGTGATTGGCAAGGCATGCTGCTGCTTGGAGCGCCCAGCCATCACCGTGTGGCGGTGTTGCTCAGCAAGATTGCGCAGCACCCCGCAGACCTGCTCCAATGGTTGCAACACGAGGGGAGCAGCGCGTTGTATCTGAAGCACCAGCGCGGTATCCATCACATCCTGCGTGGTTGCACCAAAATGCACCCACTGCCCAGCTTCGCCTGCGGCGCCAACCAGCTGGCTGACCAGCGGTACTATGGGATAGCCTACCTGGGCAGTGTCGCACCGCAACCTAGGCAGATCAAGCACTTCCAATCGGCATGCCCGCACAATGGAATCTCCTACCTCGGTTCTGATAATGCCAGCGCGAACCTCGGCCATCGCCAGCCCGGCCTCAAACGAAAGATAAGCAGCCACCGTACCGCTTTCACCAAAGATATCCTGCGCTGATCGGTACGCGTCTGTCCCGGCCAGTAGGCCGGGTTCCAGTGCTCCAAGTGTCACTTATGGCTCACTTCATTTCTGGCGGGAGAATTCCACTGGGAATCTTCACGCCAATTTCGCGGTAGTAGCGCACTGCACCGGGGTGTAACGGCACGATGGTGTTGTGGACAATGTTTTGCGCCAGCGTGTCCTTGGCGACTGAGTGGGTTGTGACCAAGCTGTCATGGTTGTCAAAAACCGCCTTGACGATGTCATAGGCCAGTTTTTCAGACATGTCGGAATTGGTTACGACAAAATTCCACATTGCAGCTGTCTTGATGTCGCTGGTCAAGCTCTTATAGGTGGCCTTTGGGATGGTGAATTCCACTGCATAGGGGTTCGACTTCAAAATTCCGGCCAACACTTTGTCAGACATGCCAAAAATGTTCACGCTCTTGGTGGTTTCGAGTTCCGTCAGGGACGGATGGGGAATGCCACCCGCCGTCACGATGGCATCAAGCCGGCCATCGGCCATCTGGGAGGACTGATCCCCAATGCCGCCATACTGTATTTCGGCATTGATGTTCAGGCTTTTGAGCCAGCGTGGCCAGTACACCCCGCCGGTGCCAGCGCGCGGGCCGCCTCCCAGACGCTTGCCGACAAAGTCCTCTATTTTGCTAATGCCCGACTCTTTCAAGGCGATCATCTGAAATGGTGTCGGATACATCGCAAACAGCGCCCGCACCTTGGTGTGCTTGTCATCCGGCTTGAGCTCCAGCACGCCGGTCAAGGCTTCAAAGGCGGGGCCCGAGGTGGTCATGCCCAGGCCAGCTTGTCCAGATTGCACCAGCACTAGATTTTGCGAAGGTCCCTGAGTTTGCCGGGTGGAGGTTTTAACCCCCACGGATTTGGTGATCAGCGATGCCAGACCTTCGCCATAAATTGCATAAACGCCACCAGGGGAGGCGGTGGCCACGGTGAGCGAGGCGGGGCGGTCTTGCGCCAAGGCACCTGCGGTGAAGGTCAGGCAAGCGATTGCTGCCAGTGAAAGTTGTGTTAATTTGATCATGAGAGATCTCCTGGTTAATGGGTATTCAAGTTCGACGGATAAAGCAAGGTCTTGCTGCGCCAATGGGTTTCGGCCCTTCCTTCTTCGGGAAACTATCCTCTTGTGAGGGTGTTCGCTTTCGTTGTTGTGTCATGTGGTGATACTCCCTGCAGTTGATCTGGTAGCCAATGGTTGAATATGCCTTGAACGAAACCGTAGCAACATCACGGTGGCAGCCAGGGCTAGACCGGCTGAAGTCAAAGGCACGGAGTAGTTAGAGAGCAGGAGAACGGCTGTGATCCCACAAACGGCGCGCCACCCCCACCCGAGTGAGCCGTAGAGTTGACCCTCGGATGCGATGGCGATGAGCGTGACGGCAACCAACGCAATGCCAAAAATCCAGGCGATGTCAAGACCTGAACCCAGCATCAAAATTTCGGGGGAGGTGTAAAACATGTAAGGCAAGATGAAGGCGGCAACACCCAGTCGCATGGCTTGAATCGATGTCGCCCAGGGGCTACCACCCGAGATGGCAGCAGCGGCAAAGGCGGCAATGGCCACCGGCGGTGTGATGGCTGAAATGACGGCACAGTAAAAGACAAACATGTGCGCCGCCAAAGCCGAGATGCCAAGCTGCTGCAGGGCTGGTGCCACCACTGCGGCCGCTATGGCGTAGGCAGCTGTGGTGGGCATGCCCATTCCCAAGACGATGGTGATCAGCATGGCAAGAAAGAATGCAATCGGTTCGCTTTGACCGGCAACTGCTAGGATGACAGACGACAGGCGTCCTCCCAAGCCAGTCAAGCCAAGCACCCCGACAACAATACCGGCGCAAGCCATAACCGCAATCAGTTGCAAGGAGTTGCGTGATGACTGGGCCAGTCCGTCACCTGTCGTCTTGAAAATGTGGCGCAACGCGCGCGTCATTCCAGGCAGACGGTTACCGCGCCAACCGGCCACCAGTAACACCAGCAGTCCGGCGCCCGTGGCAATCGATCCCGCCAGATTGACAGCCATACCTGCGCCCGGTAACGCTGCATACAACACCAGGGGCACGCTCAAATAGCGCGATGACAGTTGCAATTCGCGCGACAGCAGCACCAATAGCGTGGAAGCCAGACCCCAGGTGCCCGCTGCAATGACTGAATACCCCGTCATCAACAGATAGAGCAACACAAACAGCGGCAGCAGCAGAAAGATGTCGCCCAACAACGCCCGGAAGTTGGGTAGCTCTGAGCGGGGTAATCCGTTGATACCCAACCGCAACGCTTGCCGATCTACTGAAACAAAACACGCGTAATAAAACAACAGGCACGGCAACAGAGCGGCCATGACGATCTGGGAATAAGGAATCCCTGTGATCTCAGCCATGATGAATGCGCCTGCGCCCATCACCGGCGGTGCCAACTGACCGCCAGTGGACGAGGTAGCCTCAACGGCGCCAGCCTCGTCACGCGGGTAACCGGCGCGCAGCATCATGGGGATGGTGAAGGTTCCGGTGGCCACCACGTTGGCCACGGCAGAGCCACTGACCGTGCCAAACATCAAGCCCGATACGACAGACACCTTGGCTGGTCCACCTCGCGACCAGCCAACCATCGACATGGCCAGTTTCATGAAATAGTCACCTGTGCCGCAAGCGTTCAAAAACACGGCAAAAGCCACAAACAAAATGATGTAGCGCGATGACGCCGCAGCGGTAAGGCCAAAGATGCCGTCCTGGCTATACAGAAAAGAGAATATGTTTCCTGTGTCAAAGCCTTCGTGGTGCATCACGCCAGGAAGGGCCGGTCCGGCAAAGACGTAGGCAATGAAGATCAGCGCGATGATCGGCAAGATCCAGCCAGAGACGCGCCTGGCAAATTCGACCACGATGTAGGTGCCCAGGGCACCACAAATGAAATCGCCAGTGGTGGTAACCACGCCAGTGCGCATCAGCAACTCGTCGATTTGCCAGATGATGTAGGCAGAGCAACCGATGGCACCGACGGCCAGTGCCCAGTCCCAGAATGGCACCGAGCGGCCCCGTTGACCGCGCCACCCACGCAGCGTGATCATGGCAATGAGTGCGCCCATGTTGACGTGCAACACGCGGTAGACCCACTCGTCCATGGGAAAGAAATTAAGCACTGCCAAATGGAACAGAGCGTAGGCAATCATGATGGCGGTCATGCATCGCATGAGCCAGTCAGGAAGTTTGCGGTTTTCTCCCTCAAAATCGAGCTTTTCCGCTTCGCTGGTGTCTGCCGTTTCGACGCCTGGCAGCGTCTCTGAATGGGTCGCCATGTCGCTTGTCTCCTGAATGCAATAGAAGAATCTGCAGTTTCTTAGATTTGTTCGTACACATTTAGTTGTACGAACAAATGAATTGTTGCGAATTATGATCAGCACAAGGGAGTCCGTCAACTCTTATTTTCAACAATCTGTTTCGGATAGACTGGTACCGTTAAACGGGACAGTAGCCAAAAAAATGCATAAAAAGAGTACGACGCGCCACAGCCAGGTGACTGACCGAATCATCAGTGAAATACGGTCGGGACGTTACGCCATTGGCAGCCTGCTGCCCAGTGAGCCGGTGTTGGCCGCGGAATATGGCATCAGCCGCTCAACCCTTCGCGCCGCTTTGACCACTTTGCAGGGCATGGGGTTTGTCGAGCGCAAACAAGGCGCTGGCACACGCGTCTGTGCGGGCGATGCAGCGCCCGTTTATGTGCACAGCATGAACGCCAGCGGTGATTTGTTGCAGTTTGCCGGGCCGTCCACGCGCCAAATTCATGAGATGGAAGACCTTGTTGCAGATGAAGTTCTGGCTCGCAAACTTGATAACCGACCTGGTCGGCGCTGGCTTCGCATCGGGCAAACCCGCCATGTGTTAGGCAGTCTGACACCTGTATGCTGGACCGATGTTTATTTGCCGCTGGAATATGCTGATCTTCGCCATGAAATCCCCACCTATACCGGCCTGATCTATACCCTGATCGAGCAGCGCTACCACGTCACGGTCAGCGAAATACTTCAGAGTATTCGCGCCATCGACATTCCGCCCAACCTGCTGCCCCGCTTTAACGGCGATGTCGGCAGCAAAGCGCTTGAGCTGATTCGGCGCTACCGAAGCGGGTCCGGTCAGTGCGAAATGGTCTCCATCAGCGTGCTGCCGGAGAAAACCTACAGCTACGAGATCACGTTGACACGCAAAGCCTGAGTTTCACAATACCTTGGAAATGTGACATTTCGCTAACTCTGCACCTCTTGTTAATACAAGTTGCCGAAAAGCCTCGTTGGTACCACTCAGCAAAGATCCTCTCCTGTGAAGGAAGCACCAGTCAAGCATCTTGGGCATGCCAACCACGTCAAGCACCACCAATTGACCGCTCATCAATTCTGTTTGAAATGTATGGGCTGACAAAAGACTGATGCCCATGCCCGCCATCACCGCCTGTTTTATGGTTTCGTTGCCTGAAAGTTCCATTGACACATGAACCTGCATCGATTGCGCCTGCAGAATTTTCTCAAAAAACTGGCGTGTGGCAGAACCCGACTCACGAAAAATGAATTGTTCATTACGAAGCGCGGTCCATGGAACACCACATTGCCCAGCCAGAGGATGATCTGGCACCGCGACGATACAGTGGGGTTGCCGAGCGAAGGTTTCTGCCTCCACATCTGCTTCTGAAGGAGGATAGCCACCGATCGCGATATCCAACTGATGGTCCTCCAGCATGGCCAATATGACGGTACGCCTGTCGACCGTCAATTTGAATTTAACACCCGGCCAACTTTCAGCAAAAGCCATCAACAGTGCCGGCGCGAAATAGTGCGCCACTGGAATTACGCCCAAATGCAATACGCCGCCTTTGACGCCGTCAGAAGCACGAAAAGCGGAAACAGCGTCTTGAGCTACTTTCATTTGGTTGAGAACACGCTTGGACTGCAACAACATTTCCTCGCCTGCCTGGGTTAATGACACGCGTTTGCCCACTTTCACTAGCAACGGAATCCCAATTTCGTTTTCGAGCTGCTGCATCTGAATAGATACGGCTGGTTGCGACAGCCCCATTTGTTCAGCGGCGCGCGAATAGCTCAGATTTGCGGCCACTGCCTCGAATATCCGAAGTTGGCGCAGGGTGAGATCTTTCACTTTGTATGCCTTTGATTTCAACGTTCATTTTCATGACCGTGACTTCCCTGGGAAAACCCTAGGCATTGCCAGTCAGGCGTGTGCGCCAAATCTGTGCAGGCACTCAGTGTTTTCCCTAATCGCGCGATCCAAATTGATTGGGCGAGGGAGTTAGATCTCCTTGGAGTCCGCGAATTTTATCGGAACTATTCGAAATAGTAATGATTTTTAGAAAAATATCGAATTGTGTTTATGAATAAGGCGCTTTAAAGTCTCACCCAGTCTTCATTGACCGACCAACCACAGCACACTATCGAAGCGAGACCAAATGCGAATTAAACGAAGAATCCCACTAGAAGCGACTGTCGGCGTCATTGGTGTGGGCCATGCCACCTACTGGTCGCAGTTTGACGGCCTTTTGGACGTCATGCACCAGAAGATGGACATCTTCCGCAAGAAGCTTGAACAACATGAGGTTGACGTGGTCGACTTCGGCATGGTGGATGATTCGGCATCCGCATACCGTGCGCTGAAAGAAATCCGCAAACAGGACCTGGACCTGCTCTTTGTCGACATGGTGACTTACGCCACCTCGGCCACGTTCGCGCCGCTGATTCAGGCGCTTGATATCCCGATTGTTCTGGTGGCTCTGCAACCCCTGGCTGCCATGGACTACGCCCATGGCACTACCTTCATCCAACTCTGCAATGACGATGTTTGTTCCGTGCCCGAGTTTTGCGCAGTGGCCGTGCGCATGGGCAAGCGCGTGCCAGAGGTCATCATAGGGACACTCGAAGGTGATGCACAAGCCGACGAGGAAGTGGCCTCCTGGTGTCGTATCGCCCATGTGTTGCATGACCTCAAGACCGCGCGTATCGGCCTGATGGGCCACGTGCTTGACACCATGTATGACATGCATGTAGACCCGGCTCTCATCACGCGCACCTTTGGTTGCCACGTGGTCCCGATGGAGCCAGAACAGATCATGGTGCACTATCGCAATCCGGATCCGACTGAGCTGGCAACGATGGTGGAGCGGATCAAGGGCTTCTTTGACACGCCCGACCCGGTCTCCGACAACATCACGTTCTGCCTAAAACAGGAAGACCTCGACACTGCCGCACGTGCCGCCGTGGCGCTTGAGCGTGCCATCGAAGAGAAAAACCTGACCGGATTTGCGTACTACTACGAAGCCGAAGAAGGCTCCGATATGCGCCGGATGGTGACCAATTTCATCGTGGGCAATTCTTTGCTCACTGGTGCAGGTTTTCCGATGTGTGGTGAGTTTGACCTGAAAACTTGCATGGCTATGCTGATCATGGATCGCTTGGAAATTGGCGGCAGCTTTGCCGAATTTCATCCGATGGACTTCAAGCAGGGCTCCATCCTGGTTGGGCACGACGGACCACACCACATCAACATTGCCGACCGTAAGCCCGTGCTGAGGTCTTTGAGCAAGTATCACGGTAAACCTGGCAGCGGTGCCGGTGTCGAGTTCAAGATCAAGGAGGGTCCGCTCACGATGCTGGGCATCACGGTCAATGCGGCAGGGCTGTTGAAGTTTGTTGTTGCCGAAGGCGAATCACTTCAAGGGGAAATTCCTCCCACGGGCAACACCAACACCCACGGATTTTTCCAGCCCGACCTCAAGACTTTCCTCAAGCGCTGGATGGCCGAAGCACCGACCCACCACTTTGCGCTTGGCATCGGTCATCGCGCGCATGAGATTGAAAAAATCGCCCGCATTCTCGATATCGACTGCGCCGTTATCCCCAACAAATGATTAACGAAGTAACCCTATGAAAGCGCTCAAGTCGCTGCTACGGGCAGTGGGCCAGGTAGAACTCGCCATAGGTGCGTTGCTTGCCATCTACATCATTCTGATCATGGTGATTGAAATCGTCATGCGGTATGTCTTCAACAATTCCATCGTCTGGGTGCAAGAAACCGTGATGCTGGCCTTCATCTGGATCACCTGCCTCGGTGCCAGCGTGGCGATGATGACCGAGTCACACATCTCCATCACGACCTTGACCCATGCATTGACGCCTGGTGTGCAAAAGATGTTGAAGGTGATGGTGTCCGTGGCCGTTTTAGGCTGCCTTCTTTTTCTGGCGAATACGCTGCCGGCAGCGATCACTAACCAGAACCGTACGCTCACGTCCTCGCTCCCAATCAATTTTCCCCGGGGCATGTACTACTCGTTGCCGGTCATGGTGTCCGTGCTCATCATGATCGTTGCCAAGCTGTATTACCTTGTTTATGAAGTCAGAGCTTGTCTTGGTTTGCCCAACCCTAAAGACTATGGCATTGAACTGATTTCTTCGTCCAAGCAGGAAGACGTCCTATGAGTATTCTCATCATTTTGGGCATCATTTTTGTTGCCGTTTTTCTGGGAATGCCAGTGGCGTTCGCCTTCATCTTCGGCACATCCGTTTATCTTTATGTCGAGGGCGCCTATCCGCTCACGGTGATTGCCAGCCGTCTCGGGACGGGACTTGATAGCTTTCCCCTGCTTGCGTTGCCACTGTTCATATTTGCTGGCAACCTGCTCGGAGGTTCCGGCGTGGCACGTCGCATTTTTGATTTTGCAAACAGTGCGGTGGGGCACATTCGAGGTGGACTGGGGCACGTGAACGTGTTTGCCAGCATCATCTTTGCCGGAATGTCGGGGGTGGCAATGGCCGACGCCGCCGGTCTGGGCAAGATTGAGATGGAAGAGATGGAGCGCCATGGCTACCCCAAGGACTTCTCGGCCGCCATCACCGCAGCATCGGCAACGATAGGCCCGATCATTCCACCGAGCGGCATCATGGTGCTGTACGCCGTCCTAGCAAACATTGCCCTGGACAAGCTCTTTCTGGCCGGGTTCATTCCGGGACTGATGTTGGGCGGCTTTCTTATGATCTCGATTTACTTCATGGTGAAACTTGGGAAAGTAAAAGTCGGCCTGCTGCCCAAGGAACCTCTGCGGGTGCGTCTGAAGAACTTTGTCAGGGCGGCACCGGCTCTGGCCATTCCAGTTTTTCTTGTCACCGGGCTGATCACCGGTGTGGCGACACCGACAGAATTGGGTGCGTTAACCTGTCTGGCAGCCATTATTTTGGGTTTTGCCTACAAGGATTTGAACCTTCGCACGTTCTATCTTTGCGCGGTCGAGACTGTCAAAACCACCGGCATCCTGGGCATGCTCATACTTGTGGCTGCCCCCTTCACCTGGCTCTCCGGTGTTGGTAATGTTGGCGATTTGCTGCTGAACTTCATGAACGGACTCACCACCAATCCTTGGGTGTTTTTAGCGCTCATCAATGTG
>Ga0209211_10009971_pt1 | contig 12508 bp, 11 predicted proteins | sample RifGroA2_FD_183992 | JGI IMG/M metagenome (GOLD analysis project Ga0209211, IMG submission 183992) | Groundwater microbial communities from Rifle, Colorado, USA - Groundwater A2 (SPAdes) (version 2) | ecosystem: Environmental > Aquatic > Deep subsurface > Groundwater | place: Rifle, Colorado... | reverse complement strand
CAAATGTGATCACAACCCTCGGAAATTTTAATGTAACGGTAATGCAAAGGAGTGAGCGCCACACGCTGATCCTGCGACGAGGACAAATACCCGGGCTCGCCGACGTGCATGAATTTCTTGCCCCGGCTGACCTTTTCGACAACTTCAGGGATTCGGCTGTAATCTCCTGATCCGATGAAGGCATCGACTTCGGTCAACTCATTGCGGAGCTCTTCCGGAAAGCGCTGCACCATGCAGCCCATCACCACCACCGCTTTGATTTGTTTGCGCTTCTTAAGCTCGATGAGTTCAAGAATCCGGTCTATGGACTCTTTCTGAGCGTCCTGGATAAAAGTGCAGGTGTTGAGCAGGGCGACATCGCAGTCTTCAATCTTATGCGTCAGTTCATAAGCCGCGCCGGTCAGCTTACCGAGGATAATTTCACTGTCGACAAGTGTCTTCGGGCAGCCCAGGGAAACCATGCCAATTTTGACAATAGGAATACCAGCGATGGCAGGCATTGAGTCGTTTTTATGGGTAGTCACGCGGATATTATACTTTAGCTGACTAGAAACTGCCAGCAGTGCTGCAGAAGGCTGGTGTTTGCGAATGCGGGAGAGTGACTAACGTTGACGCCACTTGATCGAACAGCCCATGGAGGGCTGTGAGTCCGGCAGCGGGCTTTGGCCCGCGAGCAGTTGACGCACTGCATCCGCCAACTCGCGGCGCGTCACCTTGCATGGATCCTGCCAGCTATCATCGAGGCGGCCGTGATACTGCAGCTGGCGCTTTTCGTTAAAGACATAAAGATCGGGCGTGCATACCGCCCCATAAGCCTTGGCGACCGTCTGATCCTCATCGATGAGATAAGGGAAACCGTAATCCTTGGCCTTCCAGCGTTTTAAAAGGTTGTGTGGCAAATCATCGGGATAGTCGGTCGGGTCATTTGAACAAATCCCCACAAACTGCACCGGGTGGGCGCTAAACTCGCGCTGGAGCGCAATCAAACGATCCTCAATCGCCTTGACATAGGGACAATGATTGCAAATGAATGCTACCACAAGGACCCGGCTGGATGAGAAACTGGCGAGAGAATAGCCTTTTCCTTCGACGCTTTGCAGATTAAAATCAGGGGCAATAAAACTTGCGGGCAGCGTCTCAGACTTCAACAGGACCATGGCTTAAGCGCGCACTTTGCGGTATTGAAATCTTCCCTTGACGTGACTCTCAAAAAAACGGCCGTGGGAGTCTGCGCTTAAAAAACTCTGGTAAACACTTTCCGGAACACGCTCGTATTGGTAAATACCCCCGGCAATAAATTCCACTTGCAGCATTTGTGTTTTGTTTTCGTATCCAATCCATTCGATTTCAGACGACAGCACCATTTGATTGACCATGAAAGCCCCCTTTAAGATGACTGTGATCTTTATCGGCTTGCGGGAGAATAATCTTAAAGCGGCAGACAGGTTTTCTTGGGCGCAGATGAAAACAATCCGCGGAAATCGATTGAGAATTAAAGAGGGTCGGGGGCGGCCTGGAGCGCTAGTTCATGCAGAAAGTCGAACGCGTAGATGCCGGTTGTATGGCCGTCCGACCAGCGAAATTGAATCGCATAGCGGCCGACAATCTTGGAGTCAAGCATCCGGATATCCGCCGGAATGCGGCTTTCCGTGATGACGCGTTTCCCGGTGATCTCGTCAACGCAGCTTGCGCAGGGACAAAAAAAACGCAGTTTTTTAACAGAAAAAAGCTGGCGGCCGCCGTCATCCCAGGTAATCAGAAGTTCATGGTCGCCGACTTTACGGATATCTGCCGGTTGAAAACTCACGCAGGCTCCGCGGCTTGCACCGGAACAAACGCCCTTTCGGCAGTGGGCATAAAAATGTGCCGGGGCACGGCCATTTCCCGGCCGAATTCACCCGGGCCCGGAACCCAAAAAGTGGCGAGATCCCAAATGCCAAGCACGGTGTATGAAAAAGGATAAACCATTGCCCGGCTGAACGCTTCCCCCGCAGGCAGGCCGGCTCGATGTGCCTCCGCCGGCGCTTTCACGAGCGCCGTCCAGCCGAAAACCGTGTTTAAGAAACCATAACCAAAACGCGCCGGCATACGCGTCCAATAATCCGGGGAATTAACCGCTGAGCTGGCATAAGCACCCGGCGGCTGCCCAAGCACGGCCGCCGCAAAGAAAGCCCCCCAAAATAAGCGCTGCCAAGATTTCACGAATCACCCCCGCCTGCAATTTTAAGCATTTCTTCTGCGTGTGTTTTTGCGATTTTTGTTTCGCGGCTGCCGGACATCATCTGAGCAAGCTCGCGAACCTTATCATCCCCCTCAAGAATACGGCAGTGAACCCGTGTGACCTTACCCGAGGTGGTTTTGAGAACTTGAATGTGCCGGTTAGCATAGGACGCAATCTGCGGCAAATGCGTAATCAGCAGTACCTGAGCCGCACGGGAAATATCTCTGATTTTCTCGCCCACCACCGTGCCAAGCCTTCCCCCGATATTGGCGTCAATTTCATCAAAAATCAATGAGGGAACCCCGTCAGCGGCGGCCAAAATCTTTTTGAGTGCCAGCATGATGCGCGCCGCTTCCCCTCCGCTGGCGACCTCGCTAAGGGGCAGAGGCTCCTGGCCGGCATTCGCGCTTAAAAAAAACTCAACATGGTCGCACCCGCACCGCATGAAGTCGCACCGGGTGACTCTGCATTCAAAGCGTGCGTGCTGAAACCCGAGATCCTTAAGTTCAGCGAGAACACCCCGGGATAGCTTTTGACTCCCTTGAAGCCGTAACTCGGTTAAGCGTGCCGCGGCTTGAGCCAGTTTTGGCTCCAGCACACTCAGCTGTGCCGCCGTATCTTCCTCGGACATGCCCGAACCGCTGAGTTCGTCGCGGCGTTTGAGCGCTTGCTTGTAGAAATTCAAAACCGCCTGGATGGGGTCTGCATTTTCGGCAGAGCCATATTTTTTAACCAGGCGTTCAAGGCCGCTCAATCGATCTTGCACAAATTCCAGCCGGTCAGGATCCGCGGTTAAATCTTCGCGGTAATGGCGGATATCCCGCAGCAGTTCTTCAAGTTGAAGCTGAATAGGTTCCAATTTTTCCCAAAAAGGCCCCGCCGAAGGATCAAGCCGCAGCCAATCGCCGAGCGGCCGGAATGACCGGGAGATAAGACCTGAAGCGGAGGTCTCGCCTTCCTCTAATTCATCTAAAACGCGTCCGGCCAATTCGGACAGTTTCTCGGCATTGGCGAGCTTAATTTTTTCCTGCCTGAGCGCGTCCAGCTCACCCGCTGTCGGCTTGAATTTTTCAATTTCCGAAATCTGAAACTGAAGCAAGTCAAGTTCGCGTTCAGCCGTATCTTTTCCCTGTTTAAGCCTGCGCAGCGTTTCGACAAGCGCCGAGTATTCTTCATAAAGCGCACTGTACTGAGCAAGCCCTGATTGAAAGTGACTGCTCCCCGCGGATTTTAAATACGCATCCAAAAGGCCCGCATGCGCCGACGCATCCAGAATTTGCTGGTGGTCGTATTGACCGTGAATCGTCAACAGCCTGCTTCCGATTTCCCGCGCCTGCGCGGCATTGACCAAGCGGCCATTGAGCGTTAACTTTCCGCGGCCTTCGACGCTCAGTTCGCGCGCAAAGACAAGCGTGAGATCCTCGGGTTCCACGAATGGCGCCACCTGCGAATCGGCGGCCGCATCTTTTTCGCCGCGCAGGTTAAAAAGCGCCTGGATTCTGCAAATTTTGGAGGGGTCGCGAATTTGAAGAGTTTGAACACGGCCGCCCAGCACGGTTCGCAGAGCTTCGATCAGGATGGATTTACCCGCGCCCGTTTCGCCCGTCAGCACATTCAGCCCCGGCGCAAACTCCAGCACAAGCTCATCGATCAGCGCGAAATTTTCAATGTGTAGTTCCTGAAGCATTGAGGAAACTCCGTCAGCGCCACGTTCAGACGGCAGGAGGCGGCGCGTTAGCGGCTTGCGATGCGCCGCTTGAATTCCGCCCAGGGAAAGTTCAACCCGGGGCACTCCGTGTTCTTGCCCTTGACGTCACTGTGACGGATGACATGATCATAAGGAATGCGATAGCGTTCCATCAGAAGCATGACAAGATAGACCAGCGAATCCACCTGTTTGGAAGGGACACGGGTTTCGCTGAAATTTCCGATCAGTGAGATTCCGATGCCGCGGATATTCATGTCATCCGCGTTGGCATGCGCGCCGTCCAGCTGTTTCATCCAGCGCGGGCCTATTTCGATCTGGCCTTCCCCTTTGGTATCGGTTCCGTTATCAATCAAAAAATGGTACCCCAGGCCGTTCCAAAAGCCGCGCTGATGATGCATTTTATTGATCGAACTCGCATTTCCGTCGTGCGTAGCCGTGTGGTGGATGACAATATATGTCCAGCGGCTGGCATTCGGCAGCGGGATGTACGGTCTTGGGCCCCGTGTGGAAGGAATGACAAGCCTTTGGCCTTCCTTGAGTTGATTGGGAGAATTCAACCGGTTTGCCCGCATCAGAGTATCCAAATCCACTCCATACGTCTTGCTGATGCGCCACAATGTCTCATAGGGACCCACGATATGGGTCACATCGTGCGGCACTGCGGATGAATTGTAAAAAGAACTTGGGTTGGCGGAAATGACAGGTGTTGGGGCCGACAAGCTCCGCACGGATCGCAAAGGGGCCGCGGGCGGCTGGGTTGCGCAGCCGGCAACGGCCGCAAGCAGCAACAAACTCAGCGTTCCGCGATAGAATGCGGCAGCGCGGCGGAAATTCTTGAGACGGAAACAGATTTTATTTTTGCGCACGTTTCTTAACCGGTTCCAGGCTGGCAAGCAGGAATTTTGCGAATTTCGCAATCGAGACAGCATGATTTTTTCCCAACTGCACGCTCAAAACCGGCAGGCTTTTGGAAGACAGCGCATTCAAATCGCCCAAGGCCTGCGCTTTTTTAAGCTGGCCAAAGCGGTAGTGCTGTCCCGGAACCGCGGCGTCCTTCGCTTCTTCAGTCAGAAAAACGATGAAGCGCCCTGACCGCGGACCACCCTTATAGAGTTGGCCGATGGAGTGCAGATAGCGGGGACCAAACCCGCATGCGACGGGAATGCCCAAGGTTTCGGCAAGCGCCGTACGCAAAGTCTGAATTTCAGCATTAATTTCGGGAGACCGCGCGGCATAGGTCAATAAGGCAAGATAGGCGCCTTTGCGGGAAACCGGCGAACCCAGCCACTCCTGTACCTTAGCCACCGCGGCTTGTTTTGCGCGGGCGCTCCCGGGGAAACCACTGCCGATTTTGAAGGTGCCGGCGGGGTCTAATAATTTACCGCCGCTTTCCAGAAGATTAAGAAATTGTCCGGTCAAATCTTTACTTTCCTTGACGTTCGGCTCGTCAAAAGGATTCACTCCCATGGCCGCGCAGGCGATCGAGGTAATGATTTCCCACCGGAGCATTTCTGCGCCAAGCTGTAAATCATTGTTCCATTCCATTTCAATCAACGGAAATCCGGCTTTTTTGACGGCCGCAAGCGGGGCTTTAAGATGGCCGCACGAGTCGCCCTTCAGTGTCAGGACCACAAAGACACGGTCGTCGCCGTACGCCGTCGTTTTTAACGGCGCTTCACCGTCCACCGGAAGAATCCCCTCGCCTTCTTTGCCCGTACTTTCGGCAATCAGCTGCTCAAGCCAAGCACCCACGGGCGCCAGCCGCTTTGAAGTCCAGAGGGTTAATTTATTTTTCCCGTGTTTGGCGAGCGCGCCGAGCGCACAGCCGACATAAAGCGCCTCGTTCTTCGTCACGGACGCTTCTCCGATCGTCCGGGAAAGCAAATCCAGCGCCGATTTGATCAAGCCTCTGGCCGGCACTCCCGAAAGCACCGCGGGCACAAGCCCGAAAAAGGAAAGCGCCGAAAATCGCCCCCCAATGTCTGCAGGGTTGATGAAAACACTGCGGAATTTCTTTGCGGCCGCGAGTTTTTCAAGCCCTGAGCCTGAATCGGTAATGGCCACAAAGTGCCGCCCCGCACAAGCTTCCGGATTGGATTCTTTTTTATAGAGCGCGAGTACTTTGGCATAAAAATATTGGTACTGCGAAACCGTTTCAACCGTTCCGCCGGATTTGCTGGCGACCACAAAGACGGACTTCGCCAGTTTGATTTCTTTTTCCACGGCAAAAATCGAACCCGGATCGGTCGTATCGAGCACATAAAAAGTTAAATGGCGGCCCGGCAGTTTCTTGCAAACAAGGTTCATAACTTCCGGAGCCAGACTTGAGCCGCCCATTCCCAGGAGGACAAGCGACTGCACGCCTTCCTGCTGCAGATCAGCCGCCAGCCGGTCCGCCTCATGCAGTCTTCCCAGAACCCAGTCCGCCGAATAAATCCAGCCCAGGCGGTTTTGAATGACGGCTTGATGCGCCGATTCTCCCTTCCAAAGTGACGGATCCTTTTTCAGGAAGCGTGCAAGGTAATTTTCTTTCTGCGCTTTCTCGACGGCCTGCGTCACATGCAAATCTTCAGAAACAGATTTAGCGGCGCTTTGCACAAACCCTCCGTTTGCCAAAACGGCAAGTTCGGGCCGGTGCGCAAATCCTGCTTTTTCAAGCGTGCGCATCAGGGTGTCAAACGACTCGCAAAAAGAACGCGTCCCGGCCGCTTGCAAATCATCACCCACCTGAATCAGGTCGAATCCAAGCTCCGCGAGCTGAGTCACCGTCTCCACCGCTTCGGAGGCGCCGTCTAAAATCGAATCTGCCTTGACGGTTCCATGCTGAATGAAAGCGTCTAAGGTCGGCAGAGGCATCGTATTGACGGTATCACGTCCGATGAGAGGCTCCACGTAAATTAAATCATTGTATTCCGGATTTTTGGAGCTCGTAGAGCCCCACAGCACTTTTTGAGTCCAGGCTCCATCCTTTTTTAAAAGTTCAAACTCAACCGAACCAAAAATCTTCAAAAATTCCTGATAAATGAGCCGCGAATTGGCCAGGGCCGCTTTACCGCGCAGCGCAAGCAGACGTGTTTTCTTCGAGGCATCCCCTGCGCGCGCCGCAAGATCTTGCAAGCGCTTGTCCAGGAGCGTGTCGATGCGGCTCACAAAAACACTCGCGACCGAGTGCACTTCCCCAAGCTTGCCTCCGCGCGCCCGCAGATCCGTCAGTCCGTCCAAATAGGCTCGCGCGACCTCTTTATAATGTTTCACTGAAAACATGAGCGTGACATTGACGCTGATGCCAAGCCCCGTAAGACTGCGGAAAGCCCGCACGCCGGCCTGAGTCGCCGGCACTTTGATCATGACATTCGGCCGGTTGACCTTTTTATGCAAACGCCGGGCCTCGCGAACAGTCGCATCTTCATCGTCGGCAAGCCCCGGGTCAACCTCCAGACTGACAAAACCGTGTTCGCCGCCGGACGATTGATAAACACCCGCAAACAGATCGCAGGCGTCTTGAATGTCTTTGACCGTCAGCTCATCGTAGACGGCGAAGGTGCTCGCGCCGGCTTTAAACAATCGTGAAATATCTGCGTCGTATCCCGTGCCGCTGCTGCTGAGGGCTTTCTGAAAAATAGCGGGGTTGGATGTCACCCCGAGCAGACCTGACTTACGGATAAAATCAGCCAGTTTTCCGGAACTGAGCATCTCCCGGCTGATAAAGTCCAGCCAGGGGCTTTGCCCCGCTTGCGCCAGGTCCAGAGTCACGGGTCTTTGGCCGGCCACGGGGGCCGCAGGTCTTTTGTCATCCATAAGTTGGGTCATACGGGAATTCTCCGCAGCCTTTCATTCGTTGAGTAGGGCGTAAATGCGTGCTGAAAAGAAAGGTTTTAGCGTTGTGGAGCCGCTGCCATAAAACGATGCCGTTTCTCGTTAGCTGCGCGAACGAACCACGTTCGTGGCTTTTTCACCTTTCTCACCGCGGGTCAGTTCAAAATCAACTTGCTCGCCTTCTTCAAGAGTTTTAAACCCCTCGGCTTGAACGTCGGAGAAATGCACAAAAACGTCCTTGGCATTCTCGCCTTCCGGCGTGATAAATCCATACCCTTTTTGATTACTAAACCATTTCACGGTTCCGCGTGCCATGAGTGCTTCCTTTCGTCAAGACTTTGCCTAAACCCTAACGGTTTAGGCATGTTCGCGAGGCTTTGACGCCTCGTCTTCGCTACGTCTAAACCCTAACGGTTTAGGCATGCTTGCGAGGCTTTGACGCCTCGTCTTCGCTACGTCTAAACCCTAACGGTTTAGGCATGCTTGCGAGGCTTTGACGCCTCGTCTTCGCTAAAACAAAAAAAGACTGCGTGCGTCAGGCTCGCAGTCTTAGTCGAAATAGAGTGGAGTGGGTACTTCTTTCATGCTTAAAAACTCGCGTGATTATCCGCCTAAATCCCTTGCCTGTCAAATAGAATTGAAAGTCCCGAATGCCGTAAAACCCGGTCCGAAAGGGCTTTGCAAGTCTCCCCTTCCGGCCAGGAAAACCAAAGTGCATTTTTTTCGCGCCTGAACCAGGTCATCTGCCGTTTTGCATAGCGCCGGGTATCCTGCTGAATAAGAGGCAGGACGGCGGGCACCCTTTGTTTAAGAACGGCCGCTTTTGTCCCGTGCTCCGCAATCAGCTCAAATAAACGCCGGTAACCGATCGCCTGAGCTGCGGTCGCAGAAATCCGCCCCTTTGAGAGACGAAGGCATTCGCCCAGCCACCCCCGCCGCAGCATGGCCCGGGCTCGCGCATTGATCCGGGCATAAAGAAGCGGCCGGTCCACCTCCAGTCCGATCACGACGGGAGCATAGCCCAGGCATCGCAGCGCCGGCAGATTTGCGGATTTCATGGCCCCCCCGGACTTGTTCTTTTTCCAGCCGGCGACTTCAAGTGCCCGAATAATGCGCTTGAGATCCGTGCGCTCAAGCTGTTTTGCGCGCTGCGGAGCCACTTTCTGCAATCGCGTGTAAAGAGCCCCCATGCCCGCCCGCGCAGCCCAGGCTTCAAGTTTTTTTCGCGCTTTTTGATCCGGCGGCGGCGACGCTTCAAGCCCCTCAAGCAGGGCCCGGATGTAAAACCCGGTACCACCCGCCAAAATGGGCAATTTCCCGTTTCGCTGAACTTTCCGGATGGCGCGCAGCGCTTTGCGGTAGTAATCCACCACCGAAAAGCGGCGTGAAGGTTCCAGGATATCGATCAGATGATGAGGGATTTTCTGACGCTCCGCCCTTCCCGGTTTGGCGGTGCCGATATCCATTCCCCGGTAAACCTGCATCGAGTCTGCGGATAGAATCTCGCCTTTAAGGCGGCGCGCAAGTTCAAGCGCCAGCGCCGATTTGCCGGAAGCGGTCGGACCGAGAATCATTAGGACAGGGATGGGCGCGCTATTTTTCATGCAGAAGTTCCGAAGTTAAAACTACATCGACTCGGGCTGAGAAATTCCGAGCAAACGCAACCCGTTACGCAGGGTCACGCGGGCGGCCTCGACGAGCATGAGCCGCGCCGCCGTAAGATTCTCATCTTCCGTAACCACGCGCGCGTGCGCATAAAACCGGTGGAACGTGGCGGACAGCTCGCGCAGGTAGTCCGCGAGGCGGTAGGGTTCGGACATTTGACTGGCTTGAATCAGCGCCTTGGGAAATTCAGAAATGGTTTTGATCAAATCAAGATCCTGCGGTGTATTCAACAGCGAAAGGTCTGCGGCTTTCGGCACGGGCCGGCCCGAAAATTTGATCAAGCTTGCGATACGGGCATAGGCATACTGAAGGTAATAGACGGGATTCTCATCCGATTTTTTCTTCGCCAGCTCCAGATCAAAATCCAGCGGGGTCTCCACCCGGCGCATGATGAAGAAAAACCGCGCTGCGTCCGGCCCCACCTCCTGGCGCAGCTCTTCCAGCGTCACAAATTCACCGGCGCGCGTCGACATGCGCACCTGCACGCCGCCGCGGTACAGGGTCGTCAGCTGAACGATCAAAACATGGATTTGCTTCTCGTCGTAGCCCAGCGCCCGGCAGGCCGCCTTCAAGCGGGTCACGTAGCTATGATGATCCGGACCCCACAAATTGATGACCTGGTCAAATCCGCGCTGAAATTTTGAAAGGTGGTAGGCAATATCCGGCGCGAGATAGGTGTAGTCGCCCGTGGATTTTTTCACGACCCGGTCTTTATCGTCGCCAAATGCCGTCGAGCGAAACCAGAGCGCGCCGTCTTGCTCATAGAGATGTCCTTTTTCGCGCAGCAGTTCCAGAGTTTTCTCGACCGCGTCCTTTTCGTAAAGCGTGCTTTCGCTGAAATAATGATCGAAGGAAACACCGATCGCATCCAGATCCTTGCGAATCCGCTCCATCATGGTGTCTCCGGCGAAGATGCGCGCTTCGGCAACCGCTTCTTCCGGACTCAGCTTGAGCAATTCGTCTTTACGCTGCGCCGCAAGCGCCTTCGCGATATCACGGATGTAACTCCCGTGATAACCGTCTTCGGGAAAAACGGATTCCATCTCAAACTCTTCGAGATAGCGCGCCCATACGCTGGCGCCCAGAAGATTCATTTGGCGCCCGGCATCATTCAAATAGTATTCCGCAGTCACCTCGTGGCCGGTATGCCTTAAAATCCTGACCAGAGAATCGCCGATCGCGGCCTGCCGTCCGTGGGCGATGGTCAGCGGCCCGGTGGGATTGGCGCTCACGAACTCCACCACGACTTTTTTTCCGACCCCGTATTCAGACTCGCCATAACGCTCGTCTTGCCGCAGCACGACGTCGATGAGCCCGCTGACGGCCGTCTGGGAAACGTAGAAATTAAGGAAGCCCGCTCCGGCAACCTCAACGCGGGTCACAAAACTTAGTTCCTTTTTTCCAGCGCGCCGGGCCTCAATGAGTTTTTTGATTTCTTCGGCGACGGCTTTGGGAGACTTGCGCACCTGGCGCGCGACCTTAAAAGCCGCGTTGGCCGCATAATCCCCGTGCGCGGGATCTTTGCTGACCTGAATGTCGTAGGTCAAATCCTGAACGGGCGCCGCCCAGGTTTCGGCGAGCTCCTGAATGATAGAGTCGAGGATGTGGCGGAGTTTTTGTTCCATGCGCGCTGCAATTCCGAGAAGGACCCGCTCAGGTCACGATCTTGGCATTCCCCCATAAACGTTCCAAACCGTAAAATTCGCGGACCGGCCGGTAGAAGACGTGGACAATGACGCTGCCGTAATCCATGAGGAGCCATTTACCCTCGGCAAACCCCTCGACATGCAGCGGACGCTCTTTCTTTTTTTTGAGCTCTTCCTGCACGAATTCACCGATCGCGCGCACATGCGGATCCGAATTTCCATGCATGATGACAAAAAAACTCGCCATGCTGGACAATTTGCGAATATCCAGAATCACGGGTTCTTCCGCTTTTTTTTCGAGTGCCAGATCTCTGGCAAGTAGGGCAAGACGTTTGGCCAACAAGACTTGTGATCAACTCCGTAAAGGGTTAAGAGAACAGAGGATTATAGCAAAGGCGGGCCCGGGCCTCTAGTTTTTCTTGCGGGCCGCCGGCGCACGCTCAAAGCCGGTGGACTTCGCGAATCGCCGCTAAAAGAATCTCTCCTTGCAGGACATTCACGGCCCCCGCCAGCTCGGCGTACTGCCGCAAAGCCTTTTCGAGATCCTGAGCCAGCGCCAGCGTATACGGCACCGAGAGTTCATTCAGCGCCAGCGTTGCAAAGCGTCCGGCCAGGGCCGGAATATTCGGCACACAAAAACGGACATTTCCGTCCTCGTCGCGATACACCGGGTCGCAATACGAAGTCGGCCGCGAACCCGGAAAATTTCCCCCTTGATCGATCGAAATGTCCATGATGACTTTTTTGACGGTGTGTGAAGCGGCTTTCAGCTGATCTTGACTGAGTACCAAGGCCGCACGCTTTCCGCGTTGATGGACCGCCCCGATCAAAACCTGCGCCGGCTCAAGATCCGCTCCCCTTAAATCAGCGGGATCCACACAGACAAAAGCATTGCCGCGGGCAGCAAAATGAGCGTTTAACCAGCCGCGTCTGACAGGATTCATTTCAACCAGCCTGACAGAGCCGCCGAGTTCGAGCAGGGTCTCAGCGGCCTTCATGCCTGCGACCCCGCCCCCAAAAATGACGGCAGAAACGCCGCGAAGATGCGTGGGTAGACGCGGATAATCTGCGGCTGCCGCTTCGAACAGAGCTTGCAAAGCGCCGCCTGAAAAGGGCGCCCCTGACGCGTAGGGCGGCGCGGCGCATAAAATGGCCGCAAAAAGCGCCGACAAAGACCCCGCGATTTCGCTCATCGGTCCCAGGAGCGGCAGCTGCCCGTTTTTTTCAAGCGTCTCATACGCGATGGCCGTGACACGCCGTTCCCTCAATGCTTTGACAAGCCCGCAAGCCGCCGGGGACGCCAGATGCAGAAACGAAAAAATAACTTGGTTCGGTTTGAGAAACTCGAATTCCGCCGGCAGGGGTTCCTTGATTTTTTGAATGAGGCCGGCGTTGTAAACCTCAGCCGGACTTGAAACAATGGCGGCGCCGGCAGTCCGGTAATCCTCATCT